>Ga0209780_1000286_pt1 | contig 25533 bp, 4 predicted proteins | sample WorMetexBAHAMAS2_FD_187384 | JGI IMG/M metagenome (GOLD analysis project Ga0209780, IMG submission 187384) | Marine gutless worms symbiont microbial communities from Max Planck institute for Marine Microbiology, Germany - Inanidrilus exumae... | ecosystem: Host-associated > Annelida > Digestive...
GTTTTTTTGACTTTCTCAAACTTTCCCTCCTTTATCCAGTTCAGGATAGTTTCATTTGTGACAGAATATTCTTTAGCTAAAAAGCCAGTTGATTTATACATAACCAAAAATACCATTTGGTGTTTTTTGTTATGTTAGTGTTTTTGGTTTTAAATGTCAACTGTCAAGGTATTTTTCCAGCCGCTTGGCTATGACTTGGACATGGGGTGGCTCGTTCATGGTAATGTGATTGCCCGGCACGTCGATAACTTCTAACCCACCGGCTGCCAAATTGAGCCAAGCTAGTTCTGGATTTTTAGCATTATAGGCATCCTTCTCCTCGGCACGAAAGAAAATGATTTTACCCGAATAAACTCGCGGTTGGTAGTCCCACATCGCTTGAGCGTTTTTCTTGAAAAGATCGAAATAATGGCGAAACTGTATAAGATCAAAATCAGGAAGCAGCGGATTCTTCAGTCGCCTCTTTTCTTCCATCAAATAGCGCACTTGCTCATCATATGAAAGTTTCCGCAGCTCGTCCAATGACACAGACAAGTTCGCACCCACATTCAACATATAAACTATGATTTCCGTATCACTAACAAGTTTTTTTGGCATCTGACCAGGACCCGGCGTATCTATCATGGCGAGCAACGCCACCTTTTGACCAAGCGCGTGGAGTTGTTGTGCCATCTCAAAAGCCACCGTGCCTCCAAAAGAAGAACCGCCTAGACAATAAGGTCCTTCTGGTTGACGGACACGCATAACTTTAATATAGTGAGTTGCCATTTCCTCAACTTGGCTCAGGGGCTCGGTTTCTCCCTCTAAGCCTTGTGCCTGTATCCCATAAACGGGTTGTTGTGAGCCTAAATGATCGGCCAAATCACGATAAAAATAAACGTGTCCGCCGGCTGGATGTATTAAGAATAAAGGCTTTTTTAGGCGGTTGCCGGCATTAATTTCAACCAACGAGGATGGCAACGCTTGTAGTGCGGGTTGTTTAGACAACTCAGGCATGGTTTCACTAATGATTTCAGCTAGGGCTACGATAGTCGGCGCATTCAATAGGCTATGTGCAGAAAAATATGTTTGGAACGTTTCGCGTAAATTAGCAACCAGCTGAACAGCAAGTAGAGAGTCTCCTCCCAATTCAAAGAAATCATCATGGATTCCTATCTTTTCTATCCCCAAGAATTTTTGCCAAATATCGGCCAGCGTTTGCTCAAGCTGATTGCGGGGAGCGATGTATGTCTGGCTCAGTGCCGATCGTGAGTGTACCTGCCGTTGAGGAACGTGAGACACAAAAGATGAATCTGCCTTAGCCACCAAAATATGACCACCCAAAGCCTGAGTTTTAGGAAAATATTCTACCTCAACAAATCCATATTTCCGTAAGGCATCATCCCACTGTTCAGTGGTGAGAAAAGGATGCTGTGAGCGGAGTTGATCTTCGTCTTCAAACGGTTGCAACAGCGGGAAAGTCACATCAAAGGATAAATTTTCCGGTTGCGTGGCTTCCCCTAGCAGAAGGAAACCAAAAGGCGCTAACAAAGAACGAACATGTTCTAACGTTTTGCCTAAGTTTTTAGTTGCATGTAACACCTGCACGGCTATCACGACATCGAAGCTATGGCTTTCATAGCCTTGCTCATTAGGATTCCGATCAACGTCCAGCACGCGATATTCAAGATAGGGATATTCACTAAATTTCTGTTTAGCCTGGCTCAGAAAAGAAGGCCCAATATCAGTAAACACGTAGTGTGTTTTTTGTGGAGGTAATTTGGGCAATAGGTATGTCGTGGTGGCACCCGTTCCGGCCCCAATTTCTAAAATTCTCAGGTTGGCTGCTGGGGGCAAATCCTTGGCCACCTGTTGTATGATGGTCTGCACAATAGCGTTGTAATAGCGAGACTCTGGCGAATTTTGGTAGGTCTTTTGTAGATTTTCAAAGCCCTGCCCAGTAAACAATAATTCTCTCGGGTTTTTTTGGCCAGTGAGTATGCCAGCAAAATTTTCGCCACAGAGTTGGACCAAACCTATCCCCTCATTCATTTGCTCTGGCCATCTTGCTCTGGCATCTTCTAACAATGCCTTCAAATCGTTTCTTGAGAATGGGATCAGGTGGGTATATTTGTCATATTGTCGCCGCAATTGGCCTTGCTCTACCAGTGCGTTCAAGCATCGAGGAAACATTTGCCGGTAGAAGGGTAAAATATGAAATTGACGGAAAAAGTCCTCGAGAGAATACTGTTGGGTTGGATCGCTAAAAGCCCCTAACCCTCTCAGAGCCATGTTAACATAAGCACCACACAAACGATTCAACCACAAACGTTTTTCCAAATAGGTTGGATTATCAAATTTATCCACGTCCTTTTGTGCCACTCTATGACCAGCCTCAACGATAGATTTCCAATCAAGTAACGCTGTAATACTCCGCGGCTCTTTCTCAAATACCGGGGTTTTAGCTTCAATCCAGTAACGCTGACGCTCAAACGGATAAGTCGGCAAGGGCACACGATGACGACGCTCGTGTGCATAAAATCCTGACCAATCAACTTTTCCTCCCGCCAGCCAAAATTTACCCATCGTCTTCAACAAAAATGCAATATCCGACTGCTTCTCTTGCGGATGGCGTAATGAAGTTAACACCACTTGATCCGCGGCTTTATCGGAATGCCGTCTTGCTAGGGTAGCCAACGTCCGTCCGGGACCAACTTCAAGCAAGATTCGCGTTGATTTTTTCAATAATTCTTGCATACCCTCTGCAAAACGCACGGTTTGTCGCAAATGTTTGGCCCAATAACTCGGATCTATCGCTTCGGCAGCACTTATCCAAGTGCCAGTGACATTGGATAGATAAGGAATTTGTGGACTACGAAAATTAATCTTTTTGGCAGCCTCTGTGAATGACGATAAAACCGGTTCCATCATTTCAGAATGGAAAGCATGAGAAGTGTGTAAACGCTGACATTCCACCCCTAACTGTTTTTCTAATCTATCCACCGCCTCTGTGATACCAGAAACCACGCACAAATTCGGCGTGTTAATGGCAGCAACAGAAAGCCCTTTGCCCAACAAGGATTGTACCTTCTCTACAGGCAGCGGTACCGCAAGCATTGTACCTTGAGGCATTTTTTGCATCAATTGCCCGCGTATTGCAACCAACGACAAAGCCTCTTCCAGTGAAAACACGCCCGACAGACAGGCAGCCACGTATTCACCAATACTGTGACCTATCATGGCTTCAGGATAAACGCCCCACGCCATCCACAACTTAGCGAGGGCATATTCAATCACAAAGAGGGCTGCTTGTGTTATCGCGGTCTGATTTAACTGTTGGCTTGCCTCAGAACTTTGCTCGTACAAGACTTGACGCAAATCAAGTCCTAAATGGGGTTTGAGATATTCAGAACAGAAATCAACTTGTTCTCGAAAACTTGGCTCGTGCTGGTAAAGTTCCAAAGCCATATTAACATACTGCGCCCCTTGCCCAGAAAACATAAACACCACAGTTCGCTGTTCCTGGGCATCCCCAGTGGAACCAAGCTCAGTCCTCGCCTCCTCAAGGTTTTGGCACACCAGCATTCGCCTATGCTTAAAAGCTCGGCGAGCTTGACTCAAAGTGTAAGCTACATCAGCAAACTTGACATCCTGATGCTGATCCAAATACCTTGCTAGCCTGGCTGTTGCCGTTTCCAATGCAGATGGAGTTTTGGCTGAAATCACCAGCAATTGCCAAGGGCGAGACGTGCTGCCTGAAGGCGCCTGAGTTGGTGCCTCTTCAAGGATAACATGGGCATTGGTGCCACCTATGCCAAAAGAACTTACTCCGGCACGACGCGGTGTCCCCTCGATTTTCCATTCCGACAAAGTGGTATTAACATAAAAGGGACTCTTAGCAAAATCAATTTGGGGATTGGCTTGCTCAAAATGTAAACTCGGAGGCAACAAGCGATGTTTAAGGGCAAGGACCGTTTTAATCAAAGCGGCTACACCTGCAGCGGCATCCGTATGCCCAAAGTTAGTTTTCACTGAACCGATGGCACAAAAGCCATTTTTTTCAGTTGTGGCTCGAAAAGCCTTTGTCAGCGCAGCGATTTCAATCGGATCACCTAGCTCGGTGCCCGTGCCATGAGCCTCTATATAAGTAATCGTGTCGGCTTCAATTCCGGCAATGGCTTGCGCTTCTGAAATCACCGCCGCTTGCCCCTCGACACTAGGAGCAGTATAGCCAATTTTCAAAGAACCATCATTATTGATGGCAGAACCTTTGATAATCGCATGGATGCAATCACCATCTGCCATAGCCTCCTCTAATCTTTTCAAAACCACAATGCCCACACCATTGCCAGCCACCGTACCTTTAGCTTTAGCATCAAAAGCTCGGCAATGTCCATCGGGAGATAAAATCATACCTTCCTGATACAAATAACCCACCTTATGCGGAACACGGACGGAAATGGCACCCGCCAAAGCCAGATCGCATTCACCATTGAGCAAACTTTGGCAAGCCAAATGAACCGCAACTAATGAAGTTGAACAAGCCGTTTGAACATTGACACTTGGACCTTTCAGATTCAGTTTGTAAGACACTCGCGTTGGCAGAAAATCTTTATCATTGCCAATCACCAGTGAGAAAACGCCCCCTAAATCTGAGGAATCACGATTTGGATAAAGGTTATTAAGTAGATAAGTGTTCATACCTGTCCCGGCATAAACACCGATAGGAATTTCGTCAGTTTGAGCCACGTAACCAGCACCTTCAAGGGCTTCCCAAGCACACTCCAAAAAAATGCGGTGTTGCGGCTCCGTGAGTTCAGCTTCTCTAGGATTGAAATCAAAAAACGCGGCATCAAATAATTCAATGTCTGACAGAACGGCACCGGCTTTCACGTAATTGGGTTGACTCAACGTCGCTATACCTGATAGCTCTTCATCAGAGAAAAATGAAATGGATTCCACGCCATCACGGAGATTTTGCCAGAATGCCTCAATATCTTTTGCGCCGGGAAAACGACAGGACATTCCAATAATGGCTATGTCTGAATCCTGAATGGATAAGGATGAATGTAATTCTGTCATAGGTATAATTTTCCTTATGGCGATAAATCGCCAAGTAACTAGACCATAAACTCAACTTTTCTGTCATTTCGACCAACTGGAGAAATCTGATTGCGGCCAAAGATTCCTCACGAAGTTCGGAATGACAAAAGCGCGTCGAAATGACAAAAGCGCAAGTAACGAGGCCATAAACTCAACTTTTCTGTCATTCCGAGTCCCGTAGGGAACTTGAGGAATCTTGAGGGCGGCCAAAGATTCCTCACGAAGTTCGGAATGACAAAAGCGCGTCGAAATGACAAAAGCGCAAGTTGCGATTTATCGCCTATTTACTATGGCTAGTTTTTTGAACGGTGCTTTCGCCGAATTAGCCTTTGTTGCCTCATGGATACTTGACGACTGCGACGGCTCTCAGCTCGATTCAGATTTGCTCTTTGTGTCTTCTGAGTTAAATGTTGGGCCAAAGCATGTATGGTAGGATATTCAAACAGCTCAACCAGTGAAATCTCTTGGGCAAAAATGTCCTGCAATTTAGATTGCACTTGGGCGATAAGTAATGAATGCCCCCCTAAATCAAAGAAATTGTTATGAATACCCATTTGATCAATATGAAGCACCTCTTGCCAAACGGCAGCAATGGAGCGCTCAACATCCGTTTGGGGCATGATAGAATCATTTTCTAGGGGAGAATCAACCTCTTCTGGCACAGGAAGCGCGTGGCGATTGACTTTGCCGTTAGGAGTTAGGGGAAGAGCCTCCAATATTACAAAAACAGAAGGTACCATATAATTAGGCAGTTTAGCCTTGAGAAAATCGCGTAGTTCATCTGACGTAAGAACTGACCCTTCTTGAGGAACGGAGTATGCGACTATACGTTTGTTGCCGGGCTGGTCTTCTCTGACAATGCTTACAACTTCCCGCACAGCCGGATATTGTGCCAGCACAGCTTCGATTTCGCCCAATTCAATCCGAAAACCACGAATCTTGACTTGGTTATCTATGCGACCCAAATATTCAATATTGCCGTCAGGCAGATAGCGGGCTAAATCTCCCGTTTTATAGAGACGTGAATTGGGCTCATCACTAAAGGGATTAGGGATGAATTTCTCTTTTGTTAAGTCAGAGCGATTGAGGTAGCCGCGAGCTAAGCTAGCACCGCCGATGTGTAACTCACCTAGTACGCCGATGGGAACTGGATTATTGTAGGTGTCTAAAATGTATACCGTCTTGTTAGCGAGAGGACGGCCAATAGGAATTCTTTGAGGATGCGTTTTCCCGTAAAACTGAGAAGTGATTTCAAAAGTCGTTGTCGTTATGGTTGCCTCGGTTGGGCCATAAGCATTGATGAGACGGATTGAATTCATCGGGGTTTGCTGCCAGGAATGAAGCATTTCCGGCAACATCACATCTCCACCAACGATAACCAATTTGAGAGAGTTGTTCAGTACGAATTCTGGCAAATTGACCCACTCTTTGAGCCACTGTTGCCAATAGGCCGGAGGAAAATTAACTACAGTGATTCCATTTTTGAAGATTTGATGAGAAAATTCTGCTATCGTCCATATTTGGCTACCTCGTAAAATTAACCTAGCACCTGTAATAAGGGTAGAAAATATTTGCTCTAACGAGGCATCAAAATTGAGATAGGAAAATTGAAGCACTCGATCACTAGATACCAGTTGATAATAAGATGGGACAACACGGCAATGGTCAGCAATAGAATGGTGCTGAATCATCACGCCTTTTGGTTTGCCAGTTGAACCAGAGGTATAAATCACATAAGCCAAATTTTCTGGGCTAACTCCACTTGAAGGATTCTCCGTACTTAATTGTGACAGTGCCGAAGCCTCGGCATCTAAGCAAAGCATCAATGCTGTAGTTTCTGGTAATCCTTCTTTTAAACTTGATTGAGTCAACAACACCGGCACCTGTGCATCTTCCAACATAAACGCCAAACGCGCTGCTGGATAAGCTGGGTCAAGTGGCACATAAGCGCCCCCAGCCTTGAGAATGCCTAACAGTCCGATGACCATCTCCAAAGAACGCTCAAGGCAAATCCCCACTAACACTTCCGGTTTAACACCTATATGTTGTAAATAATGGGCCACTTGATTAGCCTTAGCGTTTAACGCTCGGTAACTCAATTGTTGATCTTCAAAGACCACGGCAATGGCATCTGGCGTTTTCTCGACTTGGGCCTCAAATAACTGATGAATACATTGGTCTTGAGGATAATCAACCGCCGTGTCGTTCCATTCCACCAATTGTTGCCGCTCTGTCTCTGTCAACAAGGGTAAATCGGAAACGTGCCACCCTGGATGAGCCACAATCCCTTCTAGTAAGCTTTTCAAATGCCCCACCATCCTAGCAATAGTATCAGCTTCAAACAAATCCGTGTTGTAGCTGAAGACACCAGACAATGATTGTTCAGCCTCCACCATTTCTAAGGTCAAATAAAATTGACCTTCTTGTTGTGCCATTTTAAAAGGTGCTAATGAAAGCCCTCCCCTATTCACTCTCAAATTTTCATCACTTGCCCCCAACAAAAAAACGGATAATTCATCATCTTGTTGAGGTTTATGTAAGGCAAATAGGACTTGGAAAAGGGGTGAACGGCTGGCATCTCGATGGGGTTGCAAGCGTTTGACCAGTAGTGGAAAAGGATAATCTTGGTGGGCCAGTCCCTCTGAGACTGTCTGGCGCACTTGGTTCAGAAAGAAAGTGAAGGGTGGATTACCTTCTAGTTTGGCGCGTAGGACGATGGGATTGACAAAATAACCAAAGATGCCCTCAAATTCACTCCGACTACGGCCCATCGTGGGAGAACCAACTAAAATATCGTCTTGACTGGTGTAACGATGTAACAACACCTGAAAGGTGGCCAGGAGAATCATGTAAAGAGTGGCCCCTGACGTTTGCGCCAGTTCTTTGAGTCCTTGCGTCAATGCCGCTGGCAACGTAAAGGTAATAGACGCGCCGTTATAGGATTGCACCGGCGGACGGGGTCGGTCAGTCGGGAGATTGATAACGGGTAACTCGCCAGACAACTGTTTTTGCCAATATTCCCACAATCGTTCTCCTTGCTCACTTTCCAACATCTCGGCTTGCCACTTGACGAAGTCTTGATATTGCCACTTTAAGGGGGGCAAGACAGCCACTTGACCGGTCTTTTGTGCCGGATAGAGCGACAATAACTCTGACATCAACATCCAAATAGACCACCCATCGCCTACAATATGATGCATCGTCATTAACAGGATATGGTCTCCCCTTGAGCGTGTAAACAAACTGACCCGTAGCAGTGGGCCTTGTTCTAAATCAAAGGGACGCTGGTATGCATCAGCCACCCGTTGATTAAGCCTCTCCTCTGTATCTGCTGAAGTGTCAATTTCCTCAAAATAGACTTCTTGATAGCCATGAATTATTTGAATGGGTTGTTCATCTCGTAGCGAAAACGTGCTACGTAGGGCCGGATGACGAGTGATCAGCGTTTTAAAAACACTCCGTAAGGTTGGCACATCAACTGGGGAACAAATACGTGTGACCGCTGCCATGTTGTAAGCCGGACTTTCGGGGGAATTTTGGTGTAAAAGCCAGAGCGCTTGTTGCCCATAGGATAAAGGATGCGAAGATTTCACTCGGCTCGCTTTATCGCGTAAGAACTGTTTCAAGAGTGTACGCTTTTCTTCGGTATAAAGAATAGCCTTCATTTCAGAAATGTTATTCATTATTCACCTTTTGTCAGTCTTCATTGAAATATGTTCATTGAAGAGGATATCCACTTCTTCATCGCTCAATTGTTCAAATTCGAGTTTAGCAAGTATTTGCTCCTCCAAACTTGGGGTAGCCGCGCTAGTCAGTGATGCCGATGTGGTGGAGTATATTTCCATGAGTTGAGCTTTGATTTGTTGAGCCAAGTCAAGAACACTGACATCCTCCATCAATTTTACCAAGGGTATATCGACATCCAACTCAAATCGAATCCTATTTCTCAATTCGACCACCATGAGGGAATCAAGCCCCATCTTGTTCAAAGGTTGTTGCACATCTAATTGGGAAGGATTCATCTTGAGAACCTGGGCAATCTCTGCTTGAACATAAGCACTTAATAGGGAATCGCGTTCCTCCATAGAAGCCATCTTTAATTGACGCAAAAGTTTCTCAGCTAGCATAACCGGTGAAGGCTCACTTTTCACTGATTGCCGTTCTTGTTGAATTAATTCGGAGAAAAATGGATGTTCACCAGTAGATGGAAATTGTTGGAAAAAAATGTCCCACTTGATGGGCACGACACCAACTTGGGTAGTCGGCTGTGAAAATAATTGCGCTAAAATTTGCAAGCCTTGTTGAGGCGCTATGCTTCCCACGCCTTTCATTTGCATTTGCTTATCCGCTTGGCGTTTAGCGGCAGCCCCTATCTCAGACCAGGGACCCCAATTAATGCTCATTGTCGTCAACCCCTGTGCCTGACGAGAGTAAGCCAAAGCATCCAGAAAAGTATTTGCGGCGGCATGGTTAGCCTGAGCAATCGAACCGAATAGCGCGGCGGCTGAGGAAAATAGGATAAAGAAATCTAGGGACTTATGTTGAGTCAAAGTGTGTAAATTCCATGCGCCTTGTACCTTGGGTGCTAAAACTCGCGCAAAGCGTTCCCAATTTTGAGAAGTCAGGACACCATCCTCAAGAACACCTGCGGCATGGATAATGCCTCGCAAGGGTGGTAAAGATTGGTCAAGGTTTGCTAACACCTGAGCCAGTTGTTTTTTCTCAGAAACATCAGCCTTTGCGACAAATATCTGTGCCCCAGCTTGCTCTAGTTTTTCTATTCTTATTTTGACGGTGGCACTAGCCGCACGGCGCCCGATCAAGACGAGATGTTTTGCCCCATGTTTCACCAAGAACTCGGCAACCAGTAAGCCTAGCCCCCCCAAACCACCTGTGATCAGATAAGTGCTCTCATCATGCAATTGCACTGAGCCATCCATTTGTAGTTGGTAAGGCCCTTCGAGCCGGTCTGGCTGACGATAGCGCACTAACCTCGCCACATAACGAGCGTTGTTACGAAAGGCGATTTGGTCTTCTTTTGTTTTTGACCAGATTTCCTCAAAAAGGGCTTGTGCATTTGAATCACTGTTGAATTTCGGGTCTAAATCCACCCGCACACAGTTAAATTCAGGATGTTCTAAAGCAATGACTTTCCCCAGGCCCCATAAGGGAGATTGAGCCAGGTTTTGATTTTCAAGCCCAACGGGTACCGCGCCTTGAGTTACTAACCAGATAGCTGGCGGCTGGGAAAAATTAGCCTTGTTCAAAGCTTGGACAAGGTGCAAGGTACTGCCACAGCCTCGCTGATTAGCTGTCTCCAAATCCGCTTCTGCACCGACGCTATCCAAGCTCCAACAATGGATAATGCCACGTAAGCGGCTCACGGTTTCTAGCTGTTTTTGAAAATCTTCAAAATCAAGTGAATTGAGCTTGAAGCTTTGCTCATCGATTGGTTCATACGCTTTATCTTGAAAAACGAGAGTACAAACTTCACCTCTGGCCCGAAGAACAGCGGCTAATTTTTGAGCTATTCCCATTTGATCAGCAAAAATGAGCCAATTTTCACCGGTTCGATGAGAAAGGGAGGTGGCCGCTTTTTGAGCCACAATCACGGCCTGTTGCAAAACTGACGCTTTGGACGACGGATCATTAGATAGGGTTGTCGCGTGTGTCAATCCATTTTCTTGTAACAAGCTTTGCCATTGGCTAGCTGAAAGTAAGGGATAGGACGGTCGTAACTGGTGATCAGTAAAACGCCACCAGCCTTCGGTTAGTCCAAAGATCAAATCTATCCAGCGTTGACGTGCCGTACCCTCAAAAAGTACCAGCATCCCACCGGGGGCTAATAAACTATCTATATGTTGTAAAGTCTCACTTAAATCGGAGGTTGCGTGTAGCACATTGGCTGCCACAATGATGTCGTACTCATGTTCACCAAAACCTTGAACTTGAGGGGATTGCTCAATGTCTAATATCTGATAACGTACAAAAGGATAATCACTAAACTTTTCTGCCGCTTTTGTCGTAAAAAGGGTAGAGAGATCGGTGAAAACATAGTCTGTTTGATGAACGGGTAAATGTGGCAAAAGATAAGCCGTTGTGCCACCGGTGCCTGCCCCAATTTCTAACACACGCACTCCGCGCCCTTGTGACAAGCGTTCTACCGCCGATAAAACCGCCTTTTGGACAAGGGTATTCATCACCTGTGCGCCTGGCGAGTCTTGATAGAGTTGGGTTGCCGTCGTTAAATCTCCCTCGGGAAATAATAATTGCAGTGGCTCAATTTGTCCCCGAAGAACGTCAGCCAGTTTGGCGGCGCAACGCGCCAGCAAACTCAACTCGGCACTGGCACTAGGATATTGCTCTAATAGCGTCTTTATTTCTACCTGTGGCTCTTCAATCTTAGGCAGCGATGCCACTTGCCACGAATCGCCGCTGGTTTTCAGTAATCCTTCTTCTGTCAAGATTTCTAACAAACGGCCCAACAGTTGCCGATGTGAGCTAATAATGCCTAATTGTTCGGCTATCGTGGTGGTTTCAAAACGCTGGTTGAGTTTCCATGTCCATCCCAATTGCTCAAAGGCACTTAAGATATATTTCACACTTAAAGTGTCTAGCTGTGGCAATAATTGTTCGTAAAATTCAAGCCGCGCCATTGAACTCGCCACATAAGGCTGGAGCTCAGTATTGATCTCGATAGGTGTTGGTATATAGTTAGGTGGCAACCCAAAATGGGCCCTCAGTTGCCATTGAATCTTATAAAGCCAATTGTGTAAGGATTCTTGAGTGCCTAGCAAAGAGTCACGAGTCACAGCAGTAAGTTTCAGACCTTTAACTTCTGCTATTAACTGTCCTTGTTCGGTCAATAAATGCAGATCAGCCGTTTGGATTTGTGGATTTTCACCAGTGGGCTGCCGCATGGTCGCCATTGCCCAAAAACGAAACTCAGGACGACGGTAAAAGCGCAATTGTTCTAAACTGACTGGCACATAAGTCTGGTTTTCCTCTGGGAAAAATGCCCCTAAAACTTGAAAACTGGCATCCAGTAGCACTGGATGCAGATAAAAATCGAGTACTTTTTCTAAAATCAAAGACTTTGGTAATTGAATTTGCCCAAGGGCTTTGCCAGCGGGGTGTCTCCAGAGTTTGGAGAGGGCTTGGAAACTTGGACCATAGTCAATTTCCAGTTTGTCTCTATATTGTTGATAGTAGTCACCAATCGCTATTTCTTCTGTGCATTGGGCTTGCCAAGCCGCTAAATCAATTGGGCTGGTTTCAGATTGCCCTATTTTCACTTGACCAGAAACATGGTTTGTCCAAATGGGCTCTTGATTATCAAAAGTGAGACTGACAATCTGAAAAGCATAAGCCTTATCTTCCACCGGTGTTAAAACCACTTGGACCGTTTTGACTTCATCTTCTGGCAAAATCAAGGCTTGCTGGATGAGCACTTCCGCCAAGATTAACTGTTCGGTTTTGAAAACCACATTTGCTGCCGCTAAAGCCATTTCTAAAAAAGCACTCGCGGGCAAAATAGCGTTTTGAAAAACGCGATAATGTGCTAGATAATTTGATGACTGAATGCCGATTTGCGCCTCAAAGCGGATTTTTTGAGTGTCCACCAAATATAATTGTTGACCCAATAAGGGATGAATAGGCTGACGGTTCGTCGTTTGCACAAAAGTTTGGGTTGCCGCTTGTTCAAACCAATAACGTTGCCGCTGGAAAGGATAAGTTGGCAATGGCACCTTGCGGCGCGGATAAGCCTGATCAAAACCAGACCAATCTACCGGCACACCACGCACATATAATGCAGCCAAACTCTGGAGCAACTGTTGCCAATCCTCTTGTCCTTGACGCAAACTCACGAGCCAAGTCCCCACTCCGTCAGGTAGGCACAAACGACCCATACCCAACAAGGACGGTTTTGGCCCAATTTCCACCAAAACATCATAGCCTTGCTGATAAAGTGTCTCCATACTCGCGGCAAAACGCACCGGTTGACGCACATGACGACACCAGTATGCTGGGGTGGCTATTTCCTCCGTCGCCAGTTGTCCTGTGACATTAGAACATAGGGGGATTTGAGGCGTGCAGTAAGTCACTTCGGCGGCTATCCGCTCAAATTCAGCTAACATCGGTTCCATCATGGGAGAGTGGAAAGCATGGGACACGGGTAAAAGTTTGGTCTTGATATTGGCGCTCAAGGCTGCACTGATGGATTCTATGGCTTCGTGCTTGCCAGATATGACGACATTTTCTGGGCCATTAATGGCGGCGATGGACACGTCTTGTGCGTAGGGCTGAATGATCTCGGCGGCTTTTGTCTCATCCACCGACAGCACAAGCATATCACCTTTGTCACAAAGCGTCTGCATTAAATGCCCCCGTGCCGCTATTAATTTTAGGCCATCTTCTAAACTAAAAACCTCGGCGATACAAGCGGCAACATATTCACCAACACTATGCCCCATGACAACATCAGGTTCAATACCCCAAGATTGCCATAATTTTGCGAGGGCATATTCTAGGGCAAACAGGGCCGGTTGAGTATAAGCTGTTTCATTGATCTCCTGATCACTGATAACTGAAAGCAGCGGTTTTTCCAAATAAGGGCGCAGAATTTCATCACAACGCTCAAGCGTTTGGCGGAAAGTGGGCTGCGTATCATAAAGTTGCCGCCCCATATCAACATATTGTGATCCCTGCCCCGTAAACAGGAAAGCGATCTTGTGCCGCTGAGGGGTAACACCGCTGATATCGGTTTGCCCTTCAATGAAAGCCGTCAATTTATCCCGTGCTTGCGCCACAGAATTCGCTACCACCCCCAATCTATGATTAAAGTGAGAACGGCCAGTGTTGGCACTAAAGCAAATATCGCCCCATGTCAAAGTCGGATGAGCGGCGAGGTGTTTTTCATAGCGAGCGGCTAACTGTTTAAGCGCGGCAGCGGTTTTTGCCGACAGCGTCAGCAAATGTAAAGGACGCTCCACAGAATCCGCTGATGCCTCGGATACTTGATCAGTTTTGGGTGCCTCCTCTAGCACAACATGGGCATTAGTGCCACTGAGACCAAAAGAACTCACTCCCGCAATCCGCCGTTTTTCCCCAGAAGGCCAAGGTGTAGGCTCAGTTAGCACCTTCACCGGCAATTCATTCCAAGGAATATGTGGATTGGGTTGCTTGAAATGTAAATGAGGGGGAATCTCTTCATGTTGTAAGGCCAGCACCACCTTGATGAGGCCAGTAACGCCAGAAGCTGATTCCAGATGACCCACATTCGTCTTGACTGACCCTAGCATCACCGGTTGGGTACGCCCCTCACCCAATACCGAAGCTAAGGCTATCACCTCAATCGGATCCCCCAAGGCGGTTCCGGTGCCGTGTGCCTCCACATAGTCCACGTCAGAGGGGGCGACTTTGGCATTTTCTAGGGCTTGGCGAATCAGGTGTTGCTGAGCAACGCCATTCGGCACAGTGAGACCACTGCTGGCACCATCCTGATTGGCCGCCGAGCCACGAATCAGCGCGAGGATATTATCCCCATCCGCTTGAGCATCTTTAAGTCGCTTAAGCACAATGATGCCACAGCCTTCTCCCCGCCCTAAGCCATCCGCCGCCGCATCGAAGGTTTTGCAGCGACCATCAGCCGCCAGCAGATCCGCCTGAGATAAAGCGATCGTCGAAATGGGTGACAAGATCAAGTTCACGCCGCCCGTCAAGGCTAAATCACAGTCGCCATTGCGTAAACTTTGGCAAGCTTGATGAATCGCCACCAGCGAAGATGAGCATGCCGTGTCTATTGCCATACTTGGCCCTTGTAGACCCAATGTATAAGAGAGACGTCCAGCAACCGCGTTAAGCACGTTGCCAGTGATGAAATAAGCATCTAGTTGATTTAAATCATATAAATCAAATTGTCGAGTGTATTCATTCGAGGTGATGCCGATAAAAACGCCGCTACGGGTACCCATTAGTCGCTCCCGAGTCTGACCAGCATTCTCTAGTGCTTCCCAACTCACTTCTAGCAGCAAACGGTGCTGTGGATCCATACTCACCGCCTCTCTGGGAGAAATCCCAAAAAATTGGGGATCAAATAAATCTATATTCTGCAAAAAGCCACCAAACGCGGTATCCGTTTTTTCTAAAAGTTTTAAATCATCACTGTTCTTCCAGCGGACTAGTGGTACCGATGTGATGGCATCCACGCCCTCATGCAATAATCGCCAAAATGCTTGCACATCGTCGGCATTTCCGGGAAACCGGCAACTTAAACCAATGATGGCGATAGGTTCATTTTTTGCGTGCTCCAGGGCATCAAGCTTTGCCTGCATTTTTTCAATGACTAAAGCGGCACGCTGTAACGGAGACAATGGCATATCGTTCATGATAAATTCTATTCCCTCAAAGCACCGAGCTTTCCATCAATCAATGCTTCTAAGTCGCGTTCAGAAAGTTGTGTGATGTTTTTGGTCAACTCATCATCCGATTTTTGTTGGGCATGTTTTTTGATGGGTTTCTCCGAGCCAAACACTTCATTGAAAACATATCCAGCCAGCAACTCAATGTTTGGATAATCAAAAGCTAAAGTTGAAGGCAGCGATCTGCCGAGATTGGTTTGTAAGCGGTTTCTCAAATCGACTGTCATCAATGAGTCTATGCCCATCTGAGCAAAACCTTGCTGGGTGTCTGGTAATTGGGAAAGTGGAAATCCTAGAATCTTGGCCACTTCTCCTTGAATGTAAGAAATTAACCATTCCCAACGCTCCTTTGCAGAGGCGTTTTCCAAGTGTTGTAAAATCGTCGTTGACTTTGGCACGGACGAAGCCTCCTTTTCAGTCGGCACCTCAGTCAGTTGTTCTAACAGTAACCGCGTTCCTGTTACTTCATAGAGCGATTTGAAAATATTCCAATCCACTTGAGCCACGGTGGTTTGTACACGATCGGAGCCTAGCAGGTATTCCAAGGCCCCAATCGCCCGCTCTGGCGGCAAGAGCTTTATCCCCATACGGGCTAACTCGCTCTGGAATTCGGTGGTCATCATGCCACCCGCCCAAGGCCCCCAATTGATACTCAAAGCAGGCAGTCCCAGTCCACGACGATAATGAGACCAACTATCAAGAAAATGGTTCGCGGCAACATAATGGCTTTGTCTTTTGGAACCCCATACCGAGGTCATGGAGGAAAAGTTCACAAAAAACTCCAAACTCATCTCTTGAGTCAATTGATGTAGAACCCATGTCCCTAGCACTTTGGGGCGAAGCACCGACTCAAACGTACTCCATTCCAGCTCTTCTATGGTTTGAAAACCAAAGACAGCGGCCGCATGAACAATACCTCGCAGGGGAGGCATTGAAGCCTTAATCTCCGTCAACACCTTGGCAGTGTCTGCTGGCATAGAGACATCGGCCCGTGCGACTCTAACCTGAGCACCGGCTTGCTCCATTTGAGTCAAAATGTCCTGTACCTGATTGGACGCACCACGACGTCCCATGAGAACTAAGTGCCGGGCACCCTGCTCTATCATCCATTGGGCGACTCTTAGTCCCAAAACCCCGAGACCCCCGGTAATCAAATAGGTGCCATCCCGCCGTAACGTCACACTTTGAGGTTGTTCTGGTAGAGGGCGACGCACTAGCCTTGCTACATAACGAGCGTTATCACGAAAGGCGATTTGGTTTTCTGGCGTTTTTGACCCGATTTCCTCAAACAGGGCTTGCGCCTTTAAATCATTTGTTGTTTCCGGGTCTAAATCCACCAGCACACAGTTGATTTCTGGATGTTCTAAATCAATGACTTTACCTAGCCCCCATAAGGGAGATTGAGCAACCCCCTGGAGATTTTGGATTTTAGAATTCTGTTCTCCGATTGTGACCGACACGGCACCCTGAGTCACTAACCACAGCTGTTGGGAAATTTTGGCCCTGACCAAAGCTTGAACTAGGTGCAACGTGCTTCCACATCCTTGTTGATTAGCCATGTCCAAGTCTGCAACTGTCAGCGTGTCGGCCCCCACCGCATCTAAACTCCAACAGTGAACTACTCCACGCAATCCGCGTTGATTGGTGTTCACGGCTTCTAATATATGCTCTGGGCGGGTTGGGTCTATTCTGAAACTTTGCTCGTCTATTTTTTCATACGCTTGACCTTGGAATACGAGGATACAAGCTTCACCGCTGGCCCTGATGAGTGTGGCTAACTGCTGAGCAATTCCCTGAGCATCCGCGAAAATGAGCCAACGCCCACCTCCTGCCCTCTGGGACGACTCAAGGGGGGATTTTGCCGTTTGAGCCACAATCACTGCCTGGTGGAAATCGAACGCTTTTGACTCCAGAACCGGTGATAGGGACGCGACTTGTGTAAATCTATTTTTTTGTAACAATGCTTGCCACTGTTCACCAGACAGCAATGGGTAATCTGGCCGGTCGGCAAACCGCCACCAACCTTCGGTTAATCCAAAGGTTAAATCCAACCAGCGTTGACGTTCGGTGACTTCCCATAGTAGCAGCATTCCGCCGGGGGCCAATAAACTATGTATATGCTGTAAAGTTTCAGCTAAATCTTTAGTCGCGTGTAGCACATTGGCTGCCACCACTAAGTCATATTGATGTTTATCAAATCCTTGATATTCAGGCGCTTTTTCAATATCTAAGACTTGATAGCGCACAAAGGGGTAATCGTTGAACTTTTCTTGCGCCTGTGTCGTAAAGAGGGGAGAGATGTCGGTAAATACATACTCTGTCTGGTGAGCCGGCAGGTGTGGTAGGAGGTAGGCCGTTGTTCCCCCTGTACCAGCCCCAATTTCTAACACACGCACACCACGTCCTTGAGGTAAACGCTCCAACGCCTGTAAAACCACCTTTTGTAGATATGTGTTCATCACTTGTGCAAACGGCGATTCTTGATAGAGTTGGGTGGTCGTGGTTAAATCTCCATCGGGAAATAATAACTGTAGTGGATCACATTTTCCCCGAAGCACTTCAGCCAGTTTTGCACCGCAACGTGCCAGCAAAGTCAATTGGGCGTTTGAAGTGGGGTATTGCGCTAACAACGTATTTATTAATGATGCTGATGGCTCTTTTATATCAGGCACTCCAGACACTTCCCACTCGTCGCAATACCCGTATTGCCGTAAGAGTCCTTCTTCCGCCAATATCTCCAATAAGCGGCCCAGTAGCCGTTGGTGTTGGCTAACCACACCTAACTGCTCTGCTATTGTGGTGGTTGAAAAACGTTGCTTGAGTTTCCATCCCATTTGTTGGAAGGCACTCAATATATATTCCACACTCAAGGCATCAAGTTGGGGCAATAGTTTCCCGTAAAATTCAATCTGAGCAATTGAACTTTCCACATAAGGCGCCAGAAGGGTGCTGATTTCGGTGGGGGTAGGCATATAATCTGGTGGCAATCCTAGACGCACTTGGGGCTGCCATTCGATTTCATAAAGCCAATCCTGTAAAGACTCTTGTGTAAGGGCAAGCAAAGAACGACGGTTCACTTTTTGAAGTTTAAGAGCTTCTAGGGTGGCTATCAATTGTCCATCTTCTGCGAAAATACGCAGATCAGCCATCAAAAATGGTGAATCTTTGACAGGATGCCTCTTCACCGCGCTCCACAGGCGGAACTCAGGCTGACGGTAAACGCGCAAACGTTCTATATTCACTGGAATATAAGTCTTTCCATCATCGGGAAAGATGGCCCCTAACACTTGGAAAGCGGCATCCAGTAGTACCGGGTGTAGATAAAAATATGTGGCTTCTAAAACCAAGGACTTTGGTAACTGAATATGGCCAATGGCTTCACCTTCGTGCCGCCAGAGTTTTTGAATGGCTTGGAAACTAGGGCCAAAATAAATTCCCCTTTCCTCTCTAGATTTTTGATAGTAATCGGTAACGGCTATCTCTTCCGTGCATCGCGCCTGTAGGGCCGCTAAATCAACAGAACTGGCTTCTGGTTGCCCTTCCATGAGCTTACCAGAGACATGACCTGTCCAATCGGGTTTTTCATTTTCTATTTTAAGGCTAAAAATCTTAAAAGAATACGCTGAAGAGTCCTCTGGTGTCAAAAGCAACTGGACTGTCTTGACTTCATCTTCTGGCAAAATCAAAGCTTGCTGGATGATAACTTCTTCCAAAATGATATTATCGGATTTTAAAACAGCATTCCCAGCCGCCAAAGCCATTTCTAAGTAAGCAGCGGCTGGCAGAACGGCGGTATTAAAAATACGATGGTGTGCTAGATAGGCCGGTGACTGTTGGCTGATTTGGGCCTCAAAGCGAATTTCCTTCGTTCCAGCCAAGTATAATTGTTGACCTAACAGGGGGTGCTCAAACTGACTACGAATGCTTTGCGGGGCCGTTTTGTTAGCCGCTACCCAATAACGTTGCCGCTGGAAAGGATAAGTTGGCAATGCTACCTTGCGACGCGGATAATCCTGATCAAAACCAGACCAATCTACCGGCACACCACGCACATATAACTCTCCCAAACTCTGGAGCAGATGTTGCCAATCAGACTGTCCTTGACGCAAACTCACCAGCCAAGTCCCCACACCTTCTTGGAGGCACAAACGACCCATACCCAACAAGGACGGTTTCGGCCCTATTTCCAAAAATATTTCATAGTCTTGCTGATAAAGTGTCTCCATACTCGCCGCAAAACGCACCGGTTGACGCACATGACGACACCAATATGCCGGGGTTGCTATTTCCTCCGTCGCCAGTTGTCCGGTGACATTAGAACACAGGGGGATTTGAGGCGTAGCGTAAGTCACTTCGGCTGCTACCCGCTCAAATTCAGCTAACATCGGTTCCATCATCGGAGAATGGAAAGCATGGGACACGGGCAAAAGTTTGGTTCTGATGTTTTTTTCGGTGCTTAGAGCTGTCATGATAGCTGCTATAGCGTCGTGCTTGCCAGATATGACGACATTTTCTGGGCTATTAATGGCGGCGATGGACACGTCTTGCGCGTAGGGCTGAATTATTTCGGTTGCCCGCGTTTCATCCACCGAGAGTACGAGCATGTCGCCTTTGTCACAAAGCGTTTGCATTAAGCGCCCCCGTGCTGCTATTAATTTGAGGCCGTCTTCTAGGCTAAAAACGCCAGCGATACAGGCGGCTACGTATTCTCCGACGCTGTGTCCCATGACTACATCAGGTTCTATGCCCCAAGATTGCCATAGTTCGGCGAGGGCGTATTCTAGGGCGAATAAAGCCGGTTGGGTATAGGACGTTTCATCCAAAAGCGTCTTTTGACCGGAATACAAAACTTCAAGCAAGGGCCGATCTAAATAAGAACGCAGAATTTTATCACAACGATCAATCGTTTGCCTGAAAAAAGCTTGTGTTTCGTAAAGTTCACGCCCCATATCCACATACTGTGACCCTTGACCAGTGAATAAAAAGGCTATTTTGGGTGAATCTTGTGCCTCTCCTTGATAAAGGCCCGTTACCTCTTGTCCAGCGTGGTAATTCGCTATTTTTTCCAGTATTTGAGTGTTTGAATTTCCCACAATACTGAGTCTATACGAAAAGTCTGAACGGCAGGTGTTGGCCGTAAAACAGATATCTTCTAAATTCAGTGAACTGGAATGTGTTGATAAATATTGTTCATAGCACTTTACCAATGCTTTCAGAGCCTCTGCCGTATTGGCAGATAGCGTTAATACATGGCATGGGCGTTTAAGCTTTTCCTCTGACTGAACTTCTAAAGCCGGTGCTTCTTCTAACACTACATGGGCGTTAGTGCCACTAAAACCAAAAGAACTCACCCCTGCCAGTCGCCGCTGTTCCCCTCTTGCCCATAGCTGCAGTTTTGTGGGAACTGCCACCGGCAATTCGTTCCAAGGAATGCGTGAATTTGGCTCTTTGAAATGTAAATTGGCTGGAATTTTTTCGTGTTGAAGAGCAAGCACTGTTTTGATTAAACCGGCTATACCTGCCGCACTTTCCAGATGTCCTATGTTGGTCTTCACAGAACCGATGACTAAGGGTTGAGTGCGTCCCTTAAATACCTCTCCTAATGCGATAACTTCTATGGGATCTCCCAGTGAGGTTCCGGTGCCATGTGTTTCTAAGTAGCCTATCTGGGCTGGTTCTATACCGCTGTTGTCCAAGGCTTGGCGAATGACTGCTTGTTGTGAAGGACCATTGGGCACGGTTAGGCCACTGCTGCGACCATCCTGATTAATGCTTGAACCTCGAATCAGGGCGATAATATTATCCCCGTCGTTTACCGCATCAGTCAAACGTTTAAGAATAACCACGCCGCAACCTTCACTGCGTACAAAGCCATCGGCTGCCATATCGAAGGTTTTACAGTGCCCATCAGCCGCCAGCATTTTCGCTTTTGAAAAAGCAATGTAGACTTCCGGTGACAAGATCAGGTTCACACCGCCTGCGAGTGCCTGTTCACATTCGCGGTGACGTAGACTTTGACAGGCAAGATGAACGGCAACTAAAGAGGAAGAACAGGCGGTATCAACAGCCAAGCTAGGCCCTGTCAATCCTAAAGTATAGGACAAGCGTCCCGCCGCGACACTGGAGCCATAACCCGTTCCAAAATAAGCATCAATATTGCTTAAATCTTTTAATTGTTGAAAACTATAGTCATGGCTGCTGATACCAACAAACACACCCGTTCTACTGCCGAACACGCGCTGAGGCATTTGATTGGCATTTTCGAGTGCCTCCCAACTCACCTCCATCAATAAACGTTGCTGTGGATCAAGATTGATCATTTCTCGCGGAGAAATGCCGAAAAATTCGGCATCAAAGCCATCCACCTGCTTTAAAAAGCCACCATAACGGGTAGACATTTTACCGGGGGCTTCTGGATCAGGATCATAATAGTCATCAATAAGCCAGCGCTCCGTGGGAATTTCTGTAATGGCATCCACTCCTTCGCTGAGTAAGCGCCAAAAGTGCTCAGGATTATCCGCTCCCCCCGGAAAGCGACAGCCTATGCCAATAATAGCAATCGGCTCCGCATTCAAAAGTTCACGCTTGGATCCAAGTTGTTGTGTTGCCAATGCCAGCTTAAGCGGCGACATATTAGCAATGCGTTTGGTTAATTGGCCCATATTTGTCCTTCTAAGTGCCTGGTCGCCCAAGATAAATCTTGCGCTCCAAAATACCGACTTGACTTTGTCATGGTAGACGATAAATCGTATAGTACGAACGATTCATCCTGGTTTTATTCGTTGTTTAACATTAGTTGTACTATCATGGTAGACGATAAATCGTCTACTACGAACGATTCATCCCGGTTTTATTCGTTGTTTGACTTAATGGCATTATTTTCTGCTTGATTTCGTATTCTGACAATTGGTCAATTTTTGTTAAAAATGCATCCAACTCATCATCCTCTTCTTGCGGTGAGGTTGTCTCAGCACCGGTTACCGGCACAGTGCCCAGTATTTCCTGATCTAAATAATTAACCAGTGTTTCCAGTGTTGGATAGTCAAAAGCCAAAGTAGATGGCAGGGGAGTGTCCAAACTCACTTGCAGACGATTTCTCAATTCCACCGAAGTCAATGAATCCATTCCAAGGTCAAAAAAACCTTGTTGTAGCGCTATCGGCTGAGAGGCATTTAAACCCAGCACTTTGGCGACTTGGGATTGAACATGCGCGGTTAAGTAACCTTGTCGCTCGTTAGCCTGCATTGATTTTAGTTTTTCCGTAAAATCAAGTTCTTGTTCTGTTTTTGGTCCCTCAACTTGCTTAAAGTGAGAGAGGAAAAGCGAAGCAGCGCCTCCTTGCGTGATAAACTGTGACCAGTTGATAGGTATGACCCCAACTTGGGTAGCTTGTTTTTTTGAGAACAGTTGCTCTAGTATTTGCAATCCTTGCTGAGGGGCTATGCTCCATAAGCCTTTCTTATGCATTTGCTCATCAGCCTTGCGCTCGGCAGCCACGCCTATTTCTGACCATGCACCCCAGTTAATGCTCATACAAGGTAAGCCTTGTGCCCGACGATAATAGGCCAAGGCATCCAGAAAACTATTCGCGGCGGCATAGTTGGCTTGAGCTATCGAGCCAAGTAGAGAGGCTGCTGAAGAAAAGAGTATAAAGAAATCAATGGAATTATGCTGAGTTAAAGTGTGTAGATTCCAAGCCCCTTGTACCTTGGGTGCCATGACCTTTTCAAAACGCTCCCAGTTTTGAGAAGAAAGGACACCATCATCAAGAACGCCCGCCGCGTGGATAATTCCTCGCAAAGGTGGCAAAGTTTGCTCAATATCTGCCAACACCCGGGCAATTTGCGTAGCGATGGAAACATCGGCTTGAGCCACGACCACTTTAGCACCCGTTTGCTCTAGCGCCTTTAACTGACTCTTGACTGTTTTGTTAGCACCACGGCGCCCTACCAGCACCAAATATTTTGCCCCCTGTTCCACCATCCAACGGGCAACCAGTAACCCTAAACCCCCCAAACCTCCTGTTATCAGATAAGTGTTATCAGCATGGAATAACACCGATTTATCCATTTCCGTTGTGGGCGGTGTAATGACAATTTTGCCGAGATGTTTGGCTTGCTGCATATAACGGAACGCGCTTATCACATCGGTGATAGGGAATAGCTTGCGCGGTAACGGCTTAAGCTGACCGGCTTTAAATTGCAGCATCAGATCATGTAGCATAGACTTTATCAAAGCCGGCTGCTGTTGACATATCTGCACAAGGTCAACGATAAAGTAGGAAATATCCGGTTTGAATTGCGCTACTTGGCTGGGAGTCCAAATGCCGTTCTTGGCAATTTCCAAAAAGTGACCGCCGCAGTGCAGCACTGATAAACTCTTGGAAATGAATCCTTCACCAGTCAGAGAATTAAGCACAATATCCACGCCCTCTCCCTCAGTGATTGCCATCACTTGTTCTGCAAAATCCAGCGTCCGTGAATTCATTATATGTTTCACACCGAGGGATTTGAGAAATGGCCACTTGTGAGGACTGGCTGTGCCAAAAACTTTCGCTCCGGCTTGCTGTGCTAATTGGATAGCGGCTTGCCCCACACCGCCGGTAGCAGCATGGATTAATACGCGGTCACCGGCTGATATTTTAGCGAGGTGGTGCAACGTGTAGTATGCGGTTAAAAATACAACTGGGATAGTGGCTGCCTCTTCAAAGCTCAATATCGAAGGTTTATGAACAACCAGATCTGCATTAACTGTGACATACTGGCTAAAGGTGCCAAGCGCAATGGCAATTACCGGTTCTCCTATTTCAAAGCCTTCCACTCCTTCTCCAAGGGCGGTAATTTCACCAGCGCACTCACCACCCAAGGGGTTGCCTGGATATAGACCCAATACATTCAAAATATCTCTAAAATTTAAACCCGATGCCTGTACCCGAATTTCTATTTCACCCACATTGGGTTGACGGCGTGTTGTTGGCTCTAGTTTTAAGTTTTCTAAGCTACCCCGCTCAGTTATTTGTAGTTGGTACGATGGTGCGTGAGGAATGTCTAGCCTAACAGGCGACTCTGGCGGATGGTAACGCACTAGCCTTGCTACATAACGAGCGTTATCACGAAAGGCAATTTGGTCTTCTGAGGTTTTTGACCCGATTTCTTCAAAGAGAGCTTGCGCTCCAACATCCCCTTCTGGGCCTAAATCCACCCGCACACAGTTGAATTCTGGATGTTCTAAAGCAATGACTTTTCCCATGCCCCATAAGGGTGATTGAGCAAGGTTGGGAATTGGGAGAATTTGAATTTGGGAATTGGGAGAATTTGAATTTGGCGCGGGCACTGCACCTTGGGTAACAAACCAGAGGACTGGCGGTTTAGAAAATTCTTTTTTGACAAGCGTTTGTATTAAATACAAGGTGCTACGGCAACCGTTGCTTTGAGCCGTGTCAGTGATTGTTAGCGTGTCTGTACCCAGGCTCCACAAATGCACGACATGAGTCAATGGCCGGTGAGTGGCCTCAACAAGCAAGCGCTGAAAATCGGCAGGATTGACGAGGTTTATCCTAAATGTTTGCTCGGCGATTTGTTCATACGTTTTGCCCGGAAAAACGAGGATAGCAATATCACCTTTTGCTTGGACGAGTGCCGCTAATTGCTGACCAATTCCTTGACTATCAGCCAAAATGAGCCAAGTTCCCTCAGCCCTTTGCACTTCATCCCGTTGGGGAGAGCTTGCCGTTTGCACTTGGGGTTGCCATTCTACTTCATAAAGCCAATCCTGTAAAGACTCTTGGGCAAGCAAAGATTGACGGTTCACTTTTTGAAGTTTAAGAGCTTCTAGGGTGGCTATCAATTGTCCATCTTCTGCGAATATACGCAGATCAGCCGTCAATAATTGTGAATTTTTGAGCGGACGCATCATCGCCGCGCTCCACAGGCGGAACTCAGGCTGACGGTAAACGCGCAAACGTTCTATATTCACTGGAATATAAGTCTTTCCATCATCGGGAAAGATGGCCCCTAACACTTGGAAAGCC
>Ga0209780_1000287_pt1 | contig 25470 bp, 17 predicted proteins | sample WorMetexBAHAMAS2_FD_187384 | JGI IMG/M metagenome (GOLD analysis project Ga0209780, IMG submission 187384) | Marine gutless worms symbiont microbial communities from Max Planck institute for Marine Microbiology, Germany - Inanidrilus exumae... | ecosystem: Host-associated > Annelida > Digestive...
CACTTTAGATCATCACTTTCAATTACTCCTAAATCCTTTTCTTCACTCACACATTCCAATTTTTTTCCATTAAGAAAATATTCAGGACATGTATTATTATATCCCATGTGCATGACCTTACATTTCTCTACATTAAACAACATTTGCCAATTATTCGACCATGCAGCAAGATTAACTAAGTCTTCCTGTAGTCGGGCAATATCTTGGGGTGACTGGATCTCTCGAAAAATTTTTGTATCATTAGCAAATTTTAAGATATTGCAGCCAATCAACTCATCAATATCATTTATGAATATGACAAACAACAGTGGTCCCAGAACTGAACCCTGTGGAACCCCACTTAGTACATCCCTCCAAATGGAAAACTCTCCATTGATTACAACTCTCAGTTTTCTTCCTGATAACCACCCTTTAATCCATCTCAGTATTAAATAAATAGTAAATGTTTATTGTTACCACCTCACAAACTCTCCATCTGGCACGTTACCCATACCCCGAAAAATGTCATGGGGGCCTCCTTGAATACCGCATACAACGCTTGCAGTGCGTTACCAGGCGGCTGCCCCCTTTGTTCAGTAATCAATAATTAGTAATAATTGTTATTGGTGGGTAGCTGACGGTACTTTTGTACCCAGCATTCGTAGAAGTATACTCTGCCGCCTGCCCCGTGTGTCTAAGTAAGTGGGTAAGTGTCTAAGTATATAATACAAAGTGGTTCGAGTTCCAACACTCGGAACTCGTATTGGAGTTCCAAGTGTCGGAACTCCAATGCGAGTTCTGCTGAATAAAGTGGTCCTAGCTGTACAAGCTGATTGACCTGTGCACAGATACTGGACTTGCTCGCTTTAATGGTGCTACCCTTTATACCACTTCACTTCTTGTGCACCCATTGACAATATATTAGTAGTCCATATGCAGTTTCAATCAATACCTGTATGACAAACGTCATGTGGCCAACTTTCTATACCCCTTGCAGCTTTCTCCACTAATCATAACTTTGTTTTTTTGATACTCAGTTTCATATCTTTACTGCCCATTTCATCTTTTCACCGATTAAGCTTTCTCATCGGTTCATCTAAGCTACTTTCTGCTATCACAACCAGACCATCCACATGTAGTAACTCTGATGGTAATGTATGTCTAAACTCGTTGCCTCCATCACTGTCACAAACAGCAGTGGCCAGCCTTTGCCTTAAAATTATCACTGTTACTATGGACTGTTCTATCAACTGTTTGTATCAATGTAAATAGACATTACTGCTGACATTAGGCAGTAATCAACACCCAGCTTGTGCATTGCCCATCTGATCAGTTCTCTTGGTACCCTATCAAATGCTTTTATAGATCGCATATCGTAAGTTTTGCTATCACTATATTTTTAATATGACATATAGCATTAGTCATTCCTTTACCCTTCATGAAACCAAGCTCTATGTGCTGTCTGTAATTCTGTGTTAAAAGACTCCACCATTTTCATGGCATATTCCAACAACTTTATCGTGCATGTGTGAAGAAGTGCAATACACATTGCACTAGAAGTCAATGCTAAAGTCAGTGAGAGAGGCCAGAATTTGCACCCCACCCCTCCTGAACCCCTGAACCAATTTGGATACTGTTCAAAATATATCACTATGTCCACCCAGGGAATGATGTGACAAATTTGGTTTGAATCAGTTTAGCCATTACGGCTCTGCACATGCATTAATAACACGTTTTCATGTGGATTTTTTGTTAAGAAGAAAAGAAGAACTGATCTTTCCGGTTGGATTAAGAGGCAGAGGTTATAGGAAGGGCTCGAAAGAAAAACACTAGTCTCTGCTGCCGCTGACAGACCCGAGCGACGCAGAGGCTCAGCGCATGCTAAATATTCCGTATTGCATCATGTGGTAATCAAACCATTTCTTCTACTCAGTCTAGCTGCTGAATACAGATATCTATGGTGGGTGTGATCAACAGTTGTCGGACGACCATCAGAAGTTTATGACACTCAGCGGCAAACTAAGTTGACAGTGCAAGAGCTGATCAGCCGTTCCAGAGATGTGGCTGGTGCCCACCAAAATTTAAATGGTTCACGTGATCTAACCACGCCCCTTTCAGGGATGGTTTGCCACCCGTGAGCTAGCACTTACTACCTTCGACTAGGGTTTGCATTCCCGGACTTGTTTTTTCATTCCAGGGAATCGGGAATGTGCAAACGTCATTCCCGGGCGCCTGGGAGTGACGAAAGGTATGACTTCATAGGCAACTGATTAAGGCAATTAAGTCAAGCCACCGTCTATACCAGCTGTTGACAGTGTAGTATTAAATTGTCCAGATATATGCTACTAAATAGCAAGGCAAGAGGTAACCGAAAGATGTTCTTTAATGATCAACACTCAGCACATATTAATAGTGGAACAATACAACCATCGCTGATCTAGTCTAACGGACAGACAGCAACTAACTGGCAACAACTGCGACAGCTATGTATGCAGCTGCAACACAACAGCTGCAGTGCGGGGCGTGTACAGCCTGGACTGCACCCCTCACCATAAAAGCAGAATATACACTCTGGACTACAAAAGTGTGAAGATATAAATGCTATGTAACAACCGGCTTCAAACACGTATAACATGTTTATGCAAAAACACATCGTGTAGTTTCTGTAGTCTGCAGTCCGTAGTCTGTACTGACTACTGATGTAAGTCAAATTCAAGTATAGCTATATATCGGTAGGCATATAGGCCTACCGATACCGTTCATGCAGTGAGTAGATGCTAGGCATTGTTCAATAACTGTCAGTTAATGTCACAGTCACTGACGGTCCATTAACTTAGTTTGTTATTATATATTATGTCGTAGACTGTCCCAGTTTCACATGTGACCATAGTACGCATGTAGAAAGCAGAGTGTCATTGCAGGACATCGTCTAGTCTAGTCACTTCAGTGGCAGCGTGACAGCGTCCAGCAATGACTCATCAGTCAAGCGCTGAACTGGCGGCTCTAGAACAAGAGGCCACGACGATAAATGACAGCAATGCCATCAGCGGCACCATTCCCGTTATCCCGGGAACGAGACTGTTCCATTCCCGGGAATTTGGGAATGGAAAATGACCGGGATTCCCGGGCATCTGGGAAATGGGAACCCGGGAATGCAAACCCTATTGTCAACCTACCTAGCAAATTTAAAGTCTCTGACTCCATTCACTGTGAAGATGTGAAAGGTGGTGGGGTGGTTTAGGGTAGTTCGGGTTACTCAAGGTCACTGGAAATTGCACCAATCTATAGAGCACATACGAGTTCCTATTAGCTTTCCGTAGTAGCTATGTCCCTCTCTTGCACCGTTTCTGAGATATAGTGAGATATTGGTCAAAAATCGCTGCTTGAACCTACCCCACCTTTATGTGGCGCCCCATTGGTGGTGACCCCATCGGAATTTCGCTTAGATTATTGGCATCAGAAAACATAAGAGTCCCTGGGCTATGAGCCTGTAGCGTTGTTTGCATTATTCTAGGCTTAGCCGTTTTGGTACAATATCGGCAATTGACGAATGGACGGACAGACACAACGACAGCATATACCGCGCTAGCATAGCGTCGCACTGTAGTCTGTAGTGAAGGGAAAGGGATGTGAGGGAGAGAAGGGAAGTTAGGGAAGGAAACGATAGGGAAGTAGAAATGGAAGACAAGACTCCTCTACTTATTTGTGAGTAACTGGAGCACTGTGTGTAGGTGACATACTGAACGAGCTGATGTCGGTGCTGAATGGCGTGTCAGACATGGCCGATGAGTTACTTAAGGTGGACGAAGGCAACGACTCAGTGGTGTTCACCAGTAACATGCCAGAGACAGATTTGTCTGGTCCATTGAGTCTGTTGGAGCTGACCACACGAGCTGTTGCCTGCCACTGCTCCTGTGCCACCATAGAGGAACACGCTGCACAACTCGACGAACGACTTCTACGTCGGGTTGTTTACTGTGATACTTTCCTGTGTTAAATCTGTGTCGTATCTCTCTGATAATTGGCTGGCTAATTTGTCATGTTAATAACCGTGTGCTATTCTCACCTGCATTGTTGTTGTTTAACAACTGGCCTACTCTCAGAGATGCACAGGGTTCGGATACCCGAGTAGATATGCAAAAACACCCATCAGTTTTTGGGGGTAAACCCACGTAAAAACTCAACAAGAAACCCGCCCCAAACTTAAGTACTTAAGTAAACTGAATTCAGCTTAAAACTAGTACATTCAATTGTAATTTTAATGAAATTAAGACTGTTCTTGTACATGTACAGAAGCAATAAACATAATTAAGAACAAACATAGAATAACCATTTTCCATTTCAGGATTTACTTGACGACAATAACGTTTAGCAATCGCTGTTTACACAGAGACACCCCCACGAAAACCCAGTAAAACCCACTGAGTGGGGTTTTTTTTTTAAAAAAAACCTGGGTTTTACTCTGGTTCAAAGGAGGCTAGGCTCAGACATGAAAGTCTGCAAAGAGGTTCGGCCCCTATACTGCTGCAGGTTTCAAATCAGATGCATTGTATTCTGTGTTGTACAAACAGGGATTGATCACAAGTTTGTAGGCCCGTGAACCAGCTAGGAAATAGGGACCCAAACTGTTCCTGTTTGCTGTTGTCAAGTATACAGATGACAAGCTGAAGTTGGTTGCATATAATAGAGAACTAGTAACCGTAACCAGTGACTCCCAGTTACTGCAGAACCAGTTGGACATGACTGTAAATATTAGAATAAGATTTGAATTTGTAATAGGTGGCATTCTGGGCGTTCCCACATGGCATAAATCTCATCCGTGCATTCACAAACATGACTGACACTGCTCGGTGCTGGCGTTATGCTGTGGAGATTGTGAAGCAAAACCAAGTCACCAGCATGTGCCAAGTCGGCAAGTTGCTTATCTCACCATACTAGTAGTACTAGCTTGCATGCATGCAGTGTGCACAGTAGACGGTATCCAAGCAAGATATGTCGATGTGATGGAAGATTGTCACAACTGTTCTGTGGTGGATTGTGTCCCACAGTAGTGGACGGTGATACGCACAGATGAATGTTGGTTTAACTATAGGTTATAATAATATATAGTTAAACCAACATTTATCTGTGAGAACTACTCACATATGTAATAATAATAATAACCGAGATGATATTTATGGTACTGTCATCATGGCAAAGCCGTTCATTTAATGAATGCAGACTCAGCACCGAGGTGGCCGCCAACCCTCAGACCAAGCCACCGACTTGGACTTCGAGTCTGCCAGAAAGAAATGGCAGCTACCATCCACATCCGTTATCGCCATTTTATTATTACTCAGCCCTAAAGCTGACACTCATTTTACCGTCTTACAGAGGGTGGAAGGCTGAGTCGACCTAGGCACTGCAGTAAGGGTGTGCAGCCCATGCCCAACGCTGTATATCGCATTGGTTGTCGTAATAAACAAAACTGCCCGCGGTGAGATTCGAACCTGGGTCCTCTCACCGCAGTCAGGCATGTTACCATTAGGCCACTGCGACACTGCAGTAATGTAGATGTTATTTGTTTCCATGTTTGTTAGCTACATCAAGTGGGCTTGTATGAAGGTTGATCCTTAGGAAGGGCATCTGGTCCTTAAAACGTGTGCCATTTATCACTGAAGGTTTATTTCTTTCTACAAATGGGAGGACGAAAACTGGGGAACCAGCTGAGCCAGTCTATCTGGAAAACATGGTTAAAATGATGGTGGTGGTAATGGTAGGGATGTGAAATCATGCTTACTCGTGTACACGCACATACATACCTGCTCTGCTGCTGCTGCTGCTGCTGTCTACGATGACTATAATATAATGATGATGATGATGTAATTAATGCTGCTGGTGATTGATGTGTATGTTTCATGTCAGGTTTTATGGCCACAGCAACCATCTCTGGTGACAGCTCATACTCAGAGAAACGAGCCGACATCCACGTTTCGCTGCAGTTTGAGCAGCAGAATATCACTAGCACCAGCTGCTCTCAGTGCCCGAATCAAGTCTGGTGTAAACATATCATCGCAGCCATTCTCTACCGTATCAAACACGCACGGGAGGTTCGTCTCTACTGTGGGCAGTGTGACGTACTTGTGCTGTCACTGTTGTGTGTGTTATAATCAGTGTTTTTTTAGGTGGCCAGCCCCGTATGAGCCCGGGCAATCCTCCCTTATCCATTTACTTCCACGCCTTCTGCTCTATTTTTTAGTATCTTATACTTAACCCCTTTTCCTTTCATACTCGTTTCATTTTTTTCTTGCTTTTCTGTTTCTTCCATTGTACCAGAACCAGAATAGTCCCACTCCGTTTCCAGGGTGGATGTCGGTAGTAGTCGACTAAATCTGGCTTTGTTTTTTCGTGTGTGTTGATTTTGTGTTATATGTATTCTTTAGTTAACGATGCATGCTTTTTGTCGTATTTTTTTAGTTTTGTCTTGTGGTGTGATAGTTGTCTCCCGCTGTTGTAAGCACTAGTGTAATAATTTAAATGAGCCTCTCGATCCATTTCCCTTTTTGGTGGCTGCTGAACAAAAAGACGGTTAGGGTTGAGGTTAATATATCGCTGGCATTCTTTTACTGGGTAGGGATGGCTGTTTACCCCTGACCTTTTGTCTCTGATATAGCCATATTTGTGCTGAAAAGGGACGTTAAACTCCAATTGACTAACTTATTAGTCGGCCGTCTCATTTTAGCACTACTTTTTTATCCAGTCGACTAAAATTTACGATTATCTTTATTTTAGTCGAGAATGTTAATTTTCATCATAATTGTAGTTTTAGTCGACGATAATGTGTTTGTTATTTGTATTTTAGTCTGTTGTTTATTTCAGATATCACAACAATTCAAAAATGAAGCACTGTGTATGGCAGTGGCACACAATAGTAAAGTCAGCAGAAACACAAATAATGCGGATTAATAGCGCACATAAATATCCTTATTATTTTTTATTTGCCAGTCTGTTCTGTCGACAGAAGTTGAATTTTACTGGCAAAACAGCAAGATCGCGTTTTGTGCCACCTTTTGGGGGACGTCGGGGTAACGTACACGGTTCATCTATGGCTCGTTGGAAAGCATGTGGTCTACTTGTATTAGTGCTAATTGAACTTTTTAGCCAGCTCTCACGGTTGAGGCACTATGAGTGGATATTTGTCGAAATTGTGGTGTTTGAAAGGGGGGTGTCATGTGGTGTTGTTTGCATGATCGTACGTTTAGCCATTTTTATACAATACCGACGTGTGACAGACACACAGACAGACACATGATGACGGCTAATACCCGCGCTATCATAGCGTTGCACAGGTAAAAAGGGGAAAACATCTCCCGGGCAGTTAACGACCCATTTCACTTTTAAATATTCTTGATAAAATTTCGAAAAAGTTGATGCACAGACGTTTGTCAAACTTTCTAGAGAAGAATAATATTTTATATGGTCATGAATTTGGATTTAGAAAGAATTATTCTACATCACAAGCAGTCTTGATAAAATCTATCAACATAGTGATACTCAAGAAATTACTGTCGGAATTTACTTAGATTTGCAAAAAGGATTTGACACCATTAATCATTCTGTTCTTCAAAAAATGGCCATTTATGGAGTTAGAGGAACAGTTCTAAAATGGTTTGAAAGTTATCTTAGTAATAGAAAACAGTATACAGTACTACAGATTATGAGTCTGAACTAGACTCTATTACTTGTGTGCCTCAAGGATCAGTGTTGGGCCCCTTGCTGTTTTAAATATATGTAGTGTTGTTACGACCACCTTACTTTTACCGCCATCGCGGTGGTTGGCTACCGCCAAACCAACACCGCCATCGCGTTGTTTTACAGTGTTCTCGGCAGTCTTTCTGGGCGCTGTTTCCTTACTTCCGCTGCCCAGAGCAGCGATAGTCATCTAAATGCCGTGTCATTTGATTGCGTGAATGCATGGCGAGTCAGTCCAGTCAGCCACACCGCCTGCCTTCCACCGCGCGTGCGCTTCCCCACTCGCAAATGACAGGACTGCCGGGACAGTCTAGGCACTGTACTTAGTGCACCCCCACCGTCACGTGCCATGAGCAATTAGTGCATTCCAGGACAGCTGGAACGATCTGATCTCGATGCCCATGACATCCACCTCTTTCCGCTTACCGGTGTAACAACTAACAACCCTAGCCTTGACACCATTTGATATTCGCCACTGCCACTGGCGGTGGCATGTCAAAAAAACACCGCCACCGATCAAGTTACAAATTCCTGCCACCGTAAGAACACTAAATATATGTCAGCGATATTCAAAATGCTTTATCTAATGCTAAAATAAAATTATTTGCAGATGATAGTAATCTGTTTCTCCATAATAGTGATCCTGCACAACTCTTTGGCACAACTGTCTGAATGGTTCTCCATAAACAGATGAAGTCTTAACCTTGATAAAACATGTTACAGTGTATTTGGTCGTTACCAAATACGACTTTTCTGTTCTGAGCTGAAGTAAATAGTCATACTTTGCTTTTTGATTTTCAGATTCGGCTACAGTTTCGGCGGAAACTAAGCCTACACGTTCAGCCTAAGGTTCGGTTACGGCCGTATAAGTGTCTCTGGTTTCGGCCACAGTTTCGGCTACGGCCGAAACTAGCGAAATCGGTTTCGGTCGGCCTCTAGTGCATTGTTTGCTGGAGAAAAATATATATTGATGCATTTACGCAGGCAAGCGAAGTTAATTTAGCATTGATGGATCTTAGGTTATGGAAGTATATAGTGCGATTGCACACCGCGGGTGAAGTCTGATATCTGCGATTGTCTTGTTGTTATTGTCATCATTGACAAAAGACACTAATTGCAACTGAATGTGTGATGCGAAACCGAAGTACTTGTGTGCACGTGTTAGATTGATGTCTATGCACCAATGACAGAGGAATTATCCCGCCTGGATCGCACTCAGCTACAGAAGTTAGTGCAGTATGCTGTTGACAGTGACCCAGCTAGATTCCTTGGCACATTATACCAACACATCAGTAAGTTCATACAGTTGTGCAGTTTTGTAGTCTAGTTAAACTATTAACACACGTGCACACACACACGTACACACAGTTTTGGGATAATTTGTAAAAAGTAATTCATAACTGCTACCTATTACTTTCTGGGAGAAGTATAATTATGGTAATTCATTACTGCCAGAAAAACAGTGGTGAATAACTGATGACCATTACTACTTTGAAACAGATTAGTTGAAGCCAACGCCTCAAATTCATTGCAATACTCTGTTAATATACCAGCATGATTATCCTGTACGAGTACCACCCAGCAGTGAGCAAATGTGACCAAATTGAACAGATTAAAAAGTGTCATTGTTATGTCTAAAACTGTAAAAAAAGTTGTCACAGTTGCACAAGGCATGTGCCAGTGTTGGGTGTCATATTCCCAAAATCGCAGTAATTAACAGATTCTGAGGGCCCCATACCCAAACCCTTGCTGTCCAGTTGTTTCTTATCTGTGCATCTTGAGATGACAGACTAAATGTTTTACGTAATCATTGGCACCATACTTTGATATGACCCATCTGTCCAATTTAGTCTACAATGATATCGCACACGTACTTCAGAATACCAAAAAGAGAACGTACTTCGTTTAGCAAATTAAACGATAGCTAGGCAAGTACTGCGCATTAAGTCTTGCTGTATGCAACAAATGCTTCCTTGGGCCCACCAGAGTCGTCAACGCAAACGGCATCTCGATCGCTTGAGCCGTTTTTGCTGGGCTCATTAGGTGACAGACTGGCTGACAGACAGACAGACAATGCTGCACGTTTGGTAACAATAGGCGGAGCGCACGGTGGAGAAGCCAAATTATGTCATTGTCTATGGCTACAAGGTGTTTCCCTGGGCCCTCCAGAGTTTTCAACGCAAACAGCATCTCGATCACTGCAGCCGTTTTTGCTGGGCTCACTAGGTGACAGATCGACTGACAGACCAACAGATCACGCTAGGTGGAGCACACAGTGGAGAAGCCAAATTCTGTTATTGTCTACGGCTACAACAAGTATTTACTGGAGCAGTCGACTCGAGAGATCGGATCAACTTCAGCAATCAGCAGCTGTATTCAGCTGTAAGACTAGACGCGTTGCAGTGTATGTAGAGACGCACTACAATATAGCCTCGAAGAGACCATTTTCCAGCGACGTACTCGAGAGGTGGCAGTTTGTTATTTTATTTATACTTTGTTTTAATGTAAATATGCTTAATGTAAATTATTTATTTGAAATAAAAAATATAAACTAAAAATTCAGCGGCCCCTGTGGGATTCGAACCAGAGACCCTTGCGGTACGCTACTAAACAAGCGGTTAAGGGGAGTCACTGCTTCATGGCGAAATTAGACATGGTGTTACGTGACTGCGTTGTCGATACAATAAGTATGTAATCTAAGTTGCTTTGACTCGGTGAAATAATGCAATATAAGGGCCATTTTAAGGTCAGTCATGGTTACCAATTTTTGTACAAATCGAAAGCTCATATCCGACTTCTTATTAGTGATTAAACTAACTTAACTCCTATCTTGCACCATTTACGACATATAGCTCCTGAAAGCTCCAAAATCGCTATATTTGGCTACCCCTCTTGAGGGACGATCTCCGTAAAATTTTCCGTAGATGTCAACGGATGGCCATGGTACCAAAGAAATATTGCCAAAACTTTCAACCGGCTATGTAGGGTGCATGAACGTTACAGACAGACGATGGACAGGCAGACGACAGACAGACGGGCGACAGCGTTCACGTTTGCTAAAAATTTATACTGGAAACTCTGGAAATCTACTGGGATTTGGATTTTTGATTTATTAAACATGCTGTAGTTCTTAAAAACTCTTATATGGAACAGGTGGGACATCGAACCCAGGTTTAACTCGAAAGTGGCCTTTAAGTCGGAGTTAGTAAGTAGATTTCGTCAGTTTAGTCGGCCAAATTGCCGGCAGAATTGCCGAGTTAGAGATGCATGCAGATTGGCAGAACACAGCATGATTTTATTAGGACACTTAACAGATTACATTTGATTAATTTTTCCGCTGACTCTGTGGTTTGTGTCGATTGATTGATTGACAGATGACCTGCATGATGAAACGTCCAGTATCAGTGTGACAGCCGGGGCTCCTGATCCAACATTCAGTGCTGTGCGGGGAGAGAAATCGCAGTGGCAGTTATCACTGGATCAGCTGGAGACTCGTCTCGTTGCAGATCTTGAATCCATGACTCGATGTTGTCGATCCTCTATCTTTGACAAAAGCTATGAGTATGATACACTGCTCTTTTGTTGGTTAAGCTTTAACGCTGAGTGGTTTGTGTATGTATTTTGTAAGTAAGTCCGTTAGCAGAAGGAGAAAAATTTGACTAGTTCTGAGTTTCCCGGACGCACAGAGTGGCGCTCGCTGACCCTCTTTCCCATGACAATCTGGAGGTTATAACGATGCCATATGCCACATTTGGTCCCGATCTGCTCTAAACTGTGGCCGTGCATAAGGAACAAAGAAACACACAGACATTTTTGGTTTATGTATAAGGTTATTATTATGTTAGTTATTGGCTTAATTAAGATACTTTGTATTTGCTGATTGTCAGCTGCTGAGAATGTAAAAAGGTAACATGCATGCTGCGTTGTATATTTTTAGTCACTGTTGCAACGACTGATGAGTGACAGGACAACAGACATTGGCAAGACTTTTCCAGTACCATTTACCAGACATTGTATCTATGACTGTCAGGGACAACTTGGAATGTCTTTGGTATTGGTAGAATAGTTATTACATTAGATTATTTATGGTGATAAATGTTTTGAGAAACTTCAGTCGCTTTTCAGAGTTAGCAATTATAAGCATTGTCATACAGATTAGTTTTTAGCCGGCATCGAGAAGCAGGTAGCGATGTGACAGATGTGACATCGTGGGGAACTTGTTCCAAACAGAGGCAGCCGCGACGACGAAGGCGGTCTCCAATTGAAGAACGTCGGATAGCTGGGATGGCTAGTACGGAAGATGCTGCTGGGCGTAAGTGTTTTTGACCAGGTAAATCGGCAACGTGTCGAACGTCGGTTGACAGGTATCCAGGATCAGTCTCGTTGTCGCCGGTTTAAAAGTAATCCGATCTGGGACACGAAGCCAATGGAGCTGATGAGCTGTTGGGAACAGTTTGCTGTCCACTGCACTGTGATGTTCATTATTATGCATCAGACTAATGAAAACTACAGCTGAGCTGTGTGCTGACCACAGTTGATGAAGTATGTCATGCATGCCGAGGCAAATCTCTGAACACATACTAAGTTACTCAGCAGCAATGAAGTAAACAGTGGAATGTAGGTGCACAACATGCACAAATGCAAACCTTCCCCTAAACAGTGGCATTGAAACAGTGTTTATGTATGTTGATTGCTTGATTGACAGTTTAGTAGTTGTCCTGAATAATTTTACGTGACAGGAAATATTACCCAGACAGCTACGATGTGTCACTGAAGATGAAGTCGAAGCTCTTTGCATACATTTCACCTGTACTGGAGCTAGCAAGGCAAGAGCAGTTTATGGCAGCTGCCGAAGTGATGACAGCGGTCACCAGCTGCATTGTCAAGAGTGAGTAACTCACATTCATTCTATATTTATGCCCCTTTTTGGTGTTTTGACTCTGTTGGTTGGTCATTGTGAAGTGAATACGGTATATTTGAAATGACTGACAATTACCAAGGTTTATGTTGATGTTTTTGGAAGGCATCGCATCTCTGATGGCAAACATGGAAGAGCATGCATGCTATGGCAAGTTGAACGAATGTAAAAAGTTCAGTGTGTGTAACCGACAGTAGCAACTTACTGTGTATGATAGTGCCGTTAGAGATCGTACCGGAACCGTTTCTGATACTGTTCCGGCCCGGAACAACATTGCTTCGGTCCGGTCGCGGAACATTTTTTGTTCCGGAGGCGGAATAAGGAACATGCTAAGCTCTTTGCATATATTTCACCAGTACTGGAGCTAGCAAGGCAAGTGCAGTTTATGTCAGCTCTCTGTTCTTAGTGAGACGGCCTGATGTTCAAAGTGACACTAATTGCCCAGTTTTCCTACTTACTATCATCACTCACGCTAACATGTGTGCCAGCAAAGCCGCTGTGTCACGGAACAGAGGTGGACACTGGGAGACGTGAGAAAACACGCTGTCAGATGTGCACGTCCGATTAAATCTGCATGTACTTCGGAGGGCGAATGCGGCGCGGATCTGCGTGTGTGGTTCGGTTCCGGCCGGAACAAATTTGTGCAGTTACTGATTCGGTCTTGGAACAGCAGTGGTTGGTTCGTTTGATCTCTAGTGTTGGTTGAGCATCAGAAAGGTTATCCCCCATCAGGGTCCAGGGCAGAGCCCAGGTAGGGTGTCTGAGGGTCAAAACATTATTGTTGGATGAACGTGCAATTTTCAACACTCCTTTTTATACGATAGTACTATTCATCTTTTTGTGCCTCTTACCGGTAACATACGTTGTGTTTTGTGCATTAAACAATAACAAGCGACGTATTCTTAACTATTCACGTTATTATGGCTTTCCATACAAACTGTTCTCATGACTGTCGTGCACTGCACGCAGCATCCTTGATTTTACCAAGAACAGCGACTTTTACCGAGCCATCAAAATAACCTTTTAATCAACCCAATGTTTCTTTTCTAACAATTCTTCGTATTTTCTATTTGGTTCACCTTATATTTGTTGTTACTTTTAATTAATTTATCGTATAGGTTTCAACTTGTAATGGCACCGAACAGTCTATACTATAGGCCTACTCACTCACTCACTTTTCCCGCATTTTCAATAATATCACTTCAATAGTCACCAGAGTTTTCTTTAAGACCGCCCCGTACGTGCTTCAGTGCTGTAATGCGCTGTGATCCATGTGTTACTTTCGGCACTATATAGATTGTTTGTTTGTGTGTTTACTTAACTTTCATCCTCTCTTTCTTCCTTCTTTACTTTCACTTTCTACGTTTCTTATGCTTTCTTTCTTACTTATTTACTTCCTTACTTGTTTACTTCCTGACTTATCAATCTACTCCTTCCAGAATAGACCCGTTCTGTTCTTAGCCAGAGGTCGGCGGAGGCGACCAAACCTGGCTTTAGTTTTTGGGTTTATTTTATATTGTAGTATGTTTTGTTATGTATTCATGTTTGCTTTTGTTGTGTTTGTTCAGCACTAAGCTATGAGATTGGCTGGGAAGAACGTTTCCGAAATGACCTATTATGTGTCGGGTGGGACGTAAGACCTTAACTCAATCAACCAATCCTTTGAGACCTATGGGGTTCGGTTAGATTCAAACACGGTAACCTTGAATTTTGACAGTTGAAAAGTTGTGTGTGTGCGCTCGTGTTTGTATGTATATGATGACACCAGTGCCAACTAAATAAGTGAATCCTCACTAGTACTTATGAACAGACTCCAAATTAGTCATTGTTGCCTAATATACTCATAATGTCTAACATAGCGATGTTAATTTCTGAAAAATCTCATTTCTGAGTCTCAGTTGAGACTCCATATAGACTGAGCACCTGCACATTATGATGTGGTTGCAAAGTCATCACGTCATCCTCTTGTATGTCATCCCTGCCCATCAGTCAGCTGAGACAAGCTGTTCTTGCAGCTGCACTCATATAATCATAGCACTGATAAGATCGTCTGCTGTCGACCAGCCGTGGGCAAGTTACGCCCGTCGTCCAATCGACCATGCGGTCATTAACCACCAGCGATGGGACAAGATGGTCACCACACTGATCATCCATTGCGGTTTCCCGCCAGTAGCTTCTCCACCAATCGAGTATTACCATTTTTGATGACCTTGAGTGATGTTCAAGGTTATTTGCCTCATGTAGACGTTTTCGAATGCTGTGTTTTGTACGGTTGTGCAGCATTTGAGCACTGCCCCTGATGCACAGTCTGTTTGCAGTAGCTAGGTTACGTTTTAAAGTGATTATTTTATTATTTTTACTAAATTTTAGGGCACTGAATGGCCAGTAATATGTCAAGAAATTACTCAGTCGGTCACTCACGTGTGCGTTTGACAGAGGTATCAGCGACGCGTGTTTGCATAAACAACTGTCTGATGCGATTGCTTCACGATGTGAGTCACATCTACTCGCTTCTGATGCTCACAACTAACCACACAGCTGCAAGGAATCTGCTTGTCACTACTGCTGAACAGATACACAGGTTCGTTTCGTGAATACTTGGCTCATCAATGTCTTTAAATGAGTACTCGGCTCGTCACTACCACTACTTCTGTACGTGATAGCCAAATACTGAGTGTGACGTCTAGTTACTCGGAATAGTAAGCATGTATGAATGTTAGAGCCATTAGCGTGTGTCCATTCACTCGTTTGTATATGTTAGCATGATGTTAGATGGGGATTTTTTTCTGTATCTGGTGCCCCATGTGGGCCCGGGGCAATCTCCCCTACCCATATCTTTTCACTTCCCACTTCCGGACCTTCGACTTTATCTTTTAGTATTTTTCACTTTTCCCTTTTTCGCTTACTTCCTCGCTTCATCTATTTTCTTGTTTTTCCATCCCTTCCCATTCTACCAGAATAGTCTCACTCCATTTCCAGGCTTAATGAAAAAGGCAACAGGGTTGAGGTTAACATATCGCTGGCCTTTCTAATACTAAGTAGGGATAGCTCTCCGCCCCTGACCTTTTGTGTCTGATATAGCCATATTTGTGCTGAAACGGGACGTTAAACTGCAGCTTGTGTCCTTTATGTGAGTTATGTGTAGGGCCCACAGTTTTCCGCGGCAAATTTTGCCCAATTCTATGGCGCCGTTTGCCAAATTCCGCGGCTCACCGCGGCAAATTCTTGGAATTCCGCGGCTCACTGCGGCCGCCCATTTTAGACTACACTGTGCCGACTTTGGCATTATTATATACTTATAGTTTTAAATAATAAAAAAGTAGCACTGCATGAGTCTACTGCTGCATAAATATACAATATAATTGGAATTAATTTCTCATGTTTCTTCACAAAAACGGTTATTCTGATGACAAAAGTGAGCAAAAACGGCCTCTTAACCGTTACATGATATCAAAATGAGAAATTTTCAATTTTAGTTTAACTGTTAACGGTAAAATCAATCATCAAATTAAAGTTGAAGGTTTCCAATTTTGATGTGATCAGTCATATCAGTCACTGAGTGATATCAGTTATATGATGTGATATCATCATATCAGTCATATCATTTATGTGATCATATCAGTCATCACTCATCAGTTGATCGTGCCAATCACCGGTCATCTTCATCTACAAAGGTCCAGTAAGTAAAAACTTAAGTAAGTAAGCATAGTGAACGTGAGAACGCGTCACTGAAATCAACAGGCCTGTTTAGCTGTCTGTAGCTGTTGTCACAATTACAACAGCAATACAGACTTATGGAATTTGGCCGTTGCACGGAATTTCCGTGTTTAGGCGGAATTCCGTGAACTTCCGCGGAAACAATGGAAATTCCGCGGCAACGGCCAAATTCCACGGCTCGCGGAATACTGTGGGCCCTAGTTCCGTGTGTGTGTGTGTGGTACAGGCAGCATGGTACGCTGCAGAATGTGAAAGAGTGGAGTGATTGGGCTGAGCTGCCTTCACTGTGCACAATGTACCCTGCTGAAGTCAGCACGGTACTCTTGTTTCATTGTCTCTCTCACACTGTGTGATGATCACTCTGTGACAATGTCACCGTCTCCGGAGTGTTGCAGTGCGTACATTGTGGAATTACTGTGCCTCTTAACGCCAGACTTTACTTGTTATTGCCAGCTTGATGCAACATCTGTAAATTTGCTACGTTTCCTGGCTTTCTATCTGTCTGTCTGTCTGATGTAACCCAAGTTCCATTAGAACAGTTTCCGCTGACATCGCTAACCTGTTAGCAACTAGTCCATAACTTCCCTGTTGACTTGCCCCATATGGGCTCCGGGGCAGTAATGTGCCATGATTCATGTGTTGATTTTGGCGCTATATAAATTGTTTGTGTATGTGTTTGCTTAACTTCCTTCCTCCCTTACCTTCTTCTTTACTCTGTTCTCTCCTTATGCTTTCATCCTTACTTATTTGTTTCCTTACTTGTTTACTTCTTGACTTATCTTTCCCCTTGAAAATTTTCCCCATAAAAATGCAAAAATTTCTAAAAAAATTTTAATGTCTTGTGACTTTAGGCCACCATAACTCTGCAGTGAGTACTGAGTACACTGCAGATTGCTGGAAATTTTCGACCAAAATAATTTTCTATGGTATTTTTAGTTTCCATTTTTAGGTTGACTCCTTTGAGTCGACCTAATAAAGTGGGTCTCAAATGTCCGTCTGTCCGTCCACAAATAGTTTCTTCGATTTAAATGATGTGGAGCAGGAGGACCCTGGGGAACCAGCTCACCGAGGCTCGTTTGGAAAAACAGTCATTAAACGGAAGTAGTATTAGTGTAGTAATTGTAGTACTGTAATTATTACGTTATAAGTAGTTATGCATTATGTTTTTGGGCTATCCATCTGCCTCGTTCATTTGTTCGTTTAGAGTTCGGACAGATCTCGTCACTATGGTATCTTATGAACGGCTTGAGCAATCTCGATGAAACTTACAGGGAATATTCACTATTATTATTATTATTATGGAGAGAAAAGAATTAGGTGGCTTAATGTCAAAAGACTGCAAGGACATCTTACACTAGCCCATACTGATGACCTGATTAGATTCTGGAGGTCAATGGTCAAGTTCACATCAGGCTGTCAAGGTCAAATCTTGTGAATACCATATCTCAAGAACTACTTGTGCAAACTTGATATGATGATCCTGATTATATTCTGGAGGACAAAGGTCAAGGTCACAACTGGCTGCTGAGGTGGTGTAGGCATCCATGTCGATGCTTGGTCTTCGAAGTACATCTTCTAGTTTTTGTATGGTGGACAGATGATGGAGACAGGTAATGTACTGTTGGAGCCTCTGATTGCCAAGCATTTGCCTCCGTGTTCAGAGCAGCTGGATGCATTGATGAAGCAGGATGGAGTGTTCGACAAGTCGTAAGGAAATTACTTGCTTGTTCATATTTATCTTAGGGCAATGTTTGAGGAGCATGAGCTGTGAATGGGAGATATAAAAGTGCTTGCCATGAAATGGCAAGTTTTGCACAGCAGTAGGCCATATTAGCATGACTTGCTGACTGGCATAGGCATTTAAAGGCGCTAACTGTTTATTGAGCCAGCCATCACGCTGACTTTGGCGGTTGGATTTAACTCTCACCAGCTCAAGGTAGTGTTACTGGTATGAGCTGGCATGGACCTTTGTGCCATGGTAGAGTCTTAATAAATGATTTTTTGCGATTGTAAATGAACATGTGGATAAAATTGTCGTCACATTTTTTGTCTGTGTTATTTGTGCACTTGACTTTGTTTACCTGTCTGCTAACGACTCTCTCTGTCTGCCTGTCCATCTGTTTGTTTTACTGTCTTCTGGTGAGCATGTGCATATGTGTCTGCATTAGATGCTATGATGAGGATGTGGTGATAATGATAGCACGTCTCCAAATGTTCTTTTTTTTCAACGATGGAGAACGTGGTGTTGAGAAGATGAGTCGCCTTGCTTTCATGGTGCTACATAAACTGGCAATACTTGCTCAGCAGGTGATAATGATAAGATGTAGTCTATCGATTTTAACTTTTCTGGGTTTGCAATTTGCATGTACAATGTTCTCAACATCTCAGACGTCAAGGGCTAAACAGATAAAACATGAAAAATAATGTTTTATTGACATTATTCATGCTTAGCATTCTTCACGTCTTGATTTATCTAGAAGATGAATAGTTTATTTCGTATTGCAGCAATAAGCTCGATTAAAACAGATACAATATAGAAACATAGTACAATATGTCCAATAAAGTACATAAAACATTAGAATCATAGTTATAATGCACCTGTCACTCACGATATACAGTTATTTAGTTGATTAGATACTGACTAGGAATATGTGAAATTTTTCAAAAATTAGGGGAGGATAAATTTGTGGAACTTTGTGCGGGCTCTGAATATGAAGAAAAGTATAAAACAGTATAGAAATGGTTAACTCGAAGTGACAGATCACTAACACCAGTGTGACAAGTTGATATTTTGATGCCTTAGCCACCCAACAGTGTCATTGAAGACGCCTGGCATTCGTTCATTTGTCCGGTCAGATATTGTGACCATGATATCTCATGATTGCTTTGAACAGATCAAGATCAAGGTCAGAGCAGGCTGTCGGGGTAGCAAAGGCGTCCACATCGACGCTGGGGCTTCAAAGTCCATCCAACTTTTAGTTGTACTCTGTTCCGGTCAACATTATGGTTACGTAGAAGTCTGCCTTCGCTGGCTGCATGATGGGAGTACTAACAGAGGCTGACCATGATATCTCATGATTGCCTTGAACAATGTTAATGTAACTGACTGGGAATATTCACTGGCCCCTACTGATGACCTGATTAGATTATTGAGTAAATATAATAAAGTAAAGTAGACATCGATTTGTATAGCGCATCGTCGTATACCATCTTTAATGCACTCAGGAATGGCACATGTTAGAGGGATCACACAGTTTTATCTGCCACCCATGCGTTTATCTGCGAATGAAACGAACCATCCTGACTTTACTCTGTAAGCATTCACCAGATGGCGCCACCCAAGCGAGGTCGCACACATCCGATTACAGCTCATTACTCATTTATCACCCTCGAAAGGATGAAAGGCTAAGTTGGGTGACAAGTAGTCACCCATCAGCTGCAGGTCGAGCGTAGGACAGGGAAAGTTTGCCGGTCACAGACCGACGTTCTAACACTGTGCCACGCAACCAACCTTAGGTCATAGGTCAAATTCACAGCAGTTTGTCAAGGTGGTGAAGGTATCCACGTCGAGGCTGGGGCGTCGAAATCCTACCTCTAGTTTGTATTGAGAGTATTGAGGTATAGTGTACTTCTGCAGTCATTTGGTAGCTGTGACTGCTTACTGGCTAATTGTTTATGACAGATTTAAATTCACCAATACTCACATGCAGACTTCGTTAAACCAGACAACTTACTGCTGAGTAGACAATGTTTGAATTTTGCGGACTACTCCGTTTAGGGACACTGCATTCAGCTTGTTTACTGTCAGCATATTTGAGACATTAAACGTACGTCTTATGTTCTGTGATCAGTCACACAGTGTCGCAGTGTGTAAATGCTTGGTGCAGTGAAGTTGGAAGATTTCAGAAATAAAAAATAATTAAGAATTCTAAAAATTACAAGATTATTTAGTTAATGACAATTTAATTTTAAAGATATTTTAGATGATGATGTTGAATGTTACTGTGATGCTGGTGCCTGAGTCCAGGACTGTGTGGGTGGTACTGGTGTTGGTATAGCTGTCTGTGTGGGTGGTACTGGTGTTAGCAGTCAGTCCATGCATCTGTGAAACATGAGGTCAAGTTGTTGGTTTTCCCTGGCCAGCTTTTGTGCTACGAATCACATTAAGTGCTTTGACACTGTGTTTGCATGACAGACATCCAGCCTGTAAGGTATCTGCTCTGAAGATTTCCTGTTGTTAAGCCAGACTGCCCCATGTGGGCCCGGGGCGATCCCTCCTCTTCCCTTCCCCACCTGCTACTCTATCTTTTAGTATCTTTAGCTTTTTCCTTTCTTAGTCGCTTCATCTGTTTTTTTTTTTGCTTTTTCATCCATTCCCATTCTACCAGAATAGTCCCACTTCGTTTCAAGGCTGGATGTTGTATGAGGCGACTAAACCTGGCTTTTAGTTTTGTGTGTGTTGATTTTATGTTATGTTATTTTGTAGTGAAGGATGTATGCTTGTTTGTGTTGTATTTGATTTAGTTTTGTCTTGCAGTGTGATAGTTGTCTCCCCATGTTGTATGTGCTAGCATAATAATTTAAATGAGCCTCTCGATCCCTTTTCCTATTTGGGTGGCTGCTGAACAAAAAGGCGGTCAGGGTTGAGGTTAATGTAGCTGGCCTTCCTTCACTGGATAGGAATAGCTCTTCACCCCTGACCTTTCGTCTCTGATATAGCCATATTTGTGCTGAAAAGGGACGTTAAACACTAACTAACTAACTGTTAAGCCTAACCCAGCATGTGGAGAAGGTGGTTTAACAAGAGCTGAAGGTAGTATTGTGCATGTCTGTGTGGCCAGGACTCTGTGATTGGTGCTCATAGGTCACCGTTGTCGTATGCTCCTTACTCTGCCAGTGATCACCAAGTTGTTGCTCGTCATATCTCAGCTGCTGCTGAGTCTGAACGGTGCACTCGTAAGTATTTCACTCACAGCTTGTGACAACTGAGAATTAGTGTTTGTGCGTCATTTTCTCTACTTCTAGAACGCATTCCATGAGAACGATGTCTTTAGTTAGTTGTTTTGATTGGTGGTGAGACAAGAGTCTCTGTAATGTGCTGATATTAGCCGTCATGCTCTCAGAGAATTATGCCAGTGGTAGGGATGTGACGAAGCCAGCTGAAATCATCTTTGATCGGATTCTGATTTTTCATTTTAAACCGTTAGATTCGGATGGGGATCTGTCACACGATCGCAGTTCAATGAATGTAATTTTAAAAGTAACTGTAATATAATTCTTTAAACTTTAAAGGCATGTCCCAAACGACGCTTCTTTGTCTATTCATACTGTTGTTAAGCACGTTTACGAGGTAACCATTGATTATCTATTTACTTCTGTTCGTATAAACTAAACACCGAATAAGCAAAAAGTCATAGTCCGATTTGGTGTTTAGTGTATACAGACAGAAGTAAATAGCTGTTCCGTGGTTATTTGTTTACTTTAGAATGCAATATGGCGGACTGTGATTGCTGATGAATGTGGGCTGTTGAATCCGATTCCTATATAAACGAATCTGTAAATCCAACGGATTTCAGACTTGCCATAAGTCGTCCGAATCCGACATTCGATTTGGATTCGAACTCCCATCACATCCGTAGCCATTGGCAACTGAACTTGTGCTACTAAAGTCAAGCAGCAGCATCCCTCTCATCAGGAGTCTGGTGGTGTAGTGATATTTTTGTGTTTGGTTCAATTTTATGCTCAGATTCAGCAGAAGTACATGGTTTAGTAGCCACAGTGGGTCAGTGTCAACAGCACTGATAATATTATCAGCTGACTGGCCCAACAGTCTGGAGCCAGCCCAGTTTTAACAGGATCTGAAAACGCCTGTGTATGCCTACATACACAGGTGATACTTGCTTTGTCTCTTCTGCATAAAAGGTAAAGGCTTCCCATACTCATTACCGAGCGTTGGGCCCGGAGCTGATCCTGGTGTACGGGCAGTCAGCCCGCAGGTGACATAAGTTGTCCACCTGGTAGTAGGCTGCCATTACTTTCCGCCAGACCTGCGGTTACCTTCCCAGCCAGAGAGCATCACTGCCCCTTGGTCAGTACCAAGTTATACTTCTTGGTGACAGGCACGTTGGTGTGAACTACTTGCCCAAGGTTGTTACGCAGCTTTGCCCCGAGTAGGATTTGAACCCACGATCTCTTCTGCGTAACTGCATTATAAATCAGCACTAACTTCTTGCTCTGCAGCAGCCTTCAAAAGTCTCAGATTTCGCCAGATGACTTGGGCCAATGTAGAAAATGGTTGTGTGCAATGTATGCATATCAGCAGCTGGTCATTGTACAATTGCTGTATGTTATGTCTACGTGTATAGAACATTGTGTGATCAAAATATGATTTGCTGTGTGTGTTTTCGGCAAAGATTTGACTTGGTTTGTTGCCAGGAGCTGTTGACGGTCGTAGATATAAGCAAACAGCACGCATGTCTACTGGTGGAAAACCACGGGGTCAACATTCTCTCAAGAACAACGGAGACGAGCCATATATGTGTACCAGGAACCGAAGACGGAGACGACATTCTGTCAAGAACAAGGAAGAGGAGCCTCCAGCTAAATGCATGAAGAATTCACCAACCTCGGACCAGGTCACCTCATCTTATCGTGCTGATATAGAACTTGTCAACTTATTTTTGTTTGATCTATCTATGTTGCCAGATGGTTGTCGAGCATATTATGCCTTCACAACCAAAAAGTGTTGATGAAGGCCTTGTGTGGGACGGGGGTAATCCCCCTTTTCCTTCATTTCTTCATTTTCTGCTTTGTTTTTTAGTATTTTTTTACTTTTTCCATCGTTTCCTTTCTTACTCACTTCATTCCTCTCATTCTACCAGAATAGTCCCACTCCATTTACAGGCCGGATGTTGTAGGAGGCAACTAAACCTGGCTTTAGTTTTTTGTGTGTGTTGATTTTGTGATATAGGTTTATAAAGTTAAGGATGCATGCTTGTTTTTGTAGTATTTGATTTAGTTTTGTCTTTGGCTTGCGGTGTGGTAGCTGTCACCCCATGTTGTAGGCACTAGCATAATAATTTAAATGAGCTTTTTGATCCCTTTCCCTTTTTGGGTTGCTGCTGAACAAAAAGGCGGCAAGGTTTGAGGTTAATATATGGCAGGCTTTGCTTTACTGGGTAGGGATAGCTTTCCACCCCTGATCTTTCGTCTCTAATATAGCCATATTTGTGCTGAAAAGGGACGTTAAACTCCAACTAAGTAACTAACTCATGTTAGCTTAGGTCATTTTGTTATTGTATTGCTTGATTTTGTTATATTGGGTTTAGTTTCTTTCATACTTAGCCAAGAGATTGGCTGGAAAGAACATCTCTGAAATAACCTATTTTGTCGAGTGGGACATAAAACTTTTGCTCAGTCTGCCATGCCAAAAGGCTATGAGATGTGACAATGTTACTTTTTTAACAGGCCCTTGGAGACAAATTATCTCAAAATGTACTTGACCGATCTTCACCAAATTTTCAGAAAGGTGGGTGGGCATAGTCAATCTGACTTTCTTTTCATAAATTGCTAAAAGGATATTGCTATGGTAACTGATTTTTGGTGCAAATTGATGAAAATTTTTGCTCTTTTTCCTTTTCTTATTTGCTTTACGTATTTTATTCTTTTGTCCATCCCTTCCCTTGCTACCAGAATCGTCCCACTCCATTTCCAGGCCGGAGGTCGTAGAAGGTGACCGAACCTGGGTTTAGTTTGTTACGTTCATTTTGTGTTACCTCTGTTGCTTAGATAAGATTTATTCTAGTGTTTTGTTGTGTTTGGTTTAGTTTAGTCTTGCGGTGCGATAGTTGTCTTCCCCTGTTGTAGGCGCTATCGTAATAATTTAAATGAGCCTCTTGATCCCTTTCCTTTTTTGGGTGGCTGCTGAAAAAAGCGGCCAGGATTGAAGTTAATATATCGCTGGCCTTCCTTCACTGGATAGGGATAGCTCTCCACCCCTGACCTTTTGTCTCTGATATAGCCATATTTGTGCTGAAAGGGGATGTTAACTTGTCAAGAGGGATCCAGCAAACTTAGGTTCAACTAGAAAATGTCCATTAGCCAGTGAGAATGTGTGTGTGTCTTCGTGTGTGGTCCAGAAGCCAGTTGTTGGTAAAGGCTTGTCAGCACGCACAAGTAGCAAGGGCAAAGAGCCGGCCGCTAGATGCGTCAAGAGGTCACCCGTCTGTGACTTGGTTACCTCCGCTCAACTCACTAAGGTAGAACTTGTCTTTGTTTGCTTGTGTTAGGTTTCTAGTTGGTTTGTAGGATTTGTTGTAACTGACTGACGTCTCTACAGTACGTTAGCACGAGAGCTTGCGTCTACTTATAAAAGCCTATGGTTTTTTTCTGGGAATGCAATGGCCCACTAATGTGGAGTAATTCTAGCAAAGAAGGCAAAAGCAGGGATACACTGTCGGCCTCTTGTAACATATGGACTGCATTCAATCTGTCTCCGCTTTTGTTTACCTGGCCTTTCTCTGGGCCGTCTGGCCTGTAAAACCCTGCAGCTGGTAATGCTGAGAGATTCTCTGTTGGAGACCGGCTGAACCTGTTGTACTGGTCTGGAAAAAGGCCATTAAACTACTCGAGCAATCTCGTTGAAACTTAACGGGGAATAACCACTAGCCTCTACTGATGACCTAGTTAGATTCTGGAGTCAAAGATCAAGATCAAGGTCAGAGCAGGCCGTCGGGGTAGCAAAGGCGTCCACATCGACGCTGGGGCGTCAAAGTCCATCCATCTTCTAGTTCTACTCTGTTCCAATCAACATTATGGTTACGTAGAAGTCTGCCTTCGCGTAAACACCAGCAGTCGAATGAGTCTGTGCGTCGGCACAGCTCCTTCGTTGTCCAGGTCTCAGAACCATAGAGCAAGACTGGAAGGATGTAGGCCCTGTAGAGCCTGATCTTCATGTCTAGCTGACAGCGTCACCGCCACAGCCAACATCAGCCGACGCACACGACTTCGGTCTGCCAGCAGTCTCCGCTACGAGCAGCCGAGAACTCGGCTCAAGCTAGGCGAGCGTTGGTTCGCCTTCGCCGGCCCGGCTGCCTGGAACAGTCTGCCATCATACATTCAAGAAC
>Ga0209780_1000288_pt1 | contig 25469 bp, 12 predicted proteins | sample WorMetexBAHAMAS2_FD_187384 | JGI IMG/M metagenome (GOLD analysis project Ga0209780, IMG submission 187384) | Marine gutless worms symbiont microbial communities from Max Planck institute for Marine Microbiology, Germany - Inanidrilus exumae... | ecosystem: Host-associated > Annelida > Digestive...
TTTTGGTGATCGGTTGAGGGGTGTCGATTCTGTGGGGGGTCGAAAATTGCCCTTTCCCATTGACAAAGCCAGTGGCCGTTAACACAGGGCTGGCGCTACCGCGCAGCCTGTGATTTTAAGTTATATTCGTTCAGTAAGCGTGGATTACGCCGAATACTTAGTCATCAGCTTTGAGCAAACTTATACGGTAAAATACCCGTTTATACTTTGTGGTGTCGTTTGATTGCTGCAATTTTGCAGATAAAATTAACAGCGTGGTACCTGCATTTCTCGTTAATTTTAATGCGATATTACTTTTTAACATCTTTTGCATTTTCTCTTTTTTCCTTCTGTATTAGAATAAAAAGCACCGACGACATTGCCGAAAAAGATCTGGTATGATTGTATGACTTCATTAAATTAGTGAACGTCCGTTAAGTAGTTTAGTTTCTGTTTATTATATCTGTAACCTAAATATGCTAAGTACAGTTAAAGACAAATTGTTTTGTAGGCAAGCAAGATTGGCGTGTTCAGCTGTGGACCGCCGGGGCTGACGAACGGAGTTCAGAAGGCTTGCCACGAGGCCAGCAAACTATCAAAGACTGTGTTCGAACATCACTTTGAAAATTTCTGATGAAGAAAGCGCCAGGCTAAGCACCAAGAAGTTAAAGAAAACAACAGTGTATAGGGTCAGAATTATACAGTGAAGGCTCCAAGCGGATCGTACTTGTTTGATTTTGCTCGACGAAGAACTATTTTACAGCTCTTACTTGCTTATTATAGTTTTTATCGCTCGTCAGCATGGCAGAGCTACGGTGTCTATGCACGGCCCGACCGGCAGCTGTGGGAAGCGCATACGCCGCGGTATTACGATTACTCGGGGCGATTTTGAAGTTTTCGATCGAAGGTCGACTCCATCGATACAAGGGTGGGGGTGTGGGCCCCAAAAATTGAAAATTTTGCCCAAATTTCACAATATAAACGCCTCTGAGAGGCGTATCCCTCAAACGATCTTTACCAAATTTTCATCATTTGTGGACAGCTCTATAGACAGTCACTTATTAAAAATGGGAAATGAACACGAACTATCGAATAGCGTCATTTTTATGACCTTGAGTGACGTTAATTCTTTTCACCAGTGGTAAACGTTTTAACGTAGCTACGCATCCGTCTGACTGCTGCCGCTGACGTGCGATTCTTGTGCTATGGTTATAGTTTTTTGATTTGTTATTGCTTGGTCCGTTATAGCTGTCCCGTAAGAGTAGACTTATTATACGTGAAGTAGTACAATTTCACTGCAGACTATAAGCATACATTTTACCACGCCACGCAGTGCAGCGCATATGCGTAGTACACATGCTGTCGAGCTGTGTCTGCCCGTTCGTCCGTCTGTCCGTCACAATAGTGCATTGCATCGTCCCCGCTGAACCTCTCACTAAGGCAGCAATGATGGACCGTAACCTGTAGAATCTACTTTTCTCGTGCCACAGTTGTCGCTGAAATTCGCGTGGGATTATTCGCAGCAGGAGCGACGTAACGGAAACGATACGAAGTAAGGACACATAGGCCTAGTTCACGTGCAGTGCTAATAAACGTCACACGCTGTCTGTCGCTGTCTGTCTCTGCCGATGACCGTGATGACCTTCGAAAGTTATTTAAGATTCTGGAAATCTATCCAGGGCCAGCATTTGAAAAATACAACATGTATATTTTGTGGGTGACATGCACACGAAGTCTGTTACAACGACCGTAAGCCATGGAGGTCACTTAGGATATTACAGGAGAATAGAATACAATAGATCGATAATCGATATACTATTTTGCCTATAATTTCAACTTCCGCGAACTTGAAAGGCTGTTTAAGCTCACATGTACACTAAACAAATGGTACTCTGGAATGATGCAAGGCAAAGACAATGTTTCTGTAGACCGCTAACAGGAAATAGTATATGGCCCATCGAATGCGGCCACTGTTTGGTTCCCATTGCAAGTCCCTATTTTGGCCCATGCATCCTTTTCGTAGTGTCAAAATGTCATTTCCCCTTTTCAAGAATGTCTGGCTCAAGCAATGCATTTTAAATAACATGGGTCGTTGTGCAGTGAAGCATTGTATTATTTGTGATTAAACTGTGCCATATAGATCGTATGCACGAGGCTTTATAGTGGAGTAGGAATCGGTATAGCGCTGACACATCGTCTCGGCTAGACAATGACTGGAATTACTTTAGGTAAATCTGCTAGGAGATAAATATTCCAGCAGTCTGAGTTTGACAATGTGTAGTACAAATTCCCCAGTGAACCCTGAAATTCCTCCTGGGGAATTCCTTCGTGGTTGGGAACCCCGGGAATAGGCAGACGTATAAAATTAACCTTAAACGTCATTTTACCTATTCAAATATCTTATAAAAAATGCAATTTATCGAACATTGGTACAGCAACTGACCTTCACTGTTGTTCTATGACTATCTTTATGCCACCGTCATTATAGGCTAGCATAGAATTAACAGAACTTAAAACAACATTGTCAATTGACACAGAGCATCGCGCGGTTCTTTCGCTACAGCTGAGCCTCTAATGTTGCTTGTTGATTGTTGCTGTTAGTAGAATGAGCTTGCTCCATATTTATTGTAGTGGCGTTTGCGTTTTGTCGATTTTAGGCCTTGCGGCGTAGCGCGTTATATAGCAGTGCGTATAGTAGTGTCTGTCTGATGTTATGTTTTTACGGCAGAGTTTTGATATGGTTGTCCGTTGAGGTTCGGAGATGTTGATCGACGCACACAGACGACACGAAATATTATACAAAGTGAAGTATGCTATGCAATGTATAAAAGGAGTAAAGAGTTGGAATCGTGTCTAAACTTTTTACCAGCGAGATGACCCAACCGATCCTGTCGTTCAGTGTTCTGGAGGGTCTGCCTAAAAATCGAAATCCACGAAATCCGCAAAATGTACGAAATCCATGCCTAAAAATCGAAATCCAGGAAATCCACTCAAATGCGACCTTGGCTAAATATCGAAATCCACGAAATCCACTAACGGTACGAAATCCACCTGCCTAAAGATGGAAATCCACAATTTCGATGTTTAGGCATGTGGATTTCGTACAGGCCTAAGTGTTGTAGTCTACAAAACTTAGGCCTGTACGAAATCCACATGCCTAAACATCGAAATCCACAACACAGGCCTGCACGAGATCCACGAAATCCACAAGCTGCTGTGGTAATTAGCGGCAAATGACGCCGGCATCACTTTCAAGTCGCGAACGCGAGCGATCGACTCCATAGCGACAACATCCCGAAACCGTTGAGTCGGCGCCTGTTTCTCATTGCATGTGCGCAGAGCTGCCGCGAGAGTAGGCCTAGACTTGTAAGAAACGTAACTGCCTCCATATTTCGTAACACGCCGCCTTTTAACCCTAGCGCTCTATGTGTAACGCATTCATGTGCTTATTTCCTTTACTGCAGAATTCTGCCATACAGGTAGAGACAGATGACATAGGCCTACAGACTTACTAACGCGTTTATTGAATATACATTATGTCAATACTGTAACAATTGCGTGTTGGTTTGTTGACTGCCTTGTCAATGTGGATTTCGTACAGTTTGTGGATTTCGTGGATTTCGATATTTAGCCAACGTCGTTTTTGAGTGAATTTCGTGGACTTTGTGGATTTCGATTTTTAGGCAGTGGATTTCGTACTTCATCGGTGGATTTCGATATTTAGGCATACGGATTTCGTAGATTTAGTGGATTTCGTGGATTTCGTGGATTTTGATTTTTAGGCAGACCGGTTCTGGACAGCAGATAACTTACCAGGAGTTAAAACTGTTTTTATTAGCCTAGTACCTACTACACGTATGTCTGTCTATCTCTGTTTGTGTCGTGTATGTAATAATAATAATAATAATAATAATGTTCGTTTATTAAATTGCTGACATACCGCGCAATTAACAATGCTAACATCCGCCACGCAGGGCGGGACACAACAGCCGCCACGCTGGGCAGCACTATATACAGAAGGGTTAAGCCGGCTAAATTGCTGCCACACACGGCGCACAGCGATTGAATCAACCGCACCGGCTTAACCTCGTGAGCATAAAGTTGCTCACTACTCAATTTATCGACCCCGAAAGGATGAAAGGCTGAGTTGGCCTTGGTTGGCTGGTTACATACCGAAATAAATTGCCGCCTCCTCCCTGTTTCTATGGACCTAGTTGTCTGAGCCAAATAAATGAATGAAATGAATGAATGAATGAACTACACAACAGACGACAAAATATCCGCCACATAGGCTACAGTTAACTTATTAACTGAAAAGGATAAAATTTTATTTGTTGCATTCTGCTTGGGTGTACAGCGACAACGAAATGGCGCCAATCTTTAATTATCTCTATCGACATGTTGCCAGTGGCGGACCCAGGATTTTCAAACCGGGGGTCTTGTGAGAAGGCCCAGGGCCTAGACCGCAGTGGGGGACACGAGGATATCGAGCTCCTTATGCAGGGTTAGGGGCGAACGTTCCCTGGAGGGCGGATCCCACAGAAGCTGAACAGTTTTGCTCGTCTGATAGCCAACGTTGTCTCCAATTTGCACGTATTTATAAATTTTTCCTGCACGACACAATGGGGAATGCGGCAGCCCGGTCTGATCGCCACTGGTCGTCGACAAGCATGAAATGAGGCACGCCATTCATGAGTGTGTGTGTGTGTGTACATTACACGTAGGAAGTGAACATGAAACGGCAGTACGTAGTCCATCTTTCTGCAATCTGCATCATGATCATTAGACCGAAAGGCGGCGTAGTCGGGTATATGCTAGGCCTGCATACCCTACATATCTGCATGGCCAATGTACATTGTATTGTCGACGTCGCGTCGTTGGCCAAGGTGCACATCTAATGACTGCAGATCGACGATAAAGCGGAAACGGAAGTGCGGCGCGGAAACGCACGAAATCGTAAGTAGGGGCCTAGTGTGAATGGCTTTTAGGCAGGGCCTAAAAATGTAACAGAGAACAACTTAACAAGTCGTCCATGTCAAAGTGGTGAGCTTGGGTAGAGGCTGCACGATAACCCCTATAGGGGTCTGGGAGCAACGCCCCAGAAAACTTTTTGAAATTGCAGGTTAAAGACACTAGTGTTATTTGTCGATTAACCAAGAACAATTCGTCCGCTGGCATGAACAGCTCGTCCTCATGGACACAAAACAGGGGTTTTTAAGGCTCTGCTGCCTTTAGGCCTCGATCACAACCTTTTAGCGGAGGACTTGCGTGCGGGTTGATTCACAAAATATATAACTGGTTAACCTGTTCTCTGCACATCTACAGTGCACGATAATGGTGCCTGTCAGAGAGTCCGCAAGCTTTTCGAACCGTCCGCGGACGGACGCGCAACCAATACTAAGAGCCTACTTTGGAATGATCGGGCTGCCTACCGAGCTTCAGGACTTAACGAACCACAGTGCGTTCAGACGCCAGCTGAAGACATTTCTGTTTGAACGTGCGTTTTCTACACAGTGATTGACTTGCCGCTGGTGACCTGGGTGTAGGCCTAAGCGATGCACAGTGTGCATCGTGCATCGTACGTGTAGTTATGGACTCGGATTCGGACATGGACGGCCGCATACGGACGCGTCCTTTTAAGTTCGTTAATAGCGCGACCGTTCTGTAATCTGTATCGATCGTAACATTGCTGCTGGGAAGACTGGATACCGATCGTCCTCGGACGTCTTCGAACGCTGTAATGTCCGAGTCCGCACATCTCTGAATTTCACATTGGTGTTGTTGTTGTTTCGTTCCTTGTTGGAAATTCCTATCGTCATCCTTTCTTTAGGACTTTCCAACTGAAGTCATGTGAATCGATCACAGGTGGTCGACGTGAAAATGTTTACGTTTGGTTGTGGTCGCGTGAGCTAATTATGAAAGATATACGACGTATTGTCAATAATTAAGTGCACGACGTTCTAGAAAAGTGACACGTTGCTGATAAAGCTATGTAAATGCACATTTGACTGTCAGTAGACGGCAAAAGATGACGCTGGCGACAATGGTGCCTGGTGATGATGATACTGCGTTTTGACTAGCCTACACGTCAGCCGTCGCTGCTTCATTAGTTGCGCAGCGATATGCGATAGTAAAGAGCAATACACGCCGATGTTTTGACTACATTTCGACTAGTATCTTGTTGTAGTGGAGGTGCCGACTTGATGACGAGCAGTAACGCACCACGATACGTTTCGTTTGTTTACTAAATGATTGAGCTGTTATTGATACACCGATCGGCTTTTCTGCAGTAGGTCCTACGCGGCAAGTCTCTGAACCGATGTCCTATCTGTAGTCCGCATGTTTCCTTTTACGCCGAACAGCATTGTTGCTGCAAGAGCAAGACCGCTGGACCAACAGGTGAAGAGTGAAGTCCAGGCTGTTGATCAACAAGATTCGTCCGTCTGTGACTCAGATACAAGCGATCATGTAGGCAGTTGGGGCATAATTGTTTCAAGTCGCCGCGAAGACGTCACAAGTGTTAGAAATTCTAGTTCTCAAACGCAGAACAGTGTTCATGACGATGTTTTTAATTCTCCATCACAAAGAGACCTTGTTGGCTATATTTCTTCAGCACACAGCAGTAACGAAAGCAAATGTAATGATGCAGTTTTAAGACAACGAAGAACTGATAGGCATGTAACTAGAATGATTAGCGATGGATGTCACGGCGACGTACATTGGGCTGTTAAGTCTTTTGCCGTGCCATCAAGATGCAGTAGCACATTTTCTATCAGCGAATCGGCGCGGCTTTGTGAGTCTTGTGGCAATCGTTTCACCAACTCCGTTTCACTTTATGGCAGCCAGGAAAGTCTTTCGTTCGATGAGCGTCAGAGAAGTGCTGATATTTACTCAACAATTTGCAGTGTATTTTGGAAGATGTCACTTACATTCCATCCCTTTGTTTCCGCAGCACACAACCTGTTGTCAGATTCCGTTGAGTTTTCGTCACTTTGGCCAAACAGCCGTGGTCTTGCCTGTTTGCTGCCAGAGATTTGTGCTTCGTTGCAAGGTTCTATTGAAGCTTTGTGTCGCATTACCGTCTTTGCCGATGTTGTCAAGCTCTTAAATGCTCTAATTGATCTCAGAATTGTTGGTGAGTTTGTTATATCTTTGTCACAAATGTTGTCACATGCAGGATTACATATGAAGTGCTTAATAGTAAATTTTATTAACACTGTATATTATATGAAAATGATATTTACATAGCATTAAAATGTACATATTGATTCACACTCGCTTTTATTATACTTCCTGTAATAAAAGTTATCATGATGTTCATGTCAGAGATTTAGAATGGTTAGCGTTCGTGTTATAGACAGGCATTTGAATTAGTATGGTGTTAACTATGTTGGTGAAGGTGTTGACCATGTGTTTGATGACGGCTTGGGACTGCTGCATATGGCCTGCATTTCGCAGAACTTTGCTGCTGTACAGTGCCTTGTGGCTGCCGGAGTTGACACAAACGTTCGTGATACTCAGGGTCAGTCCACTTCACTGGTTAAATTCTTATGTACAGTTTTACATTAGATTAAGTGGTTTGCTTTTATACCATTTACCAGTACCTTAGTCTAGTCACTCTATCACAATGATCCTCTTTGGTTGGAAAGATAACGGAGAGTGCTGGTCTACTTCCCATTACACTTATGCTCAGTGGTGGCCTCTCCAAATGATAGGGTATCTCTGTCAACCCATTGGGAGTCTTGGTGGCGGCTTGGCATAGTGGTAGCGTCGTTGGTCTAGATCAACGAGGTTAAGTTACGCTGAGCCCGGTTAGTACTGGGATGGGTGACCATGTCCGGGTATGATACCCGGAGGCGGCACTTTATTTCGGTATGTAACCAAGCACCCAGGTAGACTCAGCCTTCTACCCTCTGTGGGATGGTAAAATGAGTACCAGCCAAAGGGCAGTGATGCTCTGCGGCTGGTGAGTAAAGGCAGGCATGAGGCATGGTGTAATTTGCGGGTAAAACTGTGATCCATGTCTGAGCGCATTATAGGTAGTTACGACGATGTGCTATACAAATCGATGTATACTTTACTTCACTTTACTTACTTCTTGCAGGACTTTGCCTTTGTCATGTTTGGCATTCATTGTTATCATTAGCTGTGCGTAGTTGATAGAGCATCAGGACTCGCGGCATTGTATACCTAGCCTTAGGAGTTTGTTGGTAGATTAAGAAAGGATGAGGTCACGGGTGATTTTTTAAAGTTGGGGTCATTGGTTTGAGTTTTATTCCGTGTTTTGACACTGTTGGTTTGGCAGTGATAAGGGTGTTGGCCTGTACCAATTGTTTTCTATTATGGGAACCGTTGTAATTTGAAGTACTTGTAGTAAAGAAGCCCGGAAATTTTTGTATCATGAGGCGTCAACAAAGTTATTCATCCTGCAAAAAATCCCACCTTAGAAGGCCTCAGGAGTATTTTTAGGGTGACTTTTAGTGAACTCGGCTTCAGCAGTGGGAACATGGAAAAATATGCTTGGTAGATGAAAGCTGAGGAAAGAGGATTAGTGTGTGCAGATATCTCTTACCTCAGTTACTGAATAGAATTACTGGTGTTATAACTGACTCATTTGCAATACCTTCAGAAAATGCAGATTTTATTTTGCAGGTCGAACTGCAATGCAGTTATGCGTTGATCCTCAGATTGTTAACTTTCTGTCAAAGACATTCCACATTTATACTGATTCACCGAACAAAAAGAATCAACAGGTCTGCACCATGCTCGAGAGGCAGATGATATTTGCATGGGCTGTCAGTCCAAATGATATCGAAAAGTTGTTTTCCAAACTGCAGGTAAAATATGTTTCTGTATTTCATCATATCTCTAGTATGCTGTGTGTAATGTCTTCACTGTTTTGACACTAAGAAAAGAAGATTGGTTAAACGAAACTAAGCTGAGAGTTGTAGCAGGATAGTAGTAGTAGTAGTAGTAGTAGTAGCAGCAACAACAACAACAACAACAACTGTGGTAACCAGTAACTGCTGCAGTAAGTAAGTTTATGTGGTGTGGTAATGTAGTTGTTATAGAGTTTGGCTTACAACCATGTCGTCACAAGTTCGACTTACAGTTACAACCATTCCACTCTTGCATAACAATCCTAGGCAAGTTGTTCAAACACACACACACACACACACACCCGTGCCTCTGTCACCGTGCTGTATAACTTGGTACCAGTCAAAGGACAGTGATGCCCTGCAGTTGTTAAGTAAAATCAGGCATGGCGCATTCTGGGCCAGTCAGCTGCAGTTGACTGGGGCGGGTGGGTCTGTGCATGATGCACTGCACATTTAGTAATTGTTTGTTAGCGTCCAATAGTGCGAGCAATAGATTGCGACATAATGTGCCGTTGTACTCTTAGCTTGCATGTGCTATACCTAGCGCTTTGTAGACTAGTGCCAGAAACGTGCTGTACAAATTGTGCATTTACTTTACCTTTAACTGTCAGTCATTTGTACCTTGCCTCGGTTGCTCAGTCGATGCGACAAGACTGCTGTGTGGACAGTTTGTCCAGTTTGATGTGAACAAGGAGGCTGATAGCACCGGAGATTTTCTTATCCACGTCATTGTTAAACAAGGTGAGTTCACATGAATAATAATGATTCTACGTTGATGATGTTGTTACCGCTGCAACTTACAATCATTGAGATATGGAAATTGTGGCTCTGAACACCAATATTTGTTGAAAACTCCTGTTACTGATTGCGTGATTGACAGTTGTGTATTCTCTTACGTAAGGTTTGAAACAGCATTCCAGTGTGAGAAGTTCTTAATTTCGCGAGTCTTACAAGAGTGACCTCAAAACTTTTATCCCCAGATCGTCCTTCCATGTTTAAATCAGTTTAATTGCATCTCAGCCATTTAGCAATTGCTCGTGACTGCTTCCAATTCATGCCTGACCATGTGTGCATTATAAATTCACATATGTACATCTGTAGTGGAAAAGATGAAACGTTGAGATGTAGATTGTCTATGTATGGGTTTTGTGGTTGATCCTCATAGTGCATGTTCATTTGTTTTAAAATACCAAACTGGGGATAAAAGTTTTGAGGTCACTCTTGTAAGACTCTCGAAATTGAGAACTGCTCACACTGGAATGCTCCTACAGTGTTATATGTAACCTTCTAACTAAACTTACTTATGGAACAGTTCAGGAGACTATCGATGACATTATTTGATGTTACGTGTACATTTTTTTTACATTTCTATTGTTATGGCATGCGTTCTGTCATGCTACAAATAAACGAATATGATGATGATGATGATGTTTTTTTTCTTTTTGCTTCAGCTTTGTATAAACCTCGTTTTTGTGTGCATGTGTATATGAACAGGTATTTGTCAGCTGCCGGCACTGTTTACTCTGGTTCGGCTTTACCATGCCGACGTGGATCTTTGTAATGTCGATGGTATGACTCCACTTATGCTGGCTGCAAGCTTTGGCGACTGTATTCTTGTCAATGTAAGTTACTGTGTTATTGTTGTTGTCAGTGTTCTATGCGTGCCATCTAGAGGTCTCCAAGTCTCTCAAAAGTTGCTTACTGTGTGTCTTTAAGTGTCAGTTTAAAACTTTTCTCCTTGACCTAGCCTTTCCTCACTGCTTAGACCGATTGCCACCAGCACTTTTGAAGTCGTGACCTTATTATTATTATTATTATTGTTATTATTATTAACCTTATTATTTTGTTCAAAAATAAAAGATGCAAGTGTGCTGTGTATAGATCACCACATTTTATGCATGGCACTTTCACATGATGTAATTACCAACATATGTAAATGTATTTATTTCTTAGTGTGTTTGTATGTAAGAAAGCTGTCATATGCAAGAAAACTGATGTTTTTCTTTTGGATTCAGAAATTTAAAAAATTAAAGATTTTTATTTTTTCTTCATTGCTTTGACATTGTTGATTGAATGATGGGAAGGTCACGTCTTCTGGTCCATATAAAAACAAGTGAATGAAATGGATGAAGTGGTGGGAAAAAGGCCATGAAAATGAATGTGATGATGGTGATGAACGCATAATTTTTTCTACTTTAGCAGACGTTTATGCTTTGTGTTTCTTTTTTAATTTATGAAAATTATAACGTTAATTGTGCTGTTGTTGAACGTGTGTGTGTTAGACGTTGGTGTGTGTGGTTGGTGCTAACCTTGATGTGAAAAATCCGGTGAATGGATGGACAGCACTGCACTATGCAAGTCATCTTAATAACATCGACGTCGTCAAGTAAGTGAGCATTCGGTGTTGTTTCTCCCGCAGCGTGGATGACTCTAACAATTAATAACTGCTCCTCCAAGAACAATAACACCTTCAAGAAGAAATCAGAAATTTTCTTATTTTATATTTCATTTAATTTCTTTTCCCCATGTAGATTCTGGTTCATTAATTGTACATTTAGTGTTGTCTGGGCTGGTTGGCAGTTACTGTAAACTATACTTTCTGTTATTATTTGTCTGCTTCACCTGCATGCAGTGCATAGGTGCGGCCTATTGCTACAGATGTTGCATGTGGTGTGTGTGTGTGTGTAGCATACGAGTAAGCTGTACAAAAACTGCTGAATTGATCAAGATGCCATTTAGGGGGCTGACTCGTGGGTCCAAGGAACCATGTATTAGATGGTGTTGGGATCTGCCACGTGAAGGGGCAATTTTGAGGGGACGTGTGCCGTCCCAGTGCAATGTACGTACGCATGAGTGCATTGCACATTGTTTGCCTGCTGCCACGGGCGAATGTGCCTACCCAGCGCACACGGCAGGCGAATGCATTTGTCACCATTACCACGAGGGGTGAGAAGACGGTGATGTGGCCTTTAGCGAAGTTACTTTGGACACATTATTCGCCCGCAGGTGTATAAGTCTAGAGTACTTAAAACAGAAAGTTAAAAAAGACTAGACATGTCGCAACTATGATAACTGCAACGTAATGGCCGCCGAAGAGTGGGTCACAATGAGCAAACAGCCGTTTATGGGTCAAAGTTCACAGAAAGTAGGTCAACTTTTAGGGGACACATTGTAGGTTGACACTAGCATTTTTGTTTGTCGATGTGACGTTTCATTTTGGAAATATGCAGGGTCGTGTGGAAGTCACGAACAACGTGGTCAAAAATTCGATTTTTTTGCGCCCCAAATTTGGGGGAGGGCCCCAAACTTTTTGGATGCATTTGTAAATCGACACCACTTCTGATCTACGTCCAAGTTTGGTGGAGATCCCATGGCTGGTCTTTCATTTATGCTGACGAAATATAAAAACAGTGGTAAAATATAATGGCCTTGCCTTCGGTGGCCATAATAATGGGGTGGCTGGAGGACTGGGTCTTGATAGTCATTGCTGAAAAAGTCGTGCTTCTTGCGTCTGATAAAGTTGTTTTGTTTTGTGGTGTTTGTTCTGCAGTGTTTTGCTGCAGCGTGGAGCGGACTTCAACGTGGAGGACAGTGAGAATGTCAGAGCCGACGAGCTAGCACGCCACTGTAGCTCCAGCGACTGTTACAATGCCATTGTATGCAGACGTCAGCAGCACATGTCCCAGCTGTGTAAACTCGTCAAACAGGTGCTTCATGCTTCGTCAGTCAGTCTGTTTGCCCTGTACTTGCTCCGGGGCTGTAATGCACTCTGATTTATTTGCTGATTCTGGCGCTTTATACATTGCTTGTTTGCATACTTAACCTATTCTTTATTTTTCACTTTCTTAGTTATCTACTTCTTTGAGAATAGGCCATTTCGTTTCCTTACCGAAGGTCGTAAAAGGCGACCTAGCCTGGCTTTATTTTTGTGTTTATTTTATGTTGTAGACTTTTGTTACGGATGCATCTCTGCTTTTGCTGTGTTCGATTTAGTTTTTCAGTACCTAGCCAAGAGATTGGCTGGCAAGAACGTCTCCAAAATGACCTATTTTGTGTCGGGTGGGATGTTAAACCTGAATTCAATTAATCAGTCACCAGTCATTCTGTATCTATTGGCAGCTTCATCTTACTAGTCTCTTAGAATGTTCCATTTCGACAAGTCCTTTGCATTGCAAACTCCACAAGATTGCCTTCACAGGCTGTTAGACCTTTTCAGATTTATTTTGCTCACGTTCACTGTTTACCAGTTTTTAACTTACCAAGGTAATGATTCGGCTTATGCTACATATTGTGTTTGTGTATCTGTACGTGAATTTGGTGTACTGTGGCTAAATGCCTAAATTGATCACTTTGAAAATCTTATGATTGATAGAGGACCTCTATTTTGCATTAGATTGGGTCCAGATTAGAGATCTGAATCGAACTGAACAATGAAGGTTTGGGTTCGGTTCATTTTATTGTGGGTGGATCTGGACTCCAGATCCACCCACAATAGCCTCCCTCGAGAAGTCGGGTGTTGGACTTAAGAAAGCCACTGTCGGATATCACAGCACTTGTTGAGATCTTGGCTTTTGACTTTGGTGTACTGTGGCTAAATAACTAAATGGATCAAGTTCACTTTTGATTTGAAGATTACCACGCAGGACTGCTGCTTTGTATCAAATCGGGTCCAGATCCACCGTGTAAAGGGAGACCTCCTCTAGACTTAGAAAGCCACTGTCGGCCATTGAAGCACTGTTGGCATCTTGTCTGTTTTAGTTTTTGTGTTAAATTTTTATTTTAATATCATGCCGTAGTTAATCCGGATACTCATCAGCATTTGGTGTTTATTCTGTGTCATGTTGAATGACAGCAGTGTGTTCTGTCTAACTTGGTTATTATTAGACCATTAATGCTATAAATCACACCATCTTCGTTGGTTTTTGTTGATACAGGACAAGCTAATAAGTAGTGGATGGCTGCGTCATTCCGACCAGTTTTGTACAGACAAAGCCGGCAACACGTTGCTGATGGTGGCTGCTCATGCCGGCAGTCTGCAGTCCATGAAGTTCCTTCTCTCTCAGCATAACTGCCCCATCAATGCTCAGCACCAGAAGGTTACCATTACTACGTGCTCTTGTCGTGCATTTATACAAGATGGAGATTTCTTTACGTACCTTTCCTCGGCTTCTGCTTAACCAACGCCACCATCTCCTCCGTTTTAGCATCCATTTTTGGTTGAACCTTTATGGTATGAAGACAGTGTAGGTAACACTGCTGAGAAGTCTATAGCATCTTCTCTAGTAAGTAAGTAAGCAAGTAAGTAAGTAAATATAATTTATAAAAGTGCACAATGGTCAGCGGAAGCTGAAGCTGATGCACAAGAAGGAAGGAGCTAACGGGATTGGAAGGCCAGCTGGAAAACATGAGTTTTTAGATGACTGCAGTAAGTAGTTGAGCAGGTGCACGTTTAGAAGGTTGAAGTGAGAGAGTTCCAGTTTTTAGGGCCTGCAAGACTGAAGCTGCTGGTGCTGAGTGAAGTGTGGACGACTGGAACGGGGAGCATATCGGCGTTGGACAACGTGAGGGAGCGAGTGGAATGATAAATATGCAAGGCAGAAAATAAGTAAGCAGGGGCCCAATTTTCAAATTGTAGCTGTTGTTGAATTATCTGTTCATAACAGCTGTAAATCTCTTATTCTTGTTACATTTTTGTTATAGTTTATGACATGGTAAATGTCAGCTAATATGCCAATGTCACATGCATATGATGTCTGAATCTGTAAACAGATAGATGATAGTTATTTCTGATTGAGTTTATTTGCTGTCACTCTGACTTTAGTGCTGTGACATTGTTGGCTGGGTTTTCGCAAGTGCTGCCTCATATGGGCCCATGGCTGTAGGAATAGGCCCAATATGTTTCCATGCAAGATGTCGTTCAAGGTGACCAAAGCTGGCTTTAGTTTTTAAATGTTTATTTTTGTATTATAATATCTTTCGGTTTATTGATATATGTCTGCTTTTGTTGTGTTAGGTTTAGTTTCTTCAGTACCATGCTAAGTGATTGGCTGGGAAGAACATCTCTGAACTTGCCTGTTTCTGCATCGAGTTGGATGTATAAGCTGAACTTAGTCAATCAGTCAGGAAGCATATGAGAAAACTGGCAGTTCAGAAGCCTGGAGCGTATATTATATGTTGTCAAAAAAAGTGAAGCACAAAATGTTTTCTCGGTCACATGAATGTTGATTTTATTATGGAGCTACTTTTCACTTAGTTGTTGACTATCATTTATTTTAATTTTTTATTATTTTTAAAATTTTTATTCTGTACTTTGCGTGTGATTATGTAAGAAAATTGTTATTGTTATTTGTAGACACTTCGGACGGCATTGTCTATTGCAGTCATCGCTGACCATGCGAATCTTGTGGAGCTTCTTTTAGAGTAAGTTATGTTTGTCGTGTATTTTGTACTTCCTTGTTTTTGCTTAACCACTGAATGTGTTTCTAGTGCCATAGCGTCAATTATAGTTAATTAAAGTTTGCAGCCATATGTGATAGTTGTAGTCCATTAGCAGCCATTATGAACGCCACGTTGATCCATCAGTGTAGTGGGTGAAAGGCATTATGGGATATATTGTTCTTTTTTTGCTGCAGTTGTTGCATGAATGTAAAGACACAAACACACATACAGATGCCAGTTAAAAACAGTGTTTGCATATTGAGATGTTTTAAATGTTGATGCAGATATGACATAGGAATACTTTCGTTTTGGAACAGTCAGTGATGCTAGTTTCACAAAGCAGCAATTCAGGATTATTTACCATACACTACATAGGAGCTTGACTAGGCTCGGCACATAGTGACTGTTGCTTTTCTTTCGCTGTGTACAAATATTCTTACTTACATACTTACATGCTGAAATATTGGTCAGCGATTTAGAGTTTTCAGTTGTACTAACAGAAATGAATGCATGCCAAGAAAACATAAAGCCTTGTAGGCTACTGTGTGTGTAACAACAATAACAGACGAATTAAAAATAGTAGTAGATGTCATCTACGGATTTTGCTGTGATTTATGGTCATACAAGCTGGACTGGCTCAGATAGACATAATGCACAGTAAAAATAATGTTAGTTATGACATCACTAACAACAATGAGTTAACTGCTATAAACATGAAAGATGTGGCTATTTATGTTATTTATAAGGTATAATTCATGAACTGCTAGAATTGTAGCATATCTGACTGCAACTTTGCATACAGTTAGCAATAAACTGTGCAGGAAGAATGCAAATGCTGCAGTCCATGATCGCGATGGTCTTCTTGCATTGCACCATGCTGTCGTTCGCAACAATCTGCACATAGCTGAGACATTGCTGTCCTATGCTGCCGCACTTACGGTTAGTACAGCGTGTTTTCTCAGCGTCAGTAAGTAAGTAAGGCATGAATTTGTTACTGATCTGCATGGCAGCTTGTTGTCCAGTCCTTTGTAATACTTGATAACTTTAATAATAAAGTGCACTGTTATTATTTATTGTCACTGGCTGCATCCAGCAGTTAGTGGCTATGCAACGGTCTGGCGTCCTTCCATCTGTCTGTCCCACCCTTGACTGCAAAAAAACAAACTCTACGCATGGAAAAACCAGCGGTCTGTCTGTCGCGCATGGTTAATGTCTTGCAGCAGCTGCAGTGGCGTCGGGAAGTGACGCTTGTGCACGCAGCCAGCGGCAATGTTACAGTCTGACACAGATAACGCTGCTACTTTGCTGCTGCTGCTGCCACCACTTCATCTGAAGTAGTTAAGACCGTGCAGAGGGATAGAATACACTACTATTGTTCATTGTTGTTGTTGTTGCTGTTGTTGTTGTTAGTGTGGAGGCTGCAAACATTTGATGTCGTCTTCTTTTCTTGAAACTTTTGGAGCTTCAAATGCATGTAGATTTTTATTGGAAGCTTCGCGTGGTTTTCTTGACTTGAAATAAAAACAGTAATGTTCTTTTACTCTTTTGCAGGGTATAGCTAAAGCACTGGATCTGACAGACAGCCATGAGATGCAAGACATCTTGACTGAAGCAATGTTCAGGTTAACTGCCAACATGTTTTTTTATGGTGTGCCACATCATCTAGATATTTATTGTCTATCACTTGATGATAACTGGTGAACATATTTTGTTGTCTTAAGAAATACAGTTGCATTGGCATCTTCCTCTGTGTACATTGCACAAATTTGCACAGCTCAAAATAAGTGAAGTATGTGCTAGATTGAGCAACCATACAAGTATGTCTTAGTGCTTGGCAAACGTTGCAAAAGTCAATGAGGAAGTTCAGAAATGTGTTGGCAGAGAATTCCAGACTGCACAGGAGACTGCAAAGTCTCTGGAGCCGAGTACCATTCTTCTTCTCTGGACGACAAGCTTCCAGGTATGTCCTGTGTTAACGAGTAATCACACAGTTCTACCTGCCACCGACACATTTAATCCACAGGTAGAACGAGCCATACCTATCTTTACATTCCAGCTGCAGGGCATCACCGCACTTTGGCCGGTACTCATTTCCCGTCCCTGTGAGTGTAGGAGGCTGAGTTTTCTCGGGTTGCTGGTTACATACAAAGATAGTACACTGGTCTCCCATCTCAGTTATAACTGGGCTCAGTGCAGAATAACTGTTGATGTGTGCTAACCCTAACCACCAACCAGCTGTTCTTGTTGTATGTGTATAATGTAGACGGCAGAAGGAGCTTGTGACTCCGGCGTTGTTTGAGATGGCTGTTAGCGGCAATGCCGACGGCATTTACTCGCTTCTTGAAGACGGAGATTTCGTCAATCCACACGTAATCTTCTGTGCATGTGCTTTTACATTCTGGCTTTAATTATCTTGTTTCTGTAACGTTTTGATAACCTTTTCTGCTACTATACGGTGTCTGAACAACAAAAAAATCCTACTAGTCTTTTTCTCATAATGTAAAATTGCTTTAACCAATATTAATAATTGTTGGGACACTGCATGGCTCAGAATTATGAATGGAGTTGGATATTGTTATTTTCTTCGCTTTTTCTTATTCTGTAAGTAAGTAAGTAAGTAAGTAAACATAAATTTTTAGAGTAGCCTAATTCCGCCTAAATAACAACGTTACTACAAGGACGACTGTAACGATGCCAGGCAAGCAGTCAATAGAATCAAATGTGGATACAAAAGTTGAAAAAGATGAGTCTTTATTTCTGTACTATGTGCATAACTGAGAAGTGTAGTAGTAGGTGATTAGTAGCTGATATTGAATTGTCATTAATATTATTATTGCTGTTACCGTGGTGCCAAGACTGTGCTTACCAAGAATCATAACAGATGCATGTCTCTGCAGAGTGATAGACATAACTGATCGTGTAATACGTGTCTGCTGTCATTTGCAGAGCAGTGTCGGTGACTGGCCTTTGTACCTGGCAGCACAGAATGGTCACTTGAATGTCTTGCGTCTTCTACATAAGGCACACATTTTCAACTTTTTCTGTTTTTTTTCTGTTTTCTTTTTGGTTTTTGTGTTTTCTTTTTCTTTTTCTGGGTTTTTGCCTTTTGCTGTATAGTTGTGTGCCTGCTTGATCGGAGCATTTTTGGTGTTCTTAGATATTTTCGGTTACTAGCGTCGGATAGCCAGTGTAAAGATTGCTACCCACGCCGGCATGGCCGTTGGCGTGTGTATTGCGTTCAGTGCGTCTGTCTGTTTGTTTGTTTGTCCACACTGTAACAGGAAAACGGCTTGAGCTATCAACGCCAAACTTGGTACATGTATACTCTATAGCAGTCACTCGGCATGCATTGACCCAGAAGTAAAAAGGGCAAAGGTCAAGGTCACATGGTTACAAAAATTGTCACAGTCGCACAGTTGCTAGTGACGCGTGCTGCTATCTTCTAATTCTTTCCACGAACTGCCCAGCATTTTTGATTTGCCATATATAATGTGCTGCCTCTCATGTCTTGGTATTCACTGCTGTCACATGAAATAATAGAGACGTCGTTTGTCTATGTCAGTGGTCAGGTGACATCACAGGCCGACATGCCAATACAGGTAACACTGTTCTTCACGTCAGCTGCGCTGTCGGTCACGTGGACGCCGTCAAGTTTCTGCTGGCTGCTTATGATGACCTGACGTCACAGCTCATGCATATGTATGAAGACCTGTTTATTAATCTGCTCAACTTTGTCGGCTTCACGCCGCTCATGTTGGCTGCTGAGAGAGGTACCAGACAGTCACACAGTTTTCGTGCATATCACAAAATCCTACATTTCTTAAATGGGGGTGCTAGCTAACACAGATTGTCCCATATAATAGGCATGAAATATGGTAGGAGTAGTATTTGTTGTGTTCGATTTAGTTTTGTCAGTACGATTGGCTGGAAAGAACGTCTCTGAAACGTCCTAGTTTTGTGTCAGGTGGGACATAAAAAGTTAACTCAGTCGATCTATTTTATTTCGTAATTCTTTTGGGTGCACTTATGAAAACGATAAGCATCTTTTGTATTTCTTTACCACTTCTCAACCTGGAGAAGCTGCTTGTTTGGCTCTCAGTTTATTGCAGTCAATGAAACTCTGTATGAACAGTCCATCTTCTGTAGCAACCTGGCAGAAAGGCAGGCTATGACTTGATAACAAAACATTGTTAATTACTTTGCCCTTGATAGGGATGCAAATTATTGTGATCGGCATGTTTGTTTGTCTGTGTGTCTGCTCACATGTCTCAAAAACCGCACGTCCAACTTTCCCCAAATTTTCTGTACGTGTTACCTGTGGCCATGGCTTGGTCCTACTCTGATGGCAGTGCAATATGTTAATATACTTCTAGTTTTGTGGACGACGTCATGTTTTTCACATAATGGAGTGGGTTGGCCAGTATGTTTCGTCCAGTTCACCAGGTGGCGGCACCAGTTGGACTTCAGACATTATTGGTCGATGCTGAGCGAAGTCTGCCGTCTCCGATCGTATTCATCTGTACAAAACAACATTTTGCCACTGAACAACCCCACATAAGAACGTTGGTTGCATTGGTTGTGAATTGATAAATATTTTATGTTAATATTTATGTTTGCCTCTGTCAACTGCAGGCCACAGCGAACTTGTGAATATTCTGCTATGTAACGGAGCATCACCAAATGCTCTACAGCCTAATGGACAATTGTACCATTGCACCGAGTTCCCAGGAGTTCAGCATCTTCTTGATACTCATAGACAAACACATTCTCGACTTGTGTTTGAAGCTATTGCCGACAGGAAAGGACTTGCCAGACTCAAGAGCACATTTCTGGTATGTTTTGTGGTTTTTATTTGTTTTTAACCAAGCCAAGCAGCTTATGATATGTTTATGCATCCCTTCAATCCGTATTCATTTAGTGAATCAAGTATGAGGTCCCAAGAGTGATTCCCTTTGTCAGCATTACAAAGGATATCCGGCCATACAAAAATGTTACGGATACCCCTGATGATTTAAGGGGCAACCGACTAACCAGGTACATCTGAAAAATGTCCATTAGATATATGTATGTATGTGTGTGTTTTTTGCACACTTGCTCGTCGGAAAAACATGCTTTTAGCTGGATTTGTTGGCTGCTTGTCTGTAACAAGCTGGATCATGATGTTTCAAAAGTCACGGACAAATTTATATTATCATGAAATTTTTGGATAGGAAACCTCGGGAGAAGAAGCAGTCAATTTGATTTTGGTGTTATCTGGATATGGAAATTTTTTAATATTTTATATTTAACATTGCAAATAAGCAGTTTTAAGATGGTCACTTTTTCTGGTTTGCACTCTGTGAGTACTTTCTAGATACTGCTGATTCTGACACTTGTCAGTTTTCTTGCTGTTTGTTACACTGATCCCAGAGGTTCGTTATTGGAAGACACGACCGTATCTGAAGTCACTCTAGAAAACTATGTCCATTAAACAAAAGCCAAAAAGTAGTAGTAAGTAATAGTTCTTATCAGGGTTGTATGGATTAATGGTGAATGTTGTGACTCGTGAACAAACGTTAAGTCCTTCCTGAGCCACGTGGGACCATAGGGTGGTACTGATTTCTATCGCCGTCAGCCAGGCACCAGGCCGCACCAGCTTATGCTGCGTGACCACGGATACGGGGCTAGTGTATCACGTGGTGTGCTTGTTCACGCCCCAGCTTTCGCTGGTACCAACTTATACTGCTCGATGACAGAGGCACATAGGTTTGAACCACTTGCCTAAGGTTGTTACCCGACAGCGCAGTGGTGGCTGGGAATTGCACCGCGACCATCTTGTTGCAAGTCCAACAACGCTTGACCACTAGGCTACTGAATGATGTGACTAATCGTTCAAAAATTTACTGCTGAAAATCGTAATTAGTTAAGTAATTAACGACAAAGGCGCTTAATTTTATCATTTTAGCCGAAGCACGACCACAATTCGCGAGACTTGCAAAGTGGAGATACGCCGTTGATGCGTGCATGTCATCTTGGTCGAGTTGAAGTAGTCCGGTTTCTTTTACAGTCGGCAATGTACAGCTTGTACTCCACGCAGCCGTCGGTTACACAGTGAGTTGTAATGCTGCTATAGAACTCTGCTGCTTTGATAGTGACATGGCAAGACAGGTTTAGGTCCTGAACAGTGATTTTTAACGGCCACTTCCCATTCTGTTTCTTTTTGTGTATTTCGATGAATAATAAATAATACGTCAAACACAACATCCTATCATGGATTTCTGATTTGTAATTACAACACAAACCTATGTTGCCACCTTCCTCCAGAGGGTACTTGGCAAAAATGCCTGTTGCATAGAACTCACTTTGTATTATTTTGCTAACATTTCGGTTTCTGCTGAACTCTGTGTTGTTTGTACTATCTTTGGTCGCTGTTACTTGACAGTGTTTACCTTGCTCTTTATAAATCACTCCATTGCCGTGTCTCTGGAATAAACTTCTCGAGTCATTTGGCCTCATTTAAGTCACTCTTCTTCGGATACATCTCACATCTGTTCATCATCACCATCACTACCTTTGCCATCCACGAGTCCTTTGCTCTTCCACTTTTTTGCTAATCTTCTCCCAACCCACAAGATTGCCTTCATCCACTCATAACGTTTTCAGATGTTTTATGCTCACTGCTTTTCTGTTTTTAGTTTCTTTTTAGTCTTATCATAGACAATGATAATGTTCTAAGTTTTTCAGAACGAAATAATGGATTTGCCGTCTTCATCCCGAGGAAATAATGGATTTGTGAAATGGCTATCATTTAGTTTTTATGTGCATGTTAAATATTTGCACATCATATTGTGTAATTCCCTGTAGACTGCCACGATGGATTATTACCCAGACCGTTTCTTCTAAGGAACCTGGTTTTGTTTATAAATTTTCTCTTATTTTTTCCATTCTTAGCACTGTGTGCTAGATTAAGCTGGCTGTTTGTCAGCTTCTGAGCACACATAAATACCCAGTATATCATCTCATGTCATAGCTGTGGATTGTTGATGTTAATAACATTAATATTTACTTTCTAATTGCTAAACAGTGAAGTAATACACTGTACAAAGCATTGCAGTGGTTCAGTTTTTTGCCTACATCAGTATTCGTGATTGAAGTTTAACAAATGCAAGAGTTGTTTTTTGATGAGCTTTTATGTTGACCTACCATTGTTAACGTTACTAATGTTGGTAACAACATTTCAATTTTGGCAAAGTTTTTACTATCTACATATTGTTAAAAAATGGTTTTATGAAATATTTTCGCATTTACACCATTAAAAAGGTTGTTAGCAGACGTTCTGTGTTTTGGTCATGTTTAAGAAATATTCCTCGGGCACGCGGCATTTTGTCTTCAGAGAGTAGCACGAGTGACGTTGGTATTATCGACGCCAGAGTTCGTTACAGGTTTATTCTCTGTTCTGCACATTTACCATTTACAGCGAGTGACATCAAGTTTTAGTCTAAGGTTTGATGTAATTCTACATGTAAAGTTAAGCCCAAACTTGATTACATGTTGGCAGTTTGATCTGCGATTAGACTTAAGACCTAAGTTTGTGCTTAGCTAAGAGGCTTTGGACTTAGCTAAAGTCCTTTCCAGGACCGACCAATGCTTCTGTCATGTGCTGTGAATTCCCAGTATTGAACCTGTCACGTTTCGTCTTAAGCCATAGGGCATAAGTCTACACTTAGAAGACAAAACTCATGTCAAGTTTAGTATTAATAGTTATCACTCTTACTGTAGCTTTTAAGTTGTAACTTAAGTCAGCATTTAGAAAACATTAAATACCTGTTTTGTCCCACACTGAATGGATTGTGAACTTTGATGTTATTTGTCCATTGCGCGTCAACAGCTTTAGTTGTATGTCAAAAAGGTGAAGTCATTATAGCAATGTTTCTTTAACATTCTGATGCTGAAAGTGTTCATGACTTGTTCACGCCTTACTATTTAAACGTGCGCAGTCATTTAACTTGTGCAGCTGTTAGTCGGGCTTCATTTCTGCATTTTATATTTCATCAGATATTGGCGCCTGCCTATCTCACTGATGACCTCTGCCTGACGGCTAACTCTGACAGTCATTTACGTCTGTGATCAGCCACGTTATCAATGCTGATTGTTTGCCGCATGTATCTTTCCACAGTTGGTGATGGGAATTTGGGGCTGCCACTGCTCGTATCTGGAACATTGCCTCAGCATGTAATCTCGGCATTCATATTACCAGCCTTTAAAGTCCGTCTAAAGACCTATTTATGTGCACTGTCCATCCAGTGAACTTTGTACAATGTCTGAGCATTGACTGGTCAATTCAGAGTCAGACACATTTTCTTCATTTATTTATTCAGTCTGCTTTTAACTCCGTGAGTTAATAATTCCTGTTTATCATCTCCAACATCAGCATGATCAACTGTTTACTTATTTATTTGCGTCGGTTATGTTTGCAGCGAACCAAGGGCTCAAGATGCCAATGTCAGCGACAGCGCCGAGCTTGCTGCACTTGTTGCCAGTATGAACACGGTTTGCCGTACAAACCCAGTGCTTGTCGGTCAGTAATGGCCGAAGTTGCTCCAGTGCTGCTATAAAACGTGCACATTATCGGTGTCTATCACTGTGGCATAGCAATAGGATAGTCACTAGTCAGTGAAAAAATTTTGACAATTGGCAGAAATGGCACCCGAGTCTAGAGCCCCGAGTTGCAAGAAAAAATTATTCGAATTTTGCCGTGATAATGTTTAACTTTAAATTAATTGGGCCTAATCAAAGCTGGTATATTTTGTCCGATTCCAGACAGTCTGGCGTCTGTTTAATTGTAAGCAGTTAGTGTTCGCATGTTTAATGCAGACTGTGTAGAGCTGAGTTTGAAGTTTGGTGGTACTATGAAGTGGGTTAATAGCTGCAGATATCTGGGAATTTATTTTATGAGTGGACGCACTCTAACATGTGCCTTCTGCAATGCCAAATATCAGTTTTTTGGGCATTCAGTACGGTCTATGGCAAAGTTGGACGTGCTGCATCTGAAGAATGTGTACTAGCCTTGCTACAAGCTAAATGTTTATTCATTCTGCTATATGGAACGGAAGCATGCCCGCTGCTCTCACGCGACTGGCGGTCTTTTGAATTTACTGTAAACCGCCTCTTTATGAAAATCTTTCGGACGGGGTCTCCGCCCGTAGTCAGGGAATGTCAGCAAAATTTTAATTTCTTACCCATAAGTCGCAGTTAGAAATAAGAACAGCCAAATTTCTGCAAGCCTTTTCTGCGACAAAGAATACATTATGCTTGTTGTTCAAACAGCGTGCAGTCACGCAGCTTGATGGTATATTTGGCAAATACAAACCAAACGTCATTCATAGTGCTAGTCAGCTGGCACGCACATTGCGTTGTAAATAACGAGCTAATTTGCAGCACTTTGTGTACTCTTTGCACCATGTTCCTGTGCTTTTGTGTTTGATTTTGACGTGCGTTTATAATAATAATAATAATAATCCGATTTGTAAAGCGCCAGAATGTCAAAAGACTTCCGTGGCGTTTGTCTTTTTTGCTTTTCTATTATTGCCACCAGCTTTCTGGTGAATAAAGGTGAATATATAAAATATTTGGAGTGGGACTTATATCGCCCTTACATTGGTTTAAGTGTTCGTTTTTCCTTAGCAGACCTGCTTAGTAAGTTTGTTGTCTAATGTAATGCAGTACCTTCCTCCTAGCGGATCAGAGAAAGGCAGTTTGAGGACTTGAAAACAGAGCAAAGGGAAGAAGGTTAAGATATTTGTCTAGGGGCCCCCGAGTTTGTAGGTATATGTAGCTGGTCCAAGTTGTCGAGCGACATGAAAGAACGTAAAATAATGTGAATAATAATGAATAGTAATAATTCTATAATGTGGTGTGTGTTTTGTTGTCGTTGTGGGTGGCCCAGGCTGCCAGGTGAATCACCTGTTTGCAACAAGTACGCGCGACGGAGCGACGGCGTACCACAGAGCGGTGCAGTTTGCCGACAAGCTGCCGTGTCTCAATGTTTTGTTGGCGGCCGATACAGCGGCCATCAATGTGCAGGATTCTGCCGGTCTCAGTCCACTGCACATCGCCTGCAAGCTTGGCCGCAGGACCATAGTCAAGAGACTTCTGGTACAACTGTCCAGTTATTAGTCCATGGCATTAGTCATA
>Ga0209780_1000289_pt1 | contig 25457 bp, 15 predicted proteins | sample WorMetexBAHAMAS2_FD_187384 | JGI IMG/M metagenome (GOLD analysis project Ga0209780, IMG submission 187384) | Marine gutless worms symbiont microbial communities from Max Planck institute for Marine Microbiology, Germany - Inanidrilus exumae... | ecosystem: Host-associated > Annelida > Digestive...
GGGTGGGAGGGGGTTGAAACCTCGATGGCATACTGTGGGAACGGAGGGAGCCGTGAAGTGCAAGTATGTACTGTCTTGGCCTTTCTCCGTTCGTGTCATTCGACCACGCGCAGAGCGCACATTATGCACTCTGCATGCCTCGCAGCTGACCAACTCGTCACTTGCCAGTCTCTGAATTTACAGCGTTGTTACTGGTCCTCCTACACATGTGGGAGGGCCAGACTAGTAACGGTCGCAGGCGTCTGTCTTCTGTCGACGTCGTACCAGTTGCATAAACGACAATCGGCCGATACCAACATACTAATCGGCCGATACAGATTATCGGCAAAACGGCCAATAATCGGCCGATACCGATTATCGGCCGATTATCGGTGCATCTCTAATAGTTTCTGATCTATGACAGTATTTTGCTGGGTTAAAACAGTTTGCTGCTTAATTTCTACAATCAGATCATTATATATGTGTATAATGGTTGCGAAGACAATAACATCAATACTACTTTTTTCAATTTTTGTGCAACAATTACATGTTTTAAATTCAGTAGCATTTCCATCTTAGGATAGTATTATTCTGTATGTCGTATAAAAGCACACAAACGAAGTGTAAAATTTGTGTGCTTGTAGACATAACTGGAAAGCTGCGTATATGGGATACAACGCAGAAAGAGCATATCCTCAAAAATGAATTCCAACCATTCGGAGGACCGATCAAGGACCTTGCATGGTCTGGTGACAACCAGCGAATTGTAGCTGTTGGCGAAGGTCGAGAAAAGTAAGTTACAAATTCTACATTGTAGTACTGTTGCTTTAGTGATTTCTTAATGGAGTAACTTGTTTTTTTATGTTGTAAATCATTTGCACTGTTTGATGACATTTAATTGACATAGTTAATGAACATAGTTAATTAGATGACATTATACCTTTGCCAGTTCCACTCTGGAATATACACTATGGTCCATAAAAACATGCCACTTTATTTTTGACTATAACTCACACATTTTTGGTGGATTGGTGGATACAGGAATAAACACTGTATGGAACAGTTATAAAATTTACAACTTCACTTTGACTGTGTCCCAAATGCGGCAGTGTTATCTGCAGCTTGAGATAACTTTGTCATCTGTGGCCGACTGGTTCCTGCAGTGTGTTTGATTGAACTGGTTGTGTGCAGCTTTCACAGAAAGTCATTTAATGCTTGTCTTTTCAATTTTGCTTAGTGAAATCCTTGAGTTTTCAGGCAGAAAATCTTTTTGATCCATGCATGTTTTGCTCATGTTGGTCAAACGTCTATCTTCAGAACTTAACATATTTCATTTCATTGTATTATTGTTATGCATCAAGTAACTTAATGAAGTGAACATTGCAGTGTAATGCAGTTATGACGTTATTAAGGCGTTAACTAATACTGTATTTGTCGAGTATTCTTTCCTCTTTCCATTTGTGCAAAAAGTGTGAAAATTGCTAAGAAATATGGGAGTATATTAAAAATAAAGTGACACGTTTTTATTGATCATGGTGTATATTCAATCCATCTGTCTGTATCGGTGAGCTTAGCTCTTGAAAACGTGACTTCTGAATGACATTTGTAAATACTTTACATAGTGAGTTTTGTGACGGATAATATTGCAGGTTTGGCCATGTATTCAGTGCTGATACTGGGACATCTGTGGGTGAAATTATGGGACAGAGCAAGCCTATCAATTCAGTTGATTTCAGGGCAGAGCGACCTTTCCGGATTGCAACAGCCAGTGAAGACAATACTATTGCTTTCTTTCATGGTCCACCATTTAAATTTCAGTTCACTTTACAGGTAAACTGCACTTAGAAGCACGGATTTTGACATGTGTATTTGTTAATGGCATACATTGAAGCAGAGATGGAGATTTTATCAGTTTTGAGCACTGTTATCTCGAAGATAATCATGTATATTTATTTTCAGTTTTCATCCAGTGTTCCACATAGATGCTGTTTGGAGTTGTAGTATTTGAGGTTCACTGTGCAGTAGGAATATATTGGTTCATTTATTTAATTTATGCAGGTAGATTTGCAAAACATAAAATCATGCCACATAGTTTTATTTAATAGCCTGTACATTTTACTTTATTATTATTTACTGTCCCATAGTACTGTTACACATTGCAAAATTTACTTGCTCTGTAGAAATAGATATTTGTTGCACTACACATTTGCAGTTATTTAAGTGAATAATTTTTAAATTAATCTTCATTTATCGAATGTACTTGTTATATTTACTTCAAAATTGTATAGGTATATTTAAAATATGTGTGGCGTAGTGGCATAAGGGTTTGGTACGTTGGCTAATGTTAGCATTGACATGAGCTTGACTCACGGCTGGAGTACTGCTGTGAAGAAACCTTGGCAAGTGCGTTGCACCTTATTAGTTCAGTCATCTAGCACATAATTTGGTATTGGCAAAGGCTGAGGCTTAAACAGGCTCATCATGTGCCACTGTGTGGGCGTGTCTGACTGAAGAACGAGGAATTGGAGATAGAACTGCATGAGCCTAATAGCTCATCAGACCACTTACTTTTTCTGATCCTAGTGGAGTGATATATACTATCAACAGTTTTGTTTGTATTTGTTTTTACTGATGATGTGATAGTTATGCATTATTCAAAAGTTCATTGTGTGTGTATTACATAGGATCATAGTCGCTTTGTCAACTGTGTTCGTTATGCACCGAATGGTGACTTCTTTGTGTCTGGTGGAGCTGAAGGGAAGGTTTGTCGTTCATGTTCCATGATAAATAGTGTCAATAGTGTCATTGAACAGTTTTTGTAAGTCCCTGCAGCAGACGTCCATTATTCCCACACTGGACTGCCTTCATTCAACAGATATTGGGCCATTCCTGGATTTTTGTGTTTGCCAGTTTTCTTCGGTTTTGGACATGAATATCTCAAGTCGGCTGGATTTTCAGATTGTATTTCTGAATTTGTTGTGTTTGTCAGTTTTCTTCGGTTTGTTTTGGTTAATTTTCTTTGTAGTTTTGTTTGTAAGACGTAAGCTTGTTAGTTTGGTTCTGAGTGCACGTTAATGTGTGCATGTTTTACTGTGTGGTATTGTAGATTGTATTTGAAGTTAACTGTTGCCTTTCATAGTTATTGCTGTGTTCACTCATTGCCACTGGTGTTGTTTTAGTCGTTCATATTTGATGGAAAGACTGGAGAGAAACGCGGTGAGTTGGGAAATCCAGCACACAGTGGCGGAATTTATGGCGTAAGTATCTGCAGTTCGCTTCAGTCGATAGACATTTTGTGAAACTGTCTTTGAACAACCGTGACGTTTCTGCACACAGACAGTTTGAATGACCCTTTCTGGGTGAATCTGGCCTAGCCAGTTACTGACTTGATTCTCATTCTCTGCTTGTTCTAGGTCTTTACGGTTACATCTCCTGAAGACAGACCAAACTTGTCATATCCTGTTAACACCATGTCTTTCTCGGACATCCCTTCTGTCTAATTCCCATCTATTCTGTTATTACTTTGCCTCAGTATTGCGATCAGCATGTTTGTATGTCTGTCTGATTGTTTGTTTGTCTGCTTGCATATCTCAAAAACCACACGTCTAAATATTCCACGGAAATTCCATATGGCCGAGGCTCGGTTTTCCTTTGATAGCAAAACAATACGTTATGTACTTCTGGTTTTGTGGATGGTGTTATGCTTTGTGGGCCAGAAGTTGATGCCGTGTGTTTCGTCCAATTTGCCAGGTGGCATCACTGGGGGCGAAGTCTGCCGTTTCTATCTGCATCTTGTTATACCGTATTTCATCCAATCTGTGTCATCTTTGCATTCCAATTCCAAGCCATCTTTATCTGCTGTTACTGCTACTACTACAGGTCTTTGCTTAACTGACCTAAATTTCTTTAGAATTAGTATACATGTTGGGCCAAAACCGAATATATTAAGCATTTTTACAGGCTGGGTGTTCTCTTTGTCACCCAACTAAACAGCTGCACAGTTTGTAATAAGTAATTACTGCTTATGTATATTGTTATAATATAATGCACATAAAAAGTGATGACCTGTTTCATCCTTGAACACTTCTGTGTAGAGTAATATAATATAGCACATTTATAATTACAATGTGAGTATAGTTTATATGCACTTCTAAGCACAGGCACTAGTGCTTTGTCTGCTGAATTATCAGTGTTGTTTTGTGCGCAATTTTATCTGGTCTTAGTTACATCGTGTTTTATTTGCTGATTTTTACAGCTGATAATTATCTCATTGTTGTGCTTTATTGATTAAGTGCATTGATAACTGATTGAATCTGTGTCTGGTTAGGTCTGCGTCAGTCCTGACAGTCGGCAAATTTTGACTGTGTCTGGCGACAAAACTGCCAAGATTTGGGATGTATCAACATCATCCGTCGTGCAGTCAGTATAAGTGACAGCATCTGATTACTGTGTCCTGTGACACACTGACATACCCTGTGTATAAAAAACTAGGCTCCTGTTGCATTTTCAAATAACTAACGACTAGAAACCGTAAGCAACAACCCCCAGTCCCTGCAATACTAGCCGGGTGGCCAGCTATACTCCACCCCTAAATTGGAATGCAAGAGTGAACCAATGGTATACTCTTCCATGCTAAATGTTAGCTTGATTGGTATATACTGTCACCCATGCGGGGTGAAAAACTGCCATAAATGCAACTTTTACCAATTTTTGGGGCCGCTGTGCCCACTCCTTTTGTGATCAGGGCCAACTTTGGCATGAGAGATTAGACCCATAGTGAAAATAATGGTAAAGATGATGATGATGATGACAAATCCACGGACCACTGAGGACTAGCATTGGCTAGCCATTGTTAAGCCATTTATGTCATCCTTTACATCAGGAATTGGTGGGAAACGAAGGAGTCCATCGTGTGATTTATCCTGGTTAGCATCAGTGCTTTGATGAGATTCCCTTTCAGTGCTGTGATATTGTTAGTTGAAGGGAAGACATCTGGTCTATAGAAAAACGTGTACCAAAAGTTCTATATTGGCAGTCATTGCCGATCCTGCAATAACTCTGGCAGAGAAGGCCAGTTAAACAGGGCTGAGTGAGAGCTTTAACAGGCCAAGTTAAACCTCAACATGTATTTTCTGCTTTCAACGACATTGTGTGTATGTACACAAAGCAGTGATGAAACGTGTTTGACATTTGTGTTGTTGTAGAGACTTTGTGTTGGGCAGCGCAGTGGAAGACATGCAGGTTGGCTGTCTGTGGCAGGGGGATTTTCTCATCACCGTTTCTCTGTCTGGTTTTATTAACTACCTTGACAAGTCCAGCGGTCGACTGTCTCGCGTCGTCAAGGTTCGACGCACACTGATGTGTGATTTCTTCCAGTGTTGAGTTACTTTGCAATCGTCTTGAATTTATTTCTCAGTAGTTTGTGGACCGTCATTGTAAGCTCATGACCTGACTTTGTATTTTCAGTTGGTGCTATTTTAGACCAGTGTGTTATTTTTACCTCTGCAAGTCAAGGAGGCAGTGAGTGCTTACATTTTTTCTGTCAGTCTCTGTCTGCAGGTTTTTGCAAACTATTGTCATTAGATATCTATGAAATTTGAGGAGTTCACCATAGAATTGGATACAATTTATTATATATTTTGGCGTGTTCCCCAAAATTGTGGGTTATGCATCCCCTTGATATTTGAAGCTATAAGCAGAGCTGGAAGTTCTGCAGATGTCTCAGAAATGTTTGCGTTATTTTCTAGGGCTTTTTGAGTTAAGATGACCGTCCGTCTCTATTTTCTGGGACAGTCCCGATTTTTGGACGACATATCCCAGAAAAAAATTACAGTTCTCCCAGGACACCCATTTGTCCCGTTTTGGCTTGGTGTCCTGGATTTGTCCTGATTAACTGTGGTTTTAACCTTGATTTAAAAACCATTATGCAGCATCTACTTTGATTTTGCATAGGAGTTTAAAACTAAAGTTTAAGCCAGAGATAAAGACCGGTTACACAGGACATTGACATTATTATTCGACTCGAAGCTATGCTTCAGCTGAATATTGGATTCACTTTACGGTGCGTTTTGGCGGTGTCCACACATTCAGCTATAACTTCGCCGAAAGTGAACCGATTTGGATGAAATCTGGAACACTCTGAGTACATGGTCGGAGGCAGGCCCTGGCAGATTTTGGGCGTGATCCACGCGGTAGTGACAGCTGGAGAGCCAGGCGAAATTTTTTTGTCAAGTAAGCAACGCACGATTTTACTGATTTACCGTCGGCCAAATTTCACGAAATTTGAACACAGCACTTCGATTGTTGTCGCGATGAAAGTCATTTCCCTTGCCTGTACACTCCGTACAAGAAACCCCCAAATTTTCTGTGACGTTTGACGTGGTTAACAACATGGCAGATAACGCTGACATTCCTCAGTCACAGGCAGCCAATCGCCATCGACTATTGAGTCACATGACACTAAGCCTCGTCATATGTAGGAATTAAACAGCTTGTGCACAGATAGCTGAGTCCTTTGAGCCGAATACTGTATTGTGGGCATTCTGCACAATACAGCCATATACTTCTGATCTGCTGACAACAGGCTGATCCACTTCACCCCATGTTGTTTCAAGTACTCGCATATCTTGTCACGTGCAGTTATCTGGGTTTCCTGTTTTGCCTTTCAGTATATGACACGTTTTTAAGGTGCTTGTATATTGTGCATTCATAGGACATTGGAATGTCCAAGCCATGCATGCTTGATGATAAGTTCTGTGTATTTATCTCCTGATATATTTATTTCATATTTGTACTTTTTAAAGTGGTTTCTGTGAACTGTTTGCTGAAATGCATATGCAGCTTACACCATTTTCTTCCAAGTAGCCCAAAATCACCATTCTTATAAGTTGCACATCATAGTTTGAGTGGCCTTGCATTGAGATATATTCAGTGATAGTTTGTTTGTAGCTGGTAATCATTTCTTTTTTTGTTTATTCGATTTTATTTGCTGAAAATTGCTTGACGCTTTTTGCAGGGTCACAACAAGCCAATTACAGCACTGACTGTGACTGCAGATCGAAAAGAGATTTATTCAGCAGGATCTGATGGCAATATCTGTATCCATTTATTATGGCTGTTAATGATTAAGGATATCTTTGACAATTAATCTGTCTATAATTAGCGAGTAATTGACTGTTAAAGACAACTATATTGACAGCAATATGACATTTGAATTGTAGTAATCATCTTAAGTCATATTGCTGCCTGTGTTTCATGTTATTCTAAGTTATATTAAGAAACTCGAGACATAGCTAATTGTTCACTTCACCCACTCAGTCCATAGATTTCGACCAGTCCGAGACCAGTTAACTTCTTCGCACTTTTGGAGTTAGCAATGCATGAAAAATTGTCCATTTCGATTGTCAACAATAGTGACACATGGAAACTCTGTGCATCTGAACACCAAATTGGCTTCTGTAACGGAGCAAGGAATTACGATAATATTCAAAGTGTAATCATTATCAAACTAGACGGGTGTCAGTGTATCTGGAGACACACTGCAATGTAGGCTCAAAGAGAGCGTTTGCCACCGGCGTACTCGACAGGTGACACAACTGTTTAGTGTTTACTTATTTACTGACGCACAAGCTCTTTAGTTCTTTAGCTTTTTAGTTTCTGTATTCGACGATACCTAGTGTCACATGCGTGCGACTGAGTAATGCCAGCATTATCTGCCGTGTTATAGTACATGCTGTCATCATGTGTTTATCACATGCCGGTATTGTATCAAAACGACTAAACATAGGATCACGTAAACAATGCCATATGGTAGCCCAGGGACTAGTTACCTGACGCCAAAGATCTCGGCGAAATTCCAACGGGGTCACCCCCAGCGGGGGCGCCAAATAGAGGTGGTGTAGGTTACAGTAGGCAGTTTTTGACCAGTATCTCGCTATATCTCAGAAACAGTGCAAGATAGAGATACAGTTACTATGGAACGCTAATATGAACTTGTATGTTCTCTATAGAATGGTGCTGTTTTCAGTGACCCTAAGTACCCCAAACCACGACATTTTTGACATTTTGTATCGCCTTTCATATCTTCATAATAAGTGGAGATACAGACTTTAAATTTGGTAGGTAGGTTGGCGGTAGCAATAGCTAGCCCATGGATGCCATACAGTCCCTGAAAGGGGCGGGGTTAGGTCACGTGAACCATTTACATTTTGGTGGGCACCAACCATATTTTTGGAATGGCTGATCATCTCGGGTTCTGTCAACTTAGATGGACGGTCAGTGTGGTAAACTGACCATTAACATCTGTGTACAGCATGGTAGGCACGAGGCACTGTGTTGCGCGGGTCTGTCAGTGACAGCAGAGACTTGTTTTAAGCTCATTAGTGTATAAGTATTGCATGTGTAATTAGATCAGTTGTTTCTTCCTTGACACCGATGAAAGGTCGATGGAATGCTGCTAGTGGTGAGAATGACATGGTACCTGGCAAGGGTCACAGCAATCAGGTTCAGGATATTGTAGCATCGGCCGACACATTGGTGTCCTGTGGCATGGATGACATGGTCATGTGTACAAAGCTTGCTTCAATTACACAGTCAGGGTGTGTTGATTGTCTTCTTAGTACATTGATAATGACGTTGATAATGATAATGGCATCAGTACCGTTGATGATGATCTTGATTATGTGGCAAGTGGTTACTGTATGATGCAATTCACTGGCTCTAGACACTGCATTGATCCAGAAGGAATGAAGTGCAGTGTGCTAGTTGATATTCTGTTCGTATGTTGTAGTATTCCACATACATGTAACATGCATGACTTGCAGAGTTTACTGAGCTAGTTTAGGCAAGTTTTGTATCACTTAACAGATATATAGTATCTGTTGGCAAATTTTTGTTTGATGTGCTATTTTTGTATTTGATTAAATTGTAGTGGCAAGATTTATGCTGCTTTAGAGTATAAAGTATAAAATAGTAGCATTATGTGCTATGTAGCTATCAGCATCAGATCAAGATGCCTTCACAGCCGAAGGGTGTTGACAGTGTGTCTGGCGGACTTGCTGTTGTAGCTTGCATTAACGAGGTACCAATCACGACTCAAACTCGCAGTACTACTGTAAATCTTTCTCTTGTTGCAACCATTCTTCAGTATCATCTGTTATTATGTTGGCCGCTTCTAGCGAAAAGTGTAATGTAACAGTCTGGAATCTGTCTGTCTGTCCCACTGGCATACCATGATTCACCAGGGGGCAACATGTGATGCAGCCAACATACATTTTGCCCAACAGTAAGTAGGACCGACATGCTTGTAAAATTTAACGGCAGTAATACACACCATTTTTGCAGCTGTTTTCCAGATGAAACTAGTGTTCGCCAGTTGCTGTAGCTATGTTTTTCCTCCACTTGTTTCAAACCTGTGTAACCTCTTAAGATAGATAATAATTTTTCATGTCGTGTGTAACACCAATCTGTCTAGTCTTAATCACACATTCCGTCTGTATACTGTCCCATCATACACTGTGTGAGTGTGAATAGAAATGAAGTTGATGCTGCCAGCACTTGTTTGGGAGCATTGCAGATTGTTAAAGAGTTCATAAAATTGACGTGATGCTGTTTGTTGCCATGCAGGTGGTGATGCTGCGGGATGGTCACATCGTCTGTACACAGAAGGTTGACTATGAGCCACAATGTGCTGCCATCAATCCAGCTCAGAATGAAGTCGTAATTGGAGGAGGAGACCGCGTATGTTGCCGATGTTTGCTGGCCGTGCTCATAAACTGCCATTTTATATGTATCTATATATCTATATTTTTTTTTGTTTTACTGTTACTACCGCTGCTGTTTATTGCTGTGCAATTTGGCAAAATGGGTCACTATTGGCTCCTCAGTTCTGCATCAGTATCAAATATACTAGATCTAGCAGTCATACAATACCAAAAATTGACACAGTGTTGCAGTTTTATTTGTTGTGTGTGTGCATAGGATAACAAGGTCCATGTGTATTCATTGGCTGGCAATACGCTGCATGAGAAGACGACTCTGGAACACAATGGTGCGGTTACAAGCCTCAAGTATTCACCCGACGGGTCTTTGCTGGCGTCTGGCGACACGTACCGCAAAGTGCTTCTTTATCAGCTGCCTGACTACACTGTAGGTTATGGTATTATTTTCATTAATTTATCGTTATTTGTTGTATGTGTGGCTTGAACTTCAAGTAATTTATTAAATGTGGAAACAAAGCTTTTAACTTATATGCATTTGTAATTGCATTGAAGTACAAACAAGTTAATTAACAGATTAATTGTGATATCTAAATGACACTCCTGCTACCTGAAATTTAGGCTATGCAGTATGCAGCAATAGGTTACTGAGCATTGGACATACTTGTTTAACACATTCTTATCTTATTGAACACACTGATCCTACAAAATGTACAAACTGTAATCAACTTCTCTCTGTCAAACACATACTAATAGAATGTACTTCATATGATCAAGTACGACATCAATACTATTCCTTTACTGACATTAAAAACATCCTCAATCTTACACCCAGTCAAAATATACTAAATTTTATTTTAAAAATCAACTTATATGATCAACTATAATTTTTAAACAGAAACCTTACATAAGTTATACTTTTTCAATAATATAATCTACCTAATTTCAACTCACCTATTTATTTAAATCAGCTGCTAAACTACATGTATATATATATGTATTCTTTTTCTTTTTACAGTTATCTTTCCTCAAGAATTAATACTCATTAAATGTTAATATTTCTAATATAATCTTACCTTAAAGGCGAGATATGACCTACATTGTGTTGAAAGCGCCGTTAAACTCCAATCAACCAACCAACCAACATTTGTACTCAGAGGTCAGTACATATTTAATGATGATAGTAAACTGGCATTTTCGTCAATTTTGGCAGGGAAACAAAGGTTGATTACATTTTATCTTTTTTGAGCTGCATAATTTTGACAAACTAGTTATTGTATGCTGTAGTTTGATATTATACAGAACAGTTGATTAACTGAAATTTTGATCCGTTTTTACTTGTTAAACGAACAGAGCCGAAACTACTGAAGATATTTAGATAATATTGGTACTGCATTGTACATTTCCTGAGTTGTGTTGAACATAATTATTGCAGTGACATGTAGATGAACTTGAGGCAAGCGGATGTCTTAAACTTATTTGATTCGTGTATACTGCTCTAAAACAGCTGAGTGAATCTAGCTTTTTGTAATAGTAAGTACACCCGGCCAGTGGTACATTGTTAGAATTTGGTATGGGCCCCAAATATACGTGTATGTACTGCTCCCTGTAAACTTAAATGAAACTCTGGATTTGTCATTTTTTTATTAGCAGCTATTATTAACAGTGCAGCTGTCCAAGTTGTTGATGACAGCAAGCTCCTTTGTTGTCACTCAAGGTAGATAGGGCACATTGTGGGTTGTGGGTATCTGTTGCTGCAGTTGATGGTAGATGTAAATTTATAGTACGGTCTTGTGTAACTTAATTGATAATCTCTGATGAATGTGGCAATTTTCGTATGGCTCTGCAGTGGTGAGAACACTGAACACATTCCAGTAATTGATGTGTTTGATATGTGCAGCCGTTGATAACCACTGAGTGGGGATACCACACGGCTCGAGTTAATTCAGTCTCGTGGAGCCCTGACTCTCGGCATGTGGCCAGTGGAGCTCTTGACACAAATACAATTGTTTGGTCTCCAGGAAGCAAGACAAACTACACCGTAGTTAAAGGTATTTCATATATGTGTGTGTAACTATGTAATTGTACGTCTTGTCAGGTCTTAACTATCAGCAGTAATGTGTTCTTGTAGTCATGTGCTGATTGCAGTTAATGGCGGTGGCAATTTCTTTTCTCGATTGGCTTGAAAAATGTCTTATATTTCTTTTCAGTTCATGTATTATGTAACTGGGTTGATGTCTGTTTCCATCAGCCAGACACAAGATTTATACTGCAAGATTGTAGTCTATTGTGAGATACGACTTCCCAGATTATGCTTTTACACAACTTATTTTCTGAACTGAAGGAGGAGGATGGCTAATTGGAAATGGCATGGATGGTCCTGCAGTCTCCTATCCACAAATGGTTACCTGCCCGACTGCTTGTTCGAGTTGATGTAGAGCAAGTCTGTTGGTTTCGACTGGTGCATTACTAGTAAGCAAAGTCATCGGTTACAGAACAGCAGCTATAAACTCACTGAGAATTTCTCTCATATTACGGTGGCTGCGTTTCTCATCGTCAACTGGAGTCTTGTTTGTTAATCATGCTCGGCCTTCATTATGAGTGCCAATCAAAGGTGCATGTTTAGGCTGCATTGCATGAGATGTGGCCTATTGCTACATGTGTCACATGTAGCGTGTTCTTTCTGCATGTTGATTACTCGGATGTGCTGTGCAAAAACGGTTGAAGCAGTCGAGATGCTGTTTGGGAGCTGACTCATGTGGGTCCACGGCACCATGAATTAGATATTAGATGGGGTCGAGATGGCCCCATGTGACGGGGCAATTTTGGGAGTTGTCCGGCCCATTTAAATTCATTTTGAGTCTCTACTGCGGTGTATGCAGCAAAGGGATCATTCAGTCATCAATAATGGCATGACAATGTGACTGCTGCCACCGACTGGTCAGTGTCACATTTCATTGTCCCGCATGAAAAATTAACCCACCCTGCAGTGCAGCCTTTCATCAATATTCTTTGACTGGTCGTTCACAGTGTTGTTAGTTGCCTCTGATGTCATAGCAGGCAATCATGAATAATGCATCTCTTGGTTGTTTGTGAGACAACCATAACGTTGATAGGCCCTGGTTAAGCAACTCTACCATGGTTGACAAGGCAAAATGGAGCTGATGCAGTTATTGCTGAGTTACTGTGTTGTATGTCAGGTGCACATCCAATGAGTCAGGTAACTCGTGTGGAGTGGCTTGACAACGAGACAGTGGTAACTAGTGGGCATGACAGCTGCATCAAACAGTGGCTTTTCAAGCTCAACTGAATCTCGACGCCTTACTTACTGTCGGCTCCGGGTTTTTTATATTCGCTCCACCTATCTATCATGGAAATTACTTTGCTTAAGCAGATATGGACGATGCTATATATGTTTTGTTCTGTATAATTAAGCACTAGTTACTGGTGATGCAAGTTAAAAATACTGTCTTTGTTACTCGGTAACGATGGCACGGTCATTTTGACATGTCTTTCGTGACCATTGACATTACTACATTGCCATCCATATGCAGTGATCTTCTTCTTGTTTTCCATGTGAGGTGTTTGGCAGCAATTATGTAATATAATCTGGCGATAATAATAAAACAACAGATGGACAGTTGATGTAATTCTGTCGGTTGTCGGTTGATGGATTAGTCGCTGTTCTGATAGTTGTGAACTATTTGCATGATTTGTTTATGTGAATATGTATGATAAGAATAGATTGCCATCACCTAACACCTCTGTGGTGTCTTGTGCCTTGATTTGGCTGAAAAGCTCCATTGCTGCAGACATTTTCTCAAACAGCATATTTTGTCATAAGTCGTGATAAAATAAGGGGCGCTTCATGGCTATGACTATGTGAGTTGTTCTACATATGGTATTAGTCTTTTGCAGTAAGTAACGTTACTATTAGTTATTGTAAAGGTGACACTAATTTAGATAATACTTTCTGAATATTTATCGATGATAAATTTTGATGGACGACATAAAAACAACAATGTGATGTGTGTTTCTACATAACACTGCAGTGAGAGTACTGCATGGAAGTTTATGAGAAATAACTTCTGAGATGTTCTCGGTTAGTGTAATTTACACATATTTTAAAGGAAAATGTTTTCTGTTCAGTGTTGAATATTACTGTAAGTATGCTTAAATTATTTTGTTTCATGACACTTTAGTGTTAAGTGTTTGTGCTTATTGGAGACTTATTGAAACTATGCTGATTACTGTGTGCCATGATCTGAATGCTTGCTTTTGTATTTGCACAAAGAAGTGTGAATTGTCGTGTGATTTTTGTTCACATGCATATGGTGTAGATCCTGCTGCTTTATAGATAAGCTGCTAGTGGCGGTCATAGGTTTGTGATGTCAATGTAGTTGTCAGTGCTTTGATGCTGCCTGCAGTTACTTTCAGACAACGGTAACTGCCTGTATCTAATGTGTTAACTAAAAGGACTACATGTCATGTCAGTGCATAGCATTACTCGCAAACTTGGGCACTTGCATGACGATTCAGACAATTAGTAGCTTTTAATTATTTGTCATTACTAATACTAAAATTATTAATTTGAAGCAAACTTTACCTGTTTGCAATTGTGTTGAAAGTGCTGTTAAACGGTTAAACCCCAACCAACCTCTTTTTGATTGTTCGTGGATATTATTACCAAGAACAAATTTTTGCCATTGCATGTTTCCAAATGACGTCAATACTGCTTTTAACACTAAATCATATGAAAATTCAAGCAGTGCTATGGTGAACAAGCTGACGTTGCCGTGGACGTAACATAATTGCAGTTGTGTGGTTAATAATGTCAGCAACAATGAAAAAACACTTTTGGAATGGTTCTTATCAGATCTCACGCTGTTGTTTGAGAACGTGTCAAATAATTGTGTTGCTACTGGAACTGGGTTTGTTCATGGCCTGATTCATAAGTACTGCTAAGATATATCAGCAGTAGTGTATTTTACTGTAGTACTAGCGGCTTACTCGGCCGAAGGTTGGTTACTCCTCGCGCCTGCGGCGCTCGGAGGCGCTCGATCCATCCGTTACACCGCGCACATAGAGCTCGCCTCTGTTGTCCCACGCGCGCTGGCTCGGTGCCGTTACTCAAAATTGCACCACAGGCCAGTGCACGTTGCCCGTGCCGCCAGTGCGGTGGCCCCCATGCCGTTTCTCAACCGCATACTTTGTCGAAATCTGCAATTTTGCACCGTTTTTAGAATTTTTCACATTGGGGGTCGAAATTTTCCGGATGTTCTTATCCGTTCATATCTACCTATGACCCCTATGAACCATGAAAAGTTTCATGGAAATCGGTCCGCACGTTTTTCAAAAATCCAGAAGACAGACACGGACAGACAGACATGGCAACTTTATATAAAAGAAGTGTAAACATATGCTGTTAGAAGTCAAATCACACATCTAAGCTGCAAAAGTCATTTAGCGACTTAGTGCATACGGTTGCAACTCGCTCACTGAAAATGTTTTTCAAACATAAATGCGGCTGTGATTCATTTTGATTTTAAAGTGGTTATAGTGGGTCTTTCTGGGGCAGACTTGTATTATCGTCTGAAACTGAAACCAAAGGAGACTGCCGTGTCGTTTTAATGAGAAAGATGTATGTGGTTAAGCAATTAATAAATAGGCCTATTTATAATAAATGATTTAATATACTTTTCGAAAATTAAAACGTTTAAATGCCATTCATTCCGTCGCCGCGTAGGAGAAGAGCGTGCAATATGCCAAGCGTAAGTAACCCTCACGTCTAAAAATAAATGTTTTGGCCACCTGACAAAGATCATTGACTCCTGGCACCGTCGATAGTACACGGCGCAGCGCTTGTCAGGGGCGGAGTCATGGTGTATTGTTTGTCCAGTGTGGCGCCGACGACGCGCATTGTCGACCAATGAATGAACGGTCTGTAGAGAGTTAATTAGACGCCTTAATCCATCCGTGTTGTCACGGTTTCAGCAGCAGCGCTCGCTTTCACCACTATAAGGAATAGGCGTCGCATCGTCATGTGAGTGCAGCGACTTATTTTGTAAATCTGTTAGTGAAGCAATGCATGCTGTAGTTACTTTTATTATCAGAGTATACTATAGGCCTATAACTTACTTAAGCGTGGAGTCCGAACAAAGTGTAGTAGGCCTAGGCCTATCCAAGCAATAAACCATATACATGAAACACTTAGTGCGCAGTCGTTATGAGAACGGCTGTTGTAAGGAACAACACAGTATCAATACAATAATGACAGCGCCTATACCGCCAGCTAACCCTGTGTTAACGGCGACTGGGCTTGTCAATGTGAAATAGCAAATTTTGACCCCTACAAAATCAACACCCGTCAACCAAATTGTTTGTCACGGGTGATTATGTCGGCGACCCCTATACCTTGTCAAATTTTGTGCAAATCTGTCAACCGGGAGGGGCTTCCAGGCATTTTTATAGGCTCGACGAGCCCACATTGTAAATACTCTACGGCAAAAACGGTCTTCACGTGTTCGGCAATAACTCCGCCGAAAGTGAACCGATTTGGATGAAATCTGGAACAATGTGAGCCAAATGTGGGGGCTGGCCCTGGCAGATTTGGGGCGTGATCCTCGCAGTAGCGACAGTTTGAGAGGGATCGTTTTTCCAAAAAAAAAACGCAAAAATTGCTCAAAAAATTTCCAGGTCTTGCGACTTCAAGCCGTCAAAACTCTGCAATGATTACAAATTCCGAAAACGCACGGCCAAATGGTTCCCTTACGACATGTCTAGTTTCCATTTTTACCGTTAGAATCACTTCAAAGTCTTTCCGGTGGGCTGTACGCATGCGCACCAGAAAGGGACTTACCCAAATTGTCTGCAACGTCCGTTGTCCGATAGGCCTATTGTCCAATAGTACGCTGCAGTGCTGGTGCGGCCCAGAGCCATACACATGGCTCTGGTGTGGCCTAGTGGGTGATATATAGAAGAAAAGCAGACGGCAGATAACGCTGCCATCACTCAGTCGCAGAAACGTGACACTAGGTATCGTCGAATGCAGGAACTAAACAGCTTGTGCGTCAGTAAATAAGTAAACTGTTCAATATATCTGTCCAGTACGCCGGTGGTAAACGCTCTCTTCGAGCCTATATTGCAGTGTGTCTCCAGATACATTACAGCCCATCTAGTTTATTTATAGATATACCTTTATTGGAAACACTGTCACATCCCTCGACCGTTTTTTGACGCGTGATGGCTTAAATGACGCGGAATTGCCACTGGTGTGCCTTTGGGGTTATAAAACTAAAATTAACATTTACCCCTCGTAAAAAGCCAAATTTTGACCCGAAACTGGACAGCTTTAGGCTGAAAACCACTTAATGGAAAAAATCTCACCCATGATGACCCTTAATCGTTATTGCATCTGCATAGAAGTTGTATAATACAAGGTATCGCTGAGTAGCATAGTATAAATAAATGTTGAATACCCATACGACACTGCTGTGTATCAAGCAGTCGACAACGATGTACGAGTTTGCGACGTGCATGTCGACGCCAGCGAACGATGAAGATGTTGATAACAAGCAGACAGCAGCGCTGGCACTGCAGGCGCTCAAAGCCGACACGTCTATGCGTCATCACCAGACAGGCGTCATCAGCTCAACAACCGGAGCCGTTCGGGATCGAGGCGACGTGGACCTGTCAGTAACGGGACATAACGACAAATACAATCCAACATCATCGACGTCGTCGTCGTCGTCGCCAGCAGCAGCAGCAGCGTCACTGTCCAAGCGTTCAGTTGGCGGCAACTTCGACTGTACGACAGTGAAAGAGCCGCTGGAATACGTCGGCGGTCTGCACGTCGGTGGACTGTTCGGAGGTGCGAACAGTCACTTCACTGAAACAGTCTTTACCGACCGCTTTAGTGGTCCAGTTGGAGCAGTCGGTCAGATGGGTGTGGGTATATGTCTGTTTGCATGTTCGAACAACAGATGACTTTTGAACGAAATTAGGCCACGTTTGACGTCAATATTTGGTACGTTGTCCATGCATCTTGATACTATATAGGTCATGTTCGAAGGTCAAAGTCATACGCCAAAGTTCACGGTCACAGAAGGAAAATGTTGCTAGTGGTCGGTGCGACCTCAACTGAAGGCTTAAGTTTTCAGTTATGTATATACAGATCAACAGAGTCTAAATGAAGGTAACCATATGAATAATAGTTATTCGTATATTTATATTCGTATTTTGTATCAAGTCTTGTATTAGCGATACGTTATTGTTGATAACTTTCTACACTATATACTTGATTTAGGCCGTCTAAACGGCAAGAAGTCCACATGTTTTTGTTGTCGATTAGATTTTCTTCTCAAGACAATAACGAATATGTTTAAGGATCGGCTTGCTCCTTTGCGAGACATAATAAAGAACGAGAGCTGAGGAAAGGTTAATGCGTTGAGTATAAATTGCACGTGAAATCAGTAGTTTGTAAAAATGTAACTTATACGAGCTCAAGCCCAGTTACTACTTCTAAAGTCTAAACAGGCGTAAATGAAATGATTAATGAAAATTTCGGCGAACAAATTTACTTTTATTACAAAGGTGAGATCAAAGTCCGAGGATTTATAGGGAAGATAACTTTTATTACGATGACATTATGTTGGCGTTGTTAAACACTATTAACAAGTATGTCGGTCCTGCTTTGTCGGGCCAAAATGTACACTGGCCTCGTCACATGCAGTCCCCTGGTGAGTCACGGCGAGTATGCTGGCGGGACAGACAGACAGACAGATAGATGGATGGACGGACGCCAGACAGTTACATTACGATTTCCGCTAGACGCGGCCTGCGGCCAGTGTAATAAATTCATGTATGACATCGCAATGCATTCGGGTCTTAATGTGACTGTTCGATGCGCGATTATTATTCAGCTCGAAGCTAGGCTTCAGCCGAATATTGGATTTAGTTATTCACTTTTACGGCGCGTTTTGGCGGTGTTCACGCGTTCGGCTATAACTCCACGGAAAGTGAACCGATTTGGATGAAATCTAGCGCACGGGCTGGCCCTGGCAGATTTCGGGTGCTATCCGCGCAGTAGCGACAGTTGGAGAGCCAGGCGAAATTTTTTTGTCAAGTAGGCCTACCAACGAACACGATTTCACCGATTTCCCGTCGGCCAACGTTCATGAAATTTGAACACGACACGTCGATCGGTGTCACGATGAAAACTTTCGGAACAGAATTTATAAATTTTACCGTAAGGGGTCGTTTTTCTAAAAAAAACAAAAAAATGTCTCAAAATTGTTAACGTTTTGCGACTTCAGGCCGCCATAACTCAGCAATAATTACAGATCGCCGGAAATTCACTACCAAAATAACTTTTTACGAAATTTCTAGTTTCCATTTCCATTATTGGAATCAATTGGAAGTCATCACTTTGGCCTGTACACTCCGTACAAGAAACCTCCACAAATTTTCTGCGACATCCGACGCGGCTTAACAACACGGCAGACAACGCTGACATCATTCAGTCGCAGGCAGCCAATCACCATCGACTATTAAGTTACATGACACTAGGCTTCTCCGAATGCAGGAAGTAAGTAGCTTGTGCACAGATAGCCGAGCACTTCGAGCCGAATACTGTATTATGGGTATTACACACAATACATCCATGTAGCTTTATTTCTGTTGACAGACGAGATGACCTGCGATTCGTTCTCGTCCTGTAAGCTATCCCATCAACCACCGCTACTGTCTGCTTCTGCACATCAACTTTATCATCATCGTCATCATCATCAACAACAACAACAGCAACTGTCCTCGTCGTCGATACGGTTCAACGGCGAGCAGATCGCGTGTCTGTGTGACGCGATGCTGCAGATCGGGCACGTCGACCGTCTTGTCTCGTTCCTCTGGTCACTCACTCCCTCCGAACTGCTCGCCGGCAGCGAGCCGGTCATCCGCGCCCGCGCCGCAGTCGCCTTCCACCAGGGCAAGTATCACGAACTGTACTCGATCCTCGAGGAACACAACTTTGACGCTGCCAACCATGCCGCTCTGCAGCATCTGTGGTACAGAGCGCACTACGCGGAGGCAGAGAAGATTCGTGGACGACCTCTTGGTCAGTTTTCCTGCTTACTACATGCATTGGTCGTTTAAAGATCGCAAACTGCGTTTGTACTTAGTAACAACGCAAAATGTGTACTAGAAAAACTGTCCCCTATTGAGGATCGAGGTCAGACCGACCACGTTTAGCGTTACCATGCCCATACGCGCTAGACGTTGAACTTTGAACTTGATCTATGACCTTGACTTTTAATCCCAGGCGAGCTATAGTCATAACCCCACACACAGTCGCAGTCTGCTCCTTGATACGTGCGACAATAATAGTTCACTAGTGGACACTAGTTCTGCAAATATATAAGTGAAACACTGAAACTAATGCCATGCGTGGCATATGCTGTATCCTAATTTCGTCTTCTGTCTGTCTGCCCCTGGTGAGTCATGGTGAGTATGCCGACAGGACAGACAGACAGACGGACGGACGCAGACCTTTACGTTATGTTTTCTACTAGACGCGGCAGCGTAATAACGACCCACATTTTTGATGTTGTTGCTCAGTCGATTGACTGTAACTGTCTGTCGCCATACGGCTCCCGTGTGAAGGCGCGGTGGACAAGTACCGCTTGCGGCGCAAGTATCCACTGCCGCGGACCATCTGGGACGGAGAGGAGACGATCTACTGCTTCAAGGAGCGGTCGCGGCAGGCGCTTAAGGACTGCTACCGGCGCAACTTCTACCCGACGCTCGACGAAAAGCGCTCGTTGGCGAAGAAGACCGGTCTCACGCTGGTACAGGTCAGCAACTGGTTCAAGAACAGGCGCCAGCGAGACCGCGCGCCACAAACCAACAGACAGTAAGTCTACACCGAAGGGTCTATTGTTAGATACCTCCCCTGAATATTGGGGGTGAATTAGAGCACATAACGAGCGGTGAGGGGTGTCTCCTACTCGGTGGGGTGAGATCCACCCGAAAAAAAATTAACTTTGGGGATTTTTTTCGCTAGACGTGGTGACTGCTTTCTAAAGCACTTTTTCTCATCATCATTATTTAATTTAATAGTTTCTCATAATATTTTCTGAGCGGGGAAATTACACTGGTTTGGAGAGAAGCGTAAAGCTGCCAAAGTGGTTAGGAAAAGGATCGCAGTGTTTCCTTGACTCCCAAAAACGATAAGGAAAGATAGAGACGGAGACAGAGAGACAGAAAAGGGCATCGAGATAGACACAGTTGAGTTTTCTATGGCTTACGGTGACTTACAATTGAATTCCACTAGATAAAATGATCAGTGCCGGATTAACTATGGCGTACGTGGCACACCTGCGCCAGGGCCCCTTAGTTAGGTTGAGGGGCCCGTGAATATGAAAAATAGACAATATAATAAAGTAATTTGACGAAATGTCGCGTGTGGGCAAGTCGATTCCGAGTCGCTGATCTCGATGTGGAATGCCAGGAGCACCCAACAGTCGCTCAACCAGACGATCATTATTGATCAGGCATTGACAGACATAGACAACTGTGATGTCGGTCTTGTCCACACTCGGGAGTCGGGACCACCGACTTGCGTTAGTCTTGTGTATAGCCATTAGCGCTTCTATGCGTTATACGCTGCTGAAGGTCGCGGTTGTCTCGTTTGCCGCATCCAAATGAACAAATTTTAAACAGTTTTTAACGAATTCTGTTTGAGAGCGTCAGAAAAAATGTACGATACAATCAATCAATCATCAATCATATTTAATTTCAAAACAGATCCAAGAAAAATATAAATACAACACAGGCAAGCCAGAAAATCCTGAGATCATCAAAGCTGGCTGCCTATTGTAGGTAAACTCTGAAGGCTACAAATACAGAATTGCAAGAAAAAGCAAAAATTAGCAAAAAAATAGCAAAAAAAGTGTACAGTGCAAGAAAAAAAACTAACACAGGCCTGCAGAGACATCAACCATAATATAATATATAACTAGCTGTGAGCCAATCAATAATCACTACACAATGACAATCGGAGCATAATCGGTAAAGGGGCTTCCGCGGAATCAATAACTTCTGCTTCAAAAAATACTATCATAATTTTATTATTATCCAGTTTTCCTTAGCATTGAATAGCCTATATTGTAGTGATGTGCCATTAAGGAATTACTCACATTCAGCTTCACAAGAGCCAACGAAAGCCCCAGTATGACGGCGGGTGACCTCAGATTAGTGAATAGGTCTTAGCACCGATGAAGCTGGCTAAGATGTTATACTGGTCTCGGAAGTTGGTAGGCGTGGCCTTGCTGTACGGAAGTGAGAACTGACTGGTTGACAGGTGATGACGCTAGCATGACGTCGAGTGATGCGGAGCTGCTGCTGCAGCTGCGGTTTCACGTTATATGTCTGCGATCACGTGACTGACGATGCGTCACGCATGACGTCGGCATCAGCTGGTGCCCGGCCTGGCTCGTCGTCGTATTGCGTTACGTGCAGACTGCGGCGTGTCGCGGCTCAGAGTGACTCCCGTCATGCAAATATGCCGCTTCACGGCATCTTGACCATGTCAATTCTGTCCTTTATTTCCAAAGACGATCACTATGTTTACTTTCCCCCTGGTAGTTCGTCGAAGTATTGAGATTAGCGTGTCTGTGTCTGTGAAAACATGGCGTCATCCACAAAACCGGAAGTACATAACGTATTGCATTGCCGTCGGTGGTGGACCGAGACTCCGAGCCAAGGCCACAGATAACATGCAGGCCTATAGAAAATTTGGTGACATTTGAACGTGTGTTTTTGAGACACGCGAGCAGACTGACAGAACAGACACGCTGATCAGTGGCGTATCAACAGGGGAAACAGGGGGACGTTTCCCCAGATTTCAGGCTGGGGAACAGCATGCAAAAGTCCCCCTTACTTTATGACACAGTGATGCATTATCAGGTTTTACAAACCAAAGTCTAGGCTTACCGGCTTATGCGTGTAAGACAGGCAGTTCAACTGCAATAAAATTAGCTCGCAGAATGCACCAAAACTTGCCACTTTGAGCTGAAAATTTAAAAAATGGGAGGGACATAACCCCTTTCCAGACTCCTTTCCCGGTGGGGAGGGGGATCAACACCCCTTCCCCACACCTCACTGCCCTTGGCGCCTCGTTGCTCGCGCTGGCCATGATTCGTCCCCCACTTTTTAAACCGTGGATACGCCCGTGACGCTGATCGCAATACTTCTTACACTACCGGGGACGAAATAATCAAGGACGCCCGGGAAAAAAATTTGGGGGATGCTACGTGAAAGCTCTCCAGGCGCAGTCAGAAATACGTTGTTGCGAATTTAATTGCACAGCTTATAAAATATTAACCGCAAAACAGTGAAACACAAAGGAAGAAGTGAAGAAGGAGGAACACGAGGTCGTTTATCAATTCAGATTGATGACTATATATTAGGCGACTTTCCGAATTTATTTGCTTTGCAACTTTTCTACGAGTGAATAAACCACAATTTCAAGTGAAAAGTCACAAATGTCAAACCAGTGACAAATCGAGGGCAGCTAATTCCAGGACAGGTCCACATTATAACGGTCTGTCCTGGAATATCGACGATGGATTGTATCTTATTGGCGTAGTGATGTGTTGACTGTACAGCTCGGCGCTGGCTGTCGATCACCGTGTGTGTTTTCGATCACTAAACGCTGCCGAGTTTCATCGCCACCAGTCGCAGGTTGCAGTAGCAGCCGCCGCAGCCGCCGCTGTCGCCGGGTTCTCAGCGTTCAGTCTGCATCCTTCGGCTCTGGATGCGGCCACTGATCGTCGCTACTACGTAGCGCCTCACGGTGCATCGTCATCGATGCCGACACAGCGCAACTCGCTGGCGTCGTGCTGTCGCGTCACAGGCGACGACGTCGGCCAGGTGCGCGGCGTGCTGCCTCACTGATGTTCGCCAGGTGTTTCCACTGTGACCGAGCAACAGCGACAATGACTCTGCCCTCCGTCAGACTTGTTCACGTGTCGTCAGCTGACTGTCAGGTGTTAGCACGCCAGTTCGACGCAGTCTCGTGATCTTACGATGTTTACCAATACAGTGATTACAAAAACCAATTAAAATAAGCCAGCACTCACAAGAGTGCAGAGAACCACGCCGGCAATGTTTTTGTGACTCGTGATCTTGACATTTAACATTTTAACCCCAAATAAACCGGGTTTTGAGGACTCATTGTGGAACATTTCTGTGCGACGTTTGATGATTCTAGTTAGATCGTATTTTGAGATATCGTGCGGAAAAATAACAGACACAAGACAAATGGACGGAGGTATAGAAACCCTACTCCCTTGACTGCCGTCGGCGTGGGTAAATACAAAGTAAAATCGGCGTTTAATCATGTTGTCACAAAACAGCATTAATAGATAAGCAACAGCATCAACTGCGGTGTTGGTCTCATATGACATTGTATGCAAAGAGTACTACCGGTACTTCGAACAATACAGCATGCTTTGTGTCAACAGATCAAAGCTCATAAGTCATAATGGTGAGGTAGCGGAAGGAAGATGCTATTCTGTCGAGAATAATACAGTGATGACGACGAGAGGTGACGGATTCAGCGTCTGCGGCTGAGCAGCGCGGTGACAGTGCCACGGCGCCCGGCGCTGAAATCCGGTTTAGCGTTACACAAGAGCTAGGCGCGGTGGCCTGCCACGACGGCTCGGAATGACAGGGCACAGATGCGAGCCGTGCCGCCCGCGCGGCCGCCACTTTTCGCGACTCGAATTTCCAGCGACGCGCGGACGCAGGTAGCTTCGGCGTCGCTCTGATGACGTGTTATCCGGTGCGACGTTAGTGGATCCCAGTATCCGGCTGATGCGGCAGGTTATTTCGTTCACACGCGAGCAGCACAGCTGATGTCAGTGATTTCATATTCTGATAATATCGGTAGGCCTACACAGTTTATGTATAGTGGACTCATGGTGACATAGGTGGTGGAAGCTATTGGGCTGGGCAGATGGCCCACTTTTTAGCATCTGTGGGCCGCAGCTGTCTCTGGCCCACCTATTGTTAAGTCCCAATTGCCCCGTTAAAACATTAGATATTACACTAGTGTAATGGTTGCCTTTCTGAAAACTTCTTTAATTTTGTTTCTATCACAGTCACCAAATGAGCCACCTTCTACATCCACTTCTTTCCACCACGGCGCAATAGTCATTACTCGTTTCGGCAACGAACGCATGACTTTGAACTGCCTGATCGCACATCAGAACTTAAAGATAAAAAACTTTTTGATGAGAATGTTATTTAAACAGCAGCGTTACTCGTCTATCAGTCAATCTTAACACTAATTTCTACTTCTAACCACAGCTGGAAATGCGAATAACTTATTTTAACAACATTTTAACTATGCTCTCCTTCCCAGAGGTCAGCCAGTGCATGCGTGTAGCTGTCTCTATATCCATATCCATATATTCGTATAAAAATTCAAGTCGACATATCGCAACGAGAGTACATGAAGCTAAAATAGACAGCAGATAAGGTCACAAAGAGACAATAAAAGTCACCTTTTAAAGTCTTTTGACTTTTAACTTGGCATTTATTGTCGTATGTTTTATTCTCGCTGTTTTGTTGTCTATTGTATGGTGGCCCGTAAGTGCCACCTCCTACTATATGCAGAAACTTTTTCTAAAAGTTAAAAACTCTTTCTGAAACCATAAACCTCTTACAAATCTCAAAACGTTTTCTACAACGTACAGACTTTTT
>Ga0209780_1000290_pt1 | contig 25418 bp, 18 predicted proteins | sample WorMetexBAHAMAS2_FD_187384 | JGI IMG/M metagenome (GOLD analysis project Ga0209780, IMG submission 187384) | Marine gutless worms symbiont microbial communities from Max Planck institute for Marine Microbiology, Germany - Inanidrilus exumae... | ecosystem: Host-associated > Annelida > Digestive...
CTTTTGGAATCAGCCTGTCTTTATTACATAAATAGATGCACTAGAAGTTCTTTTATGGTCGTCTCTGATATAGCCATATTTGTGCTGAAAAGGGACATTAAACTCCGACTAAGTAACTGAGTTCTTCTATGATAATGACGTTGACAGTGTTGTGTGTGATTCTGTTGTTCTGATTGATTTTAGTGATGCAGTGTTACCTGTGTACAGCTCTGGACACCTGTGTGTCGGACAGTTAGCAGAGTTGAACCGTGGCAGCAGCAATGAGGCAGTGCTTGTGTCAAAGACCAGCGGTGATATTGAGATGAGAGATCACGACAGCTCATTGTCTGCTGACAGCAAGGATGGCACTGTCGATGTCACACATTTCATTCAGGTTGTAATTTGTCGTAGAGCTGCTTAAGTGCTTGACCTGTTTCGTGTTTGTTAGGCCTATTGCTTCATGTCGTCTGTGTCTCAGATTGAGTTTGGAGTCATTTAAATTTGTTTTACTTGAACAAACTCCGAGTTAGATGTGTGAGGGAACTCTCAAATGCAGGTACCACATTGAAATTGTCATTAAATTCACTGGTGCTGTGACGATTCGTGTTTTTAGGTTGACTTTTCGACAGAGTTTACCTAATAAAGCCGGTCTCAAATGTCTGTCCATCCATCTGCCTGTCCGCCCATCCACAAACTATTTCTTCGATTTCAGTGAAATTTGGCATGTAGGTAGAGGTCTATGCATGATGCACGACAGTATGCAGTATGGCCCGATCCAAGGTCAATGTCACGAGCCCTTGAAAGTTTTGAAATTCTTTCATTTTCAAAAGCTATCTTCTCCGCCATTTACAATGGGAGCTGGCAACCGACCACGGATTCTTAAACTAGGGCACAATATCTAAATTTCTTTGGGCCGGATTTTTGATATTTATCCAATTTTTTGTGTCACATGACTTTGAAGTTGGCAGAAACGTCAGCTGCAAAGATTTGACCGTCAGTCCCATACAGGGCTAATTTATTTTAATAAACGATCAATTTCGAGGGAAAAATCACCGACTCGATTCAATTTCTATCTCAGTTGTAGTATTTAGACTGCTTTGACCTGTCACGCTGAAGTCCTCAGGCAAGGCGGGAGACGATCGTTAGCGGCTATTTGGAGCAGGCGACTGCTCCTAATCGCACTGTTTATGTAATCTCCCGCTGGCACGTACGTTTAGGCGGGTGCCTCGATGGACAGTAATTAGCTAACGATCGTTGCCTGCCTGGCCTGCTTTAGCTATGTCCTAGTTCGTCCATCTGCCCGAACATCCAAGAACGTTCGTTACATCGTCACTTCTGCTGCTGCCTTGCGCGCGCCGTACAGCTGAGTGAGTCATGCATGGTCACTGCCGAGTTACACCAGCGTTGGAGTCTGACAGCACTGTGATGAGTGGGTCTTTCTTGGAACTTAAGCGGCTGGCAGGGTGTAGGCGGCCGCGGGAGTTTCGATGGTGGGGAAACGGATAGTTCCCCCTGACAGGGATGTTAACGAGGCCAGAAGTGTCAAGGTCAAGGCCAGTAGGCCAAGACCAGAGACATGCAAGGCCAAGGCTACAGACTCAAGGCCAATGCCGAGTATGCAAAAGTAAATTTTTTTTAGTAAATATTAAAGTAAATCCAGTCTTTCAATTTTGAGTCACTTTCGCTGTTCTCTCTGCAATTAAATAAGTGAGTAAGCAAGCCAGGCCTTATATGACAAGTACTTGGCAACTGTAATGTTGGAATTCCATGCACATTCACAATAATTCAATATTGCATTATTTATATAATATGGCAGTTGGCCTTGTTGTTCATTCCAAGGCCAGGGCATTTAAAGCCAAGACCAAGGCTAAAAGCTCAAGTCCAAGGCCAAGAAATGTGGCCCAAGGCCAAGGATTAACATCTTTGCTCCTAGACAATTCCCCCTTGGATATTTGCCCCCTAGCCTGCTCGGTTAGGGTTAGAGTTAGAGTTAAGAGTAGGGTTAGTAGGGTCAGTAGGGTTAGGGTTAGTATTAGAGTTAGGGTTAGGTTTATGGTTTGGGTTGGAAATGACCGACACTCCGACAGATGGCGAGACGTCTGCATTTGCGGCCGTTAGTAACTCTTCTTTCAGCTTTATATCAGACTACCGTATCAGTCTGTTGGCTGACAATTAGCAGCGGGGCGTCATTATCGTCATTTCGTGATGAAAATCGTAGGTTTGGCTTTGCAAAATCGTGATTCCGATTCCAATTCGATTTTAGAAAAACCGCAATTTCGATCGGGATCTTCGAAATAATTACATCACTAAAATTCGCCATTGCTGATTTTCCTTCAAGTTTATGTGAAAGTATCTTATGCTGAAATTGCATCGCAGTAGTGATGCTAAAATCCTTTTGCAAATATATTCAGTTAACAAAAGCAGATATTTTAAGTTTGATTTTCAAATGTCACCTAGACTGTACAGAGGCGATCGTTGGCGAGTTTAAACAAGTGTACAAAATAATGTGGCAAAAGGTCGCATCGCCGACTTGCCACCCCTTGCACAAGCAAATGATTCGTCCGATTTTGACCCCGTCTATCACATCGTTCTTTGGACCCACATGAGTCAGCCCTCTTCCCTCAATCAGTTCAGCCGTTTTTGCAGGGCTCACAAACATGACCAGCAGACAGACAAATACACAAACCATGCTACTCCATCTATAGCAATAGCCTGCATCTTATGCACGAAATGCGTATGATGTGGCCTAATAACTGTGATAAATGATTAAATGTAACTTGTACTTTTTAGCATTTTACGGCATACGAGTAATTTATCAAAATTTATTACACAGAAGGGTTTATATTGCAGTAAGCAGCTAGAAACTACTTTTAATCAATTTGGTAAAAAAAGTCATTACATATCATCTTTAAGGCAATATTCACTAGCCCCTACTGATGATCTGGTCAGATTCTGGAGGTCAAAGGTCAAGGTCACAGCAGGTTGTCGAGGTGCCGAAGGCATCCACATTGACGCTGGGGTGTCCAACTCCATCTTCTAGTTTGGTAATCGTTTAACTACCTTACTTCATAGTAGATGAGGAATTCCGTTAATAGGTTGAAAAGTGGATGGATATTGAACATTGTGATATGAAGTGTCTGCTGAGCCTGTTAACTGCAGTTGTTGTGTATGATGCTGTCAGGAAAACGACACTTGCGAACACACTTCATACACTGTGAGTGCTTTATTGTATTGAATATTCATCCATTTCACCCACCAGACACCAGACAACATATTTTGGCTCTAGTCGTTTTTAGCACCAAATACAGGCGGGGTAGGCTAAAAGCGGCGATTTTCGACCAATATCTCGCTATGACTCAGAAACGGTGCAAGTTAGCTACACTGTACTATGGAAAGCTAATAGTAACTCGTATGCGCTCTATCGAATGGCTCCATTTTCAGTGACTTTTTTGGGTGACCCCTAATTACCCCTTACTACCCCAATTTCAACATTTTGTATCGCCTTTTGTACACCTGTAGGCGTGGCCTACTGCCTGGCTAAGCACAGACTGGCACTTCTTCAGCACCAGCCCTGACCGGCACTTCTTCGGCACTCAGCCAGTGGACTTAGCCACATTTATCTGCTTCGGCTCTCACGTCAGCACGGCTGATATCTTGACGCTGCTAATTAAGGCATCAGCAATGGTCACAGTTTATAGAGGACACCATCGTACTCTCTTCCCTGCCCGGAAGGTGAGGTAGGTTAAAATTGGCACAGAAACGTTGCAAGTTAGGGGCATATTTACTATTGAAGGTTAATAGGAACGTGTACACGTGCTATTAAATGTCACTATTTTCAGTGACCTTGAGTGACCACTAACTACCCCAAACCACCTCATTTTCCACATTTTGTATTGCCCTTCTTTCATATTTTCGTGCTGGATGGAGATAGAGACTTCATATTTGGCATCTACGTTGATCGTAGCAATTGCTAGCCCACAGATAGCAAATCATCTCTGTAAAAGGCGTGATCCTGTCCGTATATATGGTAATATCTCGGAAACGGTGCTAGATAGAGCGGTTTTAGTACAGACCACTAATAAGAAGTGATGTATGGCCTATCAAATACAGGCAGTTCCAGTTACCTTGAGTCACGTTCAATGTTATTCCCTACTGCAAGCCTTTCAGTTTTGCAGCAGTTGACAAGCTTTCAACTGACATAGTGCGTCACACAGTCCCTCTACGGTAGCGGAGCTTCTTGACTTTAAAACTGTTTTGAGTTTCGGCTTAACCTCTCTTCCAGAGTTAGACTCTGGGTGGCCTCCTAAACTGAACCTGTGGCAGATTATTAGAATAGCTGTCGTCGGGTGGTCATTCCTTCATGTTGTCAAAAAAACTGTCAGAGCACAGACGGGAACCCTAAGGTTAAAGTTAAAAACATATCTTTTTGGGTAGGACTTCGACATTCACATTCAGTAGACTATTAGTTCGTGTTCTATGCATCCCAGACTTTTCTGTTTTGGTTTTATTGACTTTTCTGCATATATGTTCTTACGTTAGTTTTTATTGACTTCTATTGTTCTGCACCTATGTTCTTACGTTAGTTTGTAATAGGCGCACTACAAATGTCGTATGATGATGATGATGAGACATGAGACAGCCAGGCAAACTGGCCGTTTTTTATTTGGTTTGAAGCTATGCTTCAGCCGAATATTGGATTCACTTTACAGCGCGTTTTGGCGGTGTACTCGCGTTCGTCTATAACTCCGCCGAAAGTGAACCGATTTTGATGAAATCTGCAGCACTCTGAGTACATTGTCGGGAGCTGGCCCTGGCAGATTTTGGGCACGATCAGCACAGTAGCAACAGCTGGACAACCAGGCGAAATTTTTTGTCAGGTAAACAACGCACTATTTCACACATTTCCCGTCGGCCAAATTGTACTGTATTGTGGTTATTCAAAACAATACAGCCGCCTAGTTCTCAGTCTGTCTTGATACACTGACTGCTGAGGATAGAATCACAATCACACATCACAATCGAGATTTGTAAAGTGCCACTTACAAAATGGACAGTGGTACTGAACAATGTAAATATGACTGTAAAGTAAAAATGACGAATTAATAAAAGATAATGTCACGGTGATACACTGTACGCCTCAGTGAATGAATGAATGAATGTCTCACCATATCTCCGACACCACTGCACCCAACTATGCTAACGATGCCGTGTTATTGATGCGGATGCTGGCACTGTGCAGTGTCATCAATGCACTCGACTGCTGGAGAAGCTTGTGTATGTGACATCAGTGTCTTCAGTGATCTTCATGGCGTACACTTTGGTTGTCGTTCAGTGGCTGTTGCCGTATTACTACGCCATCAGTGCGCCGCTGCTGATTGGTCTCCGAATCTGCTTATACGTGTGCGTTACTCCACCTTTATATTACATATATCTGGCATCACGACAGACGTAGCAACATGGTCAGAATACATGTTGCAGATGGGCATTAGCGATGAATTCTTTTACATAGTTTCTTGTTGTATGATTGAATTCACTTTTCTTTCTGGCTATGATATCTTCCTTAATGCTGATAGAAACCTCAGCAAAGAAGAAGCTTAGTGAGCATTGACTTCTAACTTTATTACATCACTACATCGGCTGCATAACATGCGCTGTGTGTCTAGAAATATCATAAAATGTTTCGCTGACACTAAACGTCGGTTGTGCACTGTGTGTGATAGAAAACAGAAGTGTCAGTATTTTCTTATTGATTTTTGCTACTTCGGAAACTTGGCTCTTATCTTCTACTTATGGTTAGTTTTCTCTGTTTTGTGTCTGTCTGTCTGTCTGTCTACACGTGTGTGTGTGTGTGTGTGTCAGAATCAAAATACCAAAACATGGCATCATGCAGCCAGTGCCTTGTGATAGCTTAAGGTTTGTGGATTTCAGAATTGAAAATTGATTCAGAGCATTACACGGTCCCCCTCGCTTGTTGAAGCTCAGATAGAAATGACGTGTTTCATATCGATATGTTCATATTGTGTTTGCTGTTTTATTACTGGCCCGCCTATACATAGTGTAGGGGGTAGTATTATTTTGCTTACCGTGCATTTGTCGTCATCGTCTGTCGTCTGTTGGCATCTGTAACACTCCACGGTGCAACATAACTCACCAGGGGGCAGCACGCAGCGGGCCAGTAGTGTTACGTCCCGTCAGGGCGACACCTTATTTGTTCATGCTCTGGCAGTTCATGAGTAATCAATTACTTGAAACATTTTAATTAATCAGCCCCGTATGGGTCCTGGGGCTGTAAGTAATTTGGTAAGTGTCTAAGCAAGTAAGTAAGTCAGAAATTTATGAAGTGCCGAAACCAGAATAGGCCTGCTCCATTTCCAGGCCAGATGTTGTAGGAGGCGACTAAGTCTGGCTTTAGTTTTTTTGGTTAATTATATGTTGTCATATATTTTGTTACGGATGCATGTTTGCTTTTGTTGTGTTTGTGTCAGTTTTTCAGTACTAAGCCAAGAGATTGGCTGGAAAGAACGTCTCCGAAATGACCTGTTTTGTGTCGAGTGGGACATAAAACCACAACTCAGTCAATCAGTCTAATTAATCAGTGATTAATTTTGAAAAGTGAACGATTATAATAAATTAAATCCCTACTAGCACCAGTTGTGTTATTTAAAATTTTGTCTGATGGCGGTTGAAATCGTTGACTTTGTGTAGGTTGGCGCCATATCATTCCAGGTTGTTTATGGTGATGTTTGGTATTGCCAATGGACCGCTGGCATTAGCAACATGCATCTTCAGAAACTCTCTTGTATTTCATGATGTTGACAAAATGACTTCTGTCTATATACATGTGTTGCCAGCCTTTCTGACATACGGGTTAGTTTTTGAGAACTGTGACTAGCAGCGTGATCAATGTGATGGTAATGATGTGTGTGTCTGTGATATTGACACTTGGCAAATGAACAAACAAAAACGTACTTGTTTATCAGCGTTTCGACCTCTGGTCTGAGGTCTTTGATGGGACTGACTTCCAATTCCTGGCGTCATTAAGTAACTTGTCAAATGCATGGCTCAGTTGGTAGATCACAACAGGATCGGAGATGAAGAAGAATGAGAGTTTTGAGAGGTGGTATACAAAATACCTCTTGGGAATTGTGATCACGTTTACGTTGGAGAGGGGTGTTCTGTTTTGTTCTTTAGCCATCTTCGATCTGAGCCTTGGCCACACCATGGACATACTTTCTCCATTTATCTGTGTCCTTTGTCATTCTGAGGTCTTCTCACCTGCATGCACCTGGCATTGTTCCTTGCATTGCCTCTTTCTCCAGGCAACTGTTTCCTAATGGTGTGACCATAGTATGCTAGCTTCCTTGATTTGACAGTGTCTAACAGTTCCCTCTTTACTCCAGCTTCGTTAAGAAACCGCTTATTTGTTTTCTTTGCTGTCCACTAAACCCACAGAATCTTTTTGGCCCTTTCATCTCAAAGGCGTCAAGACCTGTTTTTCATTATTTCTGAGCGTCCAGCTTTCACAGCCATACGTTGCTATGAGAGACGGTTGACAGGACTCATAATAGAGGCAATATGGATCGGGAAGAGCAAGAACGTGAATTGAGATGACGGGAGCTAGCAACTGAGCCATGTGTCGGACAACAAGTTACTTACTGACAACAGAAACTGGAAATCAGTCCTGGTGAAGACCTCAGATCAGAGGTCCAAACATTGATAAACAGGTATGATTTTTTGGTTGTATAAACAAAACTACACTGTGTCTCAAAAAACACCCCCAACGTTTTTAGCTGTTACTTGAGCAAACATCTTTTAATTTGAAAAATTTTTGGCAAAAATGTTATCTAGAGATTATGCAATCAAAAGGTGGTTAATTCACCCCCTCTCCTAAACAGTGTGTTTCTGCACTACTTTGCGAAACAGACAAACACAGAAATTGCATCTTTTCACTCAATGTCATATGATTATTTTATTACAAACTTCAAAAATACATTGTGCATGCATAGACTGCCTATCGATAGTTTTATTATGTTATCAAAACAGCCTACAGCAGATGTTCAAAGTATCCTCTCTGTGTGCGAACACAGCATGCATGCGGATGCTTTCTCCACTCGCTAACAGCAGCATCAACAACCACGCTGCAGACCGCTCCAAACATCAACCAGTCGCTGCTTGAGTTCGTCAACATTGTGGATCTGCATCTCGTACACATGCTGCTGCTGACTCCCCCAAATCTAGTAATCAACGGGGTTCAGGTCCGGACTGTTGGGGGCCATAGCTCTGGAGAAATGAAATTAGGTGTTTCACGTTGCAGGAGTTCCATTGTGTCATGTGCCCAATGCGCAGGTGCGCTGTCCTGCTGAAGGACAAAATTGTCATTCACAACATGTCTAATAGCAAGTAACATTTGCTGCGATAGAAGAACATCCCGTTACACTTGCTGTTGACTTTCACTCCAGGTTTAACGAAGAAAAGCCCAGAAATGCCAGTTTTCATTACTGCAATTATAAGCATATAGCTTTGAGTGAAAAGATGCAATTTTTGTGTTTGCATGTTTTACAAGGTAGTGCAGAAACACTATTTAGGTGAGGTGGGAAAACAAACCGTATTTTTATTGCCTAATCTCCAGGTAATATTTATGCAAAAAAAATATTCAAATTGGGAAATGTTTGCTGAAGTTACAGCTAAAAATGTTGGGGGTGTTTTTTAGACATCCTGTATTTTATATTAACCTGATGAAACTTTTCACAGAGCTTCATGCAGAGTTTTGAAGCTGCATCACATGTATACAGTGCACATAGATGCTGCTTATTGCTACAGATGTCACACGTAGTGTGGTCTGTATGTTTGTCTGTCTGTGTAATGGGCACGTGTGAGCTGTGCAAAAACAGCTGAACAGATTGGGAGTCTATTTATGGGACTGACTCACGTGGGTCTAAGGAACTGCGTATTAGATCCCTCCATGGGAAGGGGCCACCACTAGGGGTGACAGGACGGCGATGCAGCCTTTTGCCAAATTACTTTGGACACCTGTTATAATTGCTGTGAACTACGGATGTCACACGTAGCATGGTCTGTGTGTCTGTCTGCCTGTGTGGACACGTAAGAGAGCTGCGCAATAACAGCTTAGCTGATCACGATGAAGTTTCGGGGGCTGACTTATGTGGGTCCAATGAACCATGTACTAGATGGGATCCAGATCCCCCCATGGAAGGGGCTCTTTCGAAGGAGACGTGCTGGCTCACTGTAACATACCTACTGCCGGCGAATGTGCCTGCCCAGCGCATGTGGCAGATGAAAGCATTCACTGCTGCCATGAGGCGGCAATGCAGCCTCTTACCAAATTACTTTGGACATTTGTTGTAATTACAGTAGTTTGTTGATGGAGTCACAGATTCGTTTTATTATTCTTGTGTGTTCAGAATTCGGTGGTACTCTGATGTGCTTTCTCATCACTGGTACATGAGCTTCGTCTCTGAATTCGATGCGCCACTTTTGCATCTTTTTCTGTGGCTTGTGGTCGTGCCATTTGCCTGCTTTGTTCTTCATACAGTATGTTCTCTTGTGCTTAATAGAACTCAGGGCCGGTTTTTCCACCTCAAATTAGACTAATTTTAATCTCTGATTAGTTAATCGTCGATTAAGATTAACCAAGTTGCATTTTCCGTGCATTTTTGATCTCCAGTTAGTAAATCGACAATTAGCTCATGCTGGATTAACGGCATGTACTTTAGTCTTCTCTGATTGGCTGTCAGGGTGACCTAAATTGAACAGCGTTACAATTGCGTCACCATCCGATGTGTTTATGCAGCTGTCGCCAAGAATGCTTCACTGATTTTTTACTCACAAAACGGATTTTGCACTTGCAAAACGACCGCTTTGTGATATTTGCCGACATGATGTATATCGTCCAGCAGTTTCACGATGGCGAATTTCGACAGTCTGAAGCGCTGGCGGAATTTAGCATTATCATATTCCTGTAACGGATTCTTCCGTGGCAAAATGGCGCATTCGCTTCTCTCAAATTCCTCTTCGTAGCATACAAAAAGCATAAAACACTGCATATCCGCCACGTCACTGATTCACTGATGAGCCTTCACTGGCTGCGTGTCCGGGAACGTGTCCAGTACAAAGTTGCCGTGCTCACGTAAAGGGCCATAAACGGCCTCGCGCCACCGCACCTGTCGTCGGCTTTTACCCGTGTTGCCGACATGCTGTCTCGACGTTGACATCGCTCGGCGTCCACCGACCAGCCCGCAAGTGCAGTCCTACAGAGGGCGTTCCCAATTGCTAGCGCACGTGTCTGGAACGGTCTTCCCTCTGACGTGACGTCTGCTCAGTCGTTGGCCGTCTTTGGACGGCACTTGAAGACAGAACTTTTTCGCTGCTGCTACAATGCTGCTTGACTGTTACTTTCTTTACTCTTATGGTGGTCATGGAAATGGACTTTCTATTTAGGCCACTCTAAATATCATGTTTGATGATGATGATGATGTTTATCGGCCATTAACGAGTTAATTGGTGAAAAATCGTCAATTAAGATAATGGACAATTTAATTTACGATTGACTGTTAAATCGACATGGAGAAACAACGTTTGAGTTAATCGACAATTATCTTCTGATTTTAATTGGCGATTAAGTTAATGAGAGATTAATTTGCAGTGGAAAAATCGGCCCTGAGTATTTGGAGCATTTGTTGTTGATGATTTAGTATAGTATTACTTCACTGTTGGTTTGACCTACATGCTATTGCATGTTGGATATTGTACACTGTGGCTTAAAACCAAACTGCTGTTGCATTTTTATATAACTTCAGCAAGTGTGGCCCAATATCAATAATTTTTGTAACCATTTATGTCACACAAGTTGACAACAGTAATTGAAGAAATGGGTTTGAGCGAATGAAATCATATTTTAATAGAAATTTGAACAGTTTAAAGTTAGGAGAGATGAAGGAAAGAATTGATAACATTCATGACAAGCAGTTGAAGATGACTTATTTGAATAATTTATCAAACATATGAAAGCACATTATACGATTACTTGGAAATATGGGAGTGAAAGGCTCCATTGATGGAATATTGCAATGTCAGTGGTCTTATTGTTAGCCATGAAGGAGCTCCCCAGAGATACCAAATGATATTATTGTTTCGATCGTTTCTTATTGCCCGGACCATTTCTTCTGAGCTACTCGCTTTTTGTTTTTAGTTTTTCCTCATTTTTTCGTTTCTTTGTCATGCGCTGAATTAAGCTGGCCATCTCATCAGCTTTTGAGTGCACATACCATATTGTATCTTATCATATCGTTATTAGCTCAGCATTTTTAGGTTGACTCTTCGACAGAGTCGACTTAATAAAGCCGGTCTCAAGTGTCCGTGCGTACGTACGTCCGTCCGTCCACAAAAAAAGTTTCTTCGATTTCAGTGAAATTTGGCAGGTAGGTAGAGGTCGACGAGTGTTGCACGCCGTTATGCAGTATGACCCGATCCAGGGTCAAGGTCAAGGTCACGAGCCCTTCAAAGTTGGAAATCCGGCCGTTTTAAAAAGCTATCTTCTCTGCCATTTACAATGGGAGCTGGCAACTGACCACTGATTTCTAAACTAGGGCACAATATCTAAATTCAGTCGTGCCAAACCTTTTATATTCGGCCTAGTTTTTGTGTCACGTGACTTTGAAGTTAGCACAAATGTCAGAAGAGTCGACCGTCAGTCCCTGTATGGGGCTAAATTTTTTATCATGCAGTGCATATTCACAGTGCAGTATATGCTGTGATGCAGTGTTTGTCCATTGGTCTCAAACCATCGTTTTGATCAAACTGCATGAACGAATCATCGTGCAACCAATGCCAAACAGTGGCCTAGAGACTGTAGTATTTAAGACGACGAACCTTTAAAGTGTGTGGAACACAACTGTCTGTTATGGTTTCCGTACATATAAAATAAGCGGTTAGTATGCTTATCAAATCTTGCAAGGTATTTAACATACTTGAAAATTGGAGACTGTTGTGAACCAAAAATTATTTAGCTTGACTGGCATGCTATGCCATAGCGCTGTATGATTTGTGAATGTTATTGTCTTTTTTAAATGGTCTCCTTAGGTCCGATTATCTCGGAATGTACTGGATGAATCCTCACCAAATTTTCAATATGTGGGTAGGCATGATCAATCTGCCCTCCTTTTTGCAATCAGTCGAGGGACGTTGCTATGGTAACCAATTTTTGACGGCAATCAGAGAAGATAGGCGTACCCACATTCATTCAATGCGCTGGCATTCTACAACGGACGGGAGGATAGCAACGTGGATGCGCGCGTTAACACCGCCCACGTCTGTTGAAATCTTGGTGAACTTTGGTCCAGTAACCGCTGCATGTGCGTTTGCAGGCGGGTTACACGCTGGGCTTTGCCACACATTTCTACATGACATTGAATCTTAGTTTTTGCAGTTGTTGAAAAATATACGGAAACACTATGCTCATGTGGCTCGGAACCGATCTTCGACAGATTTTCAGGATAGGCAGACATATGGGTGGGCATGATCTATCCTACCTTCCTTTTGCAATGGACGTTGCTATGGTAAAGTATACATAAAGTATACGTCGATTTGTATAGCGCATTTTTACACAAAGCGCCTCAAATGCGCTCAGACATGGATCACACAGTTTTACCTGCAAATTACACCATGCCTGCTATTACTCCCCAGCCGCAGAACATCACCGCCCTTTGTCTGGTACTCATTTTACCGTCCCAGGGAGGGTAGAAGGCTGAGTCGACCTGGGTGGTTGGTTACATACCGAAATGAAGTGCCGCCTCCGGGAGTCGAACCCGTACACGATCACCCATCCCAGTACTAACCGGGCTCAGCGTAGGTTAACTTCGTTGATCTAGACCAACGACGCTACCACTACGCCACACCACCACCTATGGTAACTGATGTTGGGCGCCAGTTAGCGAATTGGCATTCCACAACCGATGTGCGGATCGCAACATGAATGCACGCATCAACACCACCGATGACTCCTTTACGTCTGATACAAATGTGGTGAACTTTGGTCTGTTAACCCGTCAGTTTTGCAGGCGCGTTTGTGTCGGGTGGACTTACACTGGGCTTTGCCATGAGTTTAGTTGTTAATTCTTTTTGTTTAGCAACTGTTATAGATTCATGCAATAGGCTAAGCTGGTTAACAGTCAGCATACATTCCATCATTGTATGCTGTATAGTGTAGCAGCAGGTAGGCCTGATACCGCATGTCAGTTGATGTTAGTCAGTTCTATGCCAGTCCAGCTTTGTTTTCAAACGAGACTGATCACAGCAGGAGGCCCTGTGTGGGCCTGGGGCAATCCCCCCCCTTATCCCTTCACTTCCCCACCTTCTACTCTTATCTTTTACTGTCTTTTACTTCTCCCCTTTTCCCTTACTCGGTTCATCTGTTTTCTTGCTTTTCCATTCCTTTCAATTCTACCAGAATAGTGCCACTTTGTTTCCAGGCCGGATGTTGTAGGAGGCGACTAAACCTGGCTTTAGTTTTTTTGCACGTTGATTTTGTGTTGTATGTATTTTTAGTTAAGGATAAATGCTTGTTTTCGTCGTGTTTGATTTAGTTTTTTGTCTTGCGGTGTGATAGTTGTCTCTGCCATCGTAGAAGCTAGCGTAATAATTTAAATGAGCCTCGTGATCCCTTTCTCTTTTGGGTGGCTGCTGAACAAAAAAGCGGCCATGGTTGAGGTTAATATATCGCTGGCCTTCCTTTACTGGGTAGAGATAGCTTTCCACCCCTCCACCCCTAACCTTTCGTCTCTGATATAGCCATATTTGTGCTGAAGCTAACGAACGCACTGCAGGACACGACACTAGTTGTTACAGTGTGGCTGCTGTTGGATGCATCACTCACTGCATGACTGTCGTGGTTGCTGCTGCAGATGTTGTATCTCGTCTTTGTTTACGGCATCTTTCGACCCGACGAGAGCTATCTCAACAGCTACAGATATCTGAGCAGCAAAGACAGCTGGATATCGAAGATGCTAAATCTCTGTGGATCACGGTCTCTATCCTATGCAGTATTTATGTTTTTACTAGCCTGAAATAGGTTTCAGTCTCAATGTTTTTGAATATGTTGTGATGATTGTGTATTTGAATTCAAGCCATTTAGTGTATGCCGTCGTATACATCATGTCCGAAAATAACAGGTGGTTTATTTTGTGATACACCTTGTGCGCCACCAGTGGGACCACTCCGCAGCGAGGCCTAGAGTTTAGCAGACCTAGTCCATGAAGAAGCCCATCCGGTTGTCTCTAATCCTAGACTGAAAGGCTGTATTGTGTTGAATGAACACAATATAGTATTTGTCTCGAATCGGTCCGCTATATGCAGCAGGTGTTTCCCTGGGCTTACCCGAGTCCTGAATGCATTGGCCCATTGGTCAGTACATTATTACTGGCCGGCCTACACAGCGTATGGGGGGGGGGGCACACTAGAACGGTTGCTGGCTTCTGTCGTCGTCTGTAACACTCACATATGCAACATAACTCACCCGGGGGCAGCACTCGACGGCGGGCCAGTAGTGTCACGTTCCGTTAGGGCGACACCTTGTTATGGATTATGTAACATGTGACTGCCACCGTGACAGTGTTTTAATATCCTGTTGGTAGTAGAATCCAGCATGCGGTGTATCTGTTGGCCGTGTGAGGCGATTGATACGTCATGTCAGGTTGTGGATGTGACAGGTACAGGTTTCTCATGTTCTCCATGTTCAACTGGTTGTACTGCATCTCTTCGCTGGTCTGCACGATGCTGCTCTACCACTACTTCATAGTTCATTCCATCTACATTGTTCTCATTGTCCTCGTCGTTGTCTGGAATGCCGCCGTCTTCTACGTCGACGTCTTCTCTGTTCGTGGTTTCCGCACTGATTCGTGACTATCGTCAGAATGAATTCATCTGAGCTTGTTAACCCAACCGGATGCCTTCTAGTCTCCTGTGCTTCCCATTGTGGGGCTTTAGCATTCCTGCAAGGAAAGAGAAAATTTTTCTGGAGCATGCGAGCAATCTTTGGCAGATTACACCATGCCATGGCGGCGTGGCGTAGTGCTAACGTCGTTGGTCTAGATCAACGAAGTTAACCTACGCTGAGCCCGGTTAGTACTGGGATGGGTGACCGTGTCCGGGTTCGACTCCCGGAGGCGGCACTTTATTTCGGTATGCAACCAACCACCCAGGTCGAATCAGCCTTCTACCCTCCGTGGGACGGTAAAATGAGTACCAGCCAAAGGGCGTTGATGTTCTGCGGCTGGGGTGAAAAGGCAGGCATGGTGTAATTTGCAGGTAAAACTGTGTGATCCATGTCTGAGCGCATTAGAGGTAGTTACGACCATGCGCTATACAAATCGACGTATACTTTACTACTTTACTTTACACGAAGCTCGTTGGATGAGAGACATGTTTTGTACACGTGACGTGGTGTTAAATGACACACACGTAAAACATCGTTTAGGAACATAGATCAGTCTGAGTTGTGGATTTTATGTTCCTCTTCTTTCATTCTTTGTTTAGAGTAGTCAGTCTATTATTCATGTGATTGTTACTTTGCCTCCAGGAGGGGAGCAAACTTTGTTATGTTTTTACTTCTTTATTGCTTTATTTTTATACTTTGTTGCTTTTATTTGTTAACTTTCTGACATTCCATTTTTGTTAACTTTTTATTACCCACGCCGGCCGTATAGCCGTGGGCGTGGGGTAGGGTGTTCAGTCACGTTTGTCTATTTGTCAGCACTTTGAAACGTAAACGGCTTAAGCTATCAGCACCAAAGTCGGTAGACATAGTCCATGGCAGGACCATGGCATGCACTGACTGACCCTGAGGTCACAAAGATCAAAGGTCAAATCCTAAGCCTAGGGTTAGGGTTTTAACCTTTGCGATGGGGATGGGCCTGGACGCGGAGCAACGTGAGTGTGCATGTCGATACGACTGCACATTTCTCTAGTTTCATAATTTTTATGTCTTTGCCACGTGACACTGTCGGCGAAAGCATTATGTTTCTAGGCTGTCCCGTTCGTTTGTCCAGTCAGATACTCTCACTACGATATATCATGAACGGCTTGAACAATCTTGATGAAACTGACGGATGATTAGATGCTGAAGGTCAAGGTCACAGCTTGGTTCAAGTATGCGGTGTCAAAGGCTCGTCATTGAAGTCCATCTTCTAATTTCTGCAGATGTTAACTTTGTTAAAAAAATATATATTTGGTCCATTAAAATATGGAACTTTACTTTCAACAGTGGCGCTGCCAAATCTAAACTGTTTTGTGCAGTGAAGGAATTCTTCACACACGTGATGCATGTTCATCCTCTGTGGTACAAACGTCTGGTCAGTGACAGTGTTGTTACTGATTGGCAACAGGTGACATCACCAGTTGCCATCGTGGCATATTATCGAAACTGCTGCACCGATTCAAACCAAATTTGGCACAATGACAGACCACCAAATACTCTTCATGGGTGGTCCAAACAGGCGTATAACAAATCCAAGGTGGCGGACGGCCGCCGTCTTGAATAATCGAAAAATGGCCATATCTGTGCAACGGTTTGACTGACTGACATCACTAATTGCCATTGTATCATGAGGTTTTTATTACTTTAAACGTTTAACAATGGAAGAACATTTTAAGATGGCCACACACGTGTTAATCACCACGCTCAGTTAAGAACTGAAGGATTTTATTGGCGCAGAGTTCTACAGCCTGCATATCCTTGCTGACAGCAGCAACTAGTGCATTCAGATTAGCGAAAAGACGACAGTTTTCCTCAGCCATGTTAACCACACCATCTCCGTACCATTTGACAATGGAAGAAATTGTTGTGCTTGAAAATCTGTCACCCAGACAACCGCGACAGAAGCCTTTGCTGCGGACGTTGTATTTTATGTGTATCGTATGATGTTTGCTGGGGTGTTTTACTGGTGGGATGTTGATTGTTGATGAGTAAAATTTCAGTTGTAAATTTCTGCCTGTTAGCAAACTGCAGTCAGTTCACGGAAACTATTTAGGATGACGGAATGAGATGTTAATCCTTTTAATGTGCAAGTTGGACTTCACCATTGATCTGTATTGATCCAGACTGTCACTTGAAACTGGGTCATTTCGTTGTCGCTTGATCCGGAGTGATGCAAAATTCTGTGAAAAGCTTTGGTCTCTATGCCATATTACTTGAGCGTTTTGTTTAACCGCAGCTGCTGGCACCACTTTAGTTATGTTTATTAGTAATTTTTTAAAATTTATATACTTCTTTGCTTAAAAACTGAGTAAAATGTTAACTGTTCATGACAGAAATTTATACTAATTCTGTAATGTAAATTCATTATTAAAGTTATTATTAATTCACCCACGGGAGTGGTGGCGCTGTATTGTAATGAGCGTGTCTGTCTGTCTGTCTCTCTGCGAGCTTATCTCCTGAACCACACGTGCGATCTTTACCTAACTTTTTGTGCATGTTGCCTATGGCCGTGACTCGGTTCTCCTCCGGCAGTGTAACGCCATCCCAAAGGGAGAGGTCAATTTGGGGGTTTTCTTCCCCATTGACAATGCAATGTACGGGCGTATAGTGGTATGAATTTCGCTACGAAATACTGAATTTTCTTAAATTTACTTCTTTACTGCAAAGTCGGACTGAATTCAATTTCCTATTATTGAAGGGCATAATTGTGAATAACTATTTCAAAATTACTCGCAAAGTAAACTAAAAGAGGAACTGAGAAATTCGACGATTAATGGGAAGAATTGCGGAAAGGCACGACGCAGTTGTCATTGTTACTATGGTAACAGTGTACGTTGCCGAAGAAACAAATATATATTGATGGATGTAGGAAAGCGAAGTTAATTTAATGTTAATGGGATTTAGGTTAAGGAAGTATACGGAGTTAACGGTGCAAGTTAACACTGCGGACGAAGTCTGTTTTATTCTAGCTATAACAAGGCAGTCGTACATCTCAGTCTTAAATGGTTGAATAGTCTACTATAGTCTTTCAAGGACCAGTGTGTCCAAAACAGCATACTTTATGAAATGTATTTTATTTATATAATGTATTAATATAGAAATATATTTGTTTAGCACATTAGCTTATTTACTCAGAAGTTTCATTTTTCTTAATTATATTTATTTCTTATTGTTTTACGTAACTAGATATATCTGTGTTTACATATGTGTTCTTTTTTTATCGCCCTTTGATGTGACTATGCTTACTAGATGTTTGTTTTGGTTGTGTATATTGCCTGTAACTGTACAGGTTAAACTGTCGTGAGTAACACTGATTGACACGTGGCGATTTGTATACAGTGAGTGAATTATTACCTACGCCGATTTCAGTCGCGGGGGTACGGTTTTTACCTCCATTTGTCTGTGTGACAGTTTTGCTGCACAATATCTCAAAAGCCGATGCAACTAGGATCACCAAACTTGACTCAGAAATGTTCCACGATGAGTCCTGGAAACCCGCTTACTTTGGGGTCAGAAGGTCAAGGTCGCATAGGCGTAGAAAGAGGGGGCCTGTGGGGCCCAGGCCCCCAATCGTGCCAGAGCAAAAAAAATACGAAAGAAGTATAGGCTTTAGTGCTTTACTGAGCAAGTCATTTACTGCTGATTGTTTTTAGCGAACGTAAACTCATGTTCACGTTCGCTATATGCTATAGCCGGTCCGTCTGTCGTCTGTAACGTTCGTGCGCCCTACTCAGCTGGTTGAAATTTTCAGCAATTTTTCTTCGCCATTTGGTACCTTGGCCATCCATTGACATTCACGGAAAATTTTACGGCGATGTCCCAGGGGAACCCCTTCGACGGGAGGTTTAAACGAAAGAGGGGTAGCCAAATATAGCGATTTTCAACATTTCGAAGGCTATTATCTCGCAAACGGTGCAAGATACTGAATTTGGTAGTTTCCGTGGTGCATTGCGTACAAGTGGTTGACAAAGGCATAATTATGGACAATATACGATTACTATGTCTAGTAGTAAACGTTTGCAGAGGGACCGCGCGACGCCCACGGTATAAATATTCTATAACTACAAGGTGGAAATTCTGTAGCAGATTCATAAATTCAAGACTTAATGCGCAGTACTTGCCTAGCTATCGTCTAATTTGTTAAACGATGTAGGTTTAGGTTCTTTTTTTGGTATTTTGAAGTACGTGTGCGATATCATCGTAAAAAAAGTTCACGTTCGCTATCTCATCTCCTGATGAGTTCTTGTTCTCAATAAAAGATACAGGAAAATGCCATTTGCTCTTTTTCTCGTATTCTATGGATAGGTGTACTTAGGCGAACACAGACCAGATGTGTAAAACATAGGGGGAGGGAAAGAACAATGCTGACTCAGCCCCCCGCCCAGTTGAAAATTTTGGTTATGCCAATGCAAGTTTACGAGTCACTGGGTCTTTGCACTCTTGTGAGTGCTGACTTCTTCTAGTTGGAATTGGTATATACTGTTGAGCTGGTTGCAGCCACTAATCTGGTTGAGTGTTCTATACATTACTGCTAGTTGTTGTATTTATAATTATTATTCGGTTGGAAGCTAGGCTTCCGCCGAATATTTGATTTACTCTACAGGGCAATTTGGCGATGTTCACGTGTTCGGCTATAACTCCGCCGAGAGTGAACCTTTTTGAATGAAATCTGGAGCACTCTGAGTACATTGTTGGGGGCTGACCCTGGCAGATTTTCGGCGCGATCCGAGCAATAGCGACAGCTTGAGAGGCATGCGAAATTTTGTTTTTTTTTGTCCACTAAATAACACGATTTCCCATCTGACAAATTTTTACGACATTTGAACACAACAACGTCGATCGGTGTCGCGATGAAAACTTTCGGAACAGCATTTTGAAAATTTTAGCGTAAGGAGTAGTCTTTCCAGAAAAGCCCAGAAATTTATCACAAAATTTCAACGTCTTGCGACTTCAGGCCACCATAACTACGCGATGGTTACAGATCACCGAAAATTCACTACTAAATGATCCCTTTTCCGGATGTCTAGTTTCAATTCTTACCATTAGAATCAATTCAATATCATTTCCCTGGACTGTACGCGCCGTACAAGAAACAACTCCCAATTTTTGGCGACGTTTAGCGCCCGTTCACAAGTGACACGACACGCCATGTCATAACGTTGACGGTCTGGTGACGTCTCTCCAGGTCACGCCCAGGTCATACAATAAAATAACGAGAAACTAGGTCAAGGCATTGAATGGGCCGTATGGCGGTGTGGATTTCGCTACGAAGGACCAATTTCGCTTAAATTTAACTTCTTTGCCATAAAGTCACACAGAATTCAATTTCCCATTATTAAAAGCATAATTGTGACTAACTATTTCGGCATTGCTCACAAGCTAAACTGAAACAGGAACCGGGAAATTGGACGATTAATGGGAAGAATTACGTAAACAAACTAGGCAGTCGGTGTTACTATGTCAACGATGTACGTCGCCGAAGAAAGAAATATATATTGATGGAAGTAGGAAAGCGAAGTTAATTTGGCATTAACTGGACTTAAGTTAAGGAAGTATATAGTTAAGCGTGCGATTTCACACCGCGGGCGAAGCGAAGTCTGCTGTCTACGATTGCCTTGTTAAGTTGGATGATAAAAGCATAGAAACCAGTCTAAGAGATTATTAGACCACATCACAGTACTACATACGTAGATGCCACCTATTGTTACCGACCGTGTAGCGTGATTTGTCCGTCTGTCTGTCGGGTTTGTCACCTAGTAAGCCATGCAAAAACGGCTGAAGCGATCGAGATGCCGTTTGCGTTGAGGACTTGGGTAGGCCCGAGGAACCACCTATTGGATATAGCCGAGCGCTTCGAGCCGAATACTGTATTGTGGACATTCCATACAATATAGCCATCTAGTTCAGTTCTGAGTGGTTTGAGTTGGTGTTGCGTAGGCTAAACATAAACATGAACTTTGCGACTCGGTCGACTCTCGGCCGTATATCGCAGCCTCTGTTGGTTCTATACATTGCTGCAACCCGTTCAGTTAAGGTCGTTGGCCCAAAAAACTCGAAGGCGTACGTGACTCGATGTGACATGCTGACACCGGTATAAGACGGGCGGCTTACTGCGGTCACTGGTGATATACTCGACAGCTGGCCTAGGTAGACGACGGTGATCTACGACGTATTTTTTGTGTCCGCAGCCGTGCGGACGTCACAAGCCGTCGTCTGATACCTTGAGATAATGACCTGAAGTGACCAGCCGCGGTCCAACCAATCTGACGTCGTGTGTAACCAACTCACGGCTGGCGTGTGGCGACGCAGCGACCACGCCGACATGTCGTCGACTGGCCTCAGAAATCCTCTCCATCAAACACTGCTTTCTCATCCCGAGTCTGGACCGCCTTCGCCATGACAGCCTGCCTGAGGGGCCCGATTCACAAAAAAATCTTACGACAAACTTAGGAAAAACTTAGGATAAAGTGCGACTTAGGAAAATCTTAAGATAAACTTAGGATGAACTTACGAAAAACTTAAGATCACCTTAATAAGAAAAATGCAATTTCTCAAAAGTTACTTAACATTTATTTGCTGAATTGTCTACATATATATTTAGGAAGAACTTAGTAAGTTATAAGATTGCTTTAATAAATTACATGTAAACGTCTATGAAAGGTAACTTTATAACTTAAGATAAACTTAAGAAAAACTTAGGCCTATGATAAACTTAGGATTTTTCCTAAGATTTTTTGTGAATCGGGCCCCAGATTTCCTGTGCTAATGAGTTTTTGTCGCTCAACGCCGATATGCACAGCCCGTATGCATAGCGCAACGTGTGTATGTCTGTGCGTGACGCGCCACAAAGTTATGCAGCTATTGTATCAAAACATCAGAACCGATCCATCAAGCAGTCAACTTCAACGCTCGGTCGTAGCCTACGAATAAGATTCTGGTTTCTTGCACCAACTATGCAAATTTGATGGCGCAGATTGTGTCGCATGTAAACTTACTAGCCAACCGACCTATGATATATCAAACCGCGGTATCGGCGAAGGCGCTATGTTTTAGGCTGTCGAATCCCGTCCGTTCATCCGGTCAGTTATTATTACCACGATATAATTCTTGTGAACGGCTTGAACAATTTTGATTAAAAAACTGACAGGGGATATTCAGCCTCTACTGAACACTGCTTCTTGTTTAGTATAGGCTTGGTGGTTGGTGTTATTATAGGCTATTTTTAAGGATCATAATGCCAAATACATCGTTTTACGGGTAAGATGGGTGCAAAATACGCAGTGGTAGCGTTATGATACAGGAGTGCATGGTGCACCCTTCCGCCTACGGCGCTTGGTTACTCCTCGCACAGATTCGGTTTAATATTTAGAAGAATAACATGTGAACACGCTATATATAACAGACACTGTTGGTAGCTCAAAAAGATGTGAGACTTGCATTCGTCTCTTGCGACACGAGAGGCTTACGATACGCTATATTTACGTCAGATCAAAAGCTGACGCGATGGTCAGCTCAATAGCGCACGGTACAGAAACGAAAATAAGAAAAAGCTAAAACAAAAATCGCTTAGCTCAGGGGCGTAAACGTTCCGGGCAATAGTCCGTGAAGGCAGTCCGGGAGGAAGAAGTGAAAAATACGGAAGGTAGGACTTGTGAAACAGGTAGGTTTTAAGCCGGGAGTGAAAGAGAGAGGGGGTAATGGATGAGCAAAGTGCATGGTAAATCAGAAGATGGGTGAAGTGATGGGTGAAGGAAATGGAGGAACTGGTACCATACTGATGTTGACGAAGAGATAGAGGGAGTTGATTCCAGAGACAAGATGAAGCATAACGAAAGAAGCGATAAGTTATTTTGAGAGAGGACGATGAAGGTGGCCGAGCAAGAGTAACGACAGATTAAGAGCGAGTACTGCGAGGACGTTGAGATGAGGTTATGAAGGTACGGAGGTTGTGTAGTCGTGAGAACTTTATAGGTAAGTGAGAGGAGCTTGTATTCGATGCGTTCAGTGATTCTGAGCCAGAGAAGAGAGCGTAGGAGGGAGTGGTATGACAGGACTGAGCAGCTTTCACGACAATACGAGCAAGAGAGTTCTGGATCTGCTAGAGACTTAGGGAGTTTATAGTAGAGAGAATTACAGTAATCTCGTTTGGAGTGAACGATAAAGGTATCAGTGGTACATGGCAGTCGACAAAGCGAGGTGAAGCGGGATACAACGAAGTTGACCAATGTGAGTAACATCAGGCTTTGGAGAGAGATGCAGTTTGGTCAGAGAAGGTAAGATGTTCGTCAAAGATAAAGCCAAGATTTCAAGCAGAGTGGGAGCTAGGTGTGTTAAGTGAGGCGTTGTGTATTTTGGCAAATTGGTTTTTGAGTCCGATGAGCAAGAATTCAGTCTTAAAGTCAGCGGAGTTAAGAGTAAGAAGATTAGCAGTCATCCAGGAAGAGATCTGTTGAAGAGCGTTTTGAAGGTGAGAAATGTTGGGTTAAAGTTGAGTAGGTGGAAAGAGAAGAAGAGCTTAGTTTCATTTGCATAAAGGTGGTGTTCGCATTGCTGACGTTAACAACTCGATGTCATCTGCAGGCTGCGTTTCAATGCGTCCAAGACGGAGATCATGTGGCTTGGCGTGGGTCATCTCCTACAACAAGTTGACATCAGTGACATCCCCGTGTTGGCTTCCACCGTCAGAGTCGTGCAGTCGGCGCGTGACCTTGGTGTCACACTAGACAGCCAGCTGTCACTGTCTGCTCACATTACTGCTCTGTGTCGGGCTGGCTTCTATCAGTTGCGACAGATCCGACAAGCTATCCGGTCACTCACTTGACGCTGCCAGGACCATTGTCCAGGCGTTCATCGCCTATCGTTTGGACTACTGCAACTAGCTGCTGGATGGTGTGCCGGAAAACCTGCTGAGAGGTGCAGTCAGTGTAGAATGCTGCCGCTCGTCTGTTCACTAGCGCACGCAGATGTGACGACGTCACTTCGGTATGCTGCGTCAGTTACAATGACTGCCGGTTCAGAGACGAGTGGAATTCAAGATGGCTTGCCTTCTACAACAGTCGCTAGCTTCACTTGCTACCTGACTGCTGACATTCATCTCGTCTCCGAGTTTGGTCGTCGCCCTCTGCGCTCGTCCACTGATAGGACACTAACGGAGTAACGGTTCCGTGGACCCACAACAGATTTGGCGACAGACGTTTTCCTGTTTGCGGGACCTCGTCTTTGGAACAGTTTGCCGATAATTTGGTGACAGATGACTAGCTATGGACAGTTTACTGATAGCTCAGAGGATCTGAAGGCTCGTACGACGCTGAACAAGTGACAAATAGGCAGTTTTTAATACAAATATGAAATAACATACGATGTATCGAATATTACAATTTCCAATGACCTTGAGTGGCCTTCAGCGTCAGTTCAGTACTGCAAACCCTTTCTCGTATAATTACTTCGCTGTTCGCTCGCCGGAGCGGTTGCGAAGTATTGTAATGAGTACGTGTGTCTGTGTGTGTGTCTGTGTGTCTGTCTGTCCGCAAGGATATCTCTGAAACCACACGCGCCATCTTTACCGATTTTTGTGCATGTTGCCTATGGTCGTGGCTCGGTCCTCCTCCGGCGTCGTTGTGATACGTTATGTAATTCCGGTTTTGTGGATGACATCATGTTCTTTTTCTATAATGGGCCGTACAGCGGTATGAATTTCCCTACGAAGGACCAATTTCGCTTAAATTTACTTCGGACAGAATTCAATTTCCTATTATTAAACTTGGGCATAATTTTGACTATTTCAAAATTACTCGCAAACTGAAGTAAAAGAGGAACTGAGAAATTTAACGATTAATGAGAAGAATTACCGAAACGCACGTTGCTGTAGCTATTGTTACTATGGTATCGGTGAACGTTGGCGGAGAAACAAATATACCACTGACTTTGATGCACGAACGGACGTACGAAAGCGAAGTTAATTTAGTGTTAATGGGACTTAGGTTAAGGAAGCACATAGAGTTATGGGAGAACCGCGGGCGAAGTCTGATATCTACGACTGCCTTGTTGCACGCTGCAGTTGACCGTCAGTGTTGCAGTTTGTTGTAAAAGCACAATTGCGCGAGCTGCGTCCAGTTGCACGATCACTGTCGTTTTCTGCAGCCAAGACAGTCGTCCACGAGTTCATTTCGTCGCTACTAGACTACTGTAACTCACCGGCAATCTGCTCCGGCGTTTGCAGGCAGTCCAAAAAGTAGCAGAACGCTTGGTTACCGGCACTGGAAGATGTGATCACATTACACCAGACTCTCAACGACCTGGCACCACAATATAGATTATTGCATGCTGGCTGCCGCCTCCGGTCTCTGTCATCATCTTCGGTCGTCGGGCAGATTCAAGGGCTCAATTACGAGCACCAATTCACGTCTCGGCGTCTCGGTCTCTTCTTTTCACCCCGCCTACCTCAATCCGC
>Ga0209780_1000291_pt1 | contig 25418 bp, 21 predicted proteins | sample WorMetexBAHAMAS2_FD_187384 | JGI IMG/M metagenome (GOLD analysis project Ga0209780, IMG submission 187384) | Marine gutless worms symbiont microbial communities from Max Planck institute for Marine Microbiology, Germany - Inanidrilus exumae... | ecosystem: Host-associated > Annelida > Digestive...
GTGTAGAAAAAAAATTTTATTACATCCTTTTCTTTACCTTTTAGTGTGCTGAGCCTGTGGGATCTGCCCTTGACCTGGAAGACTATCATCCTTCAGTGCTATTACACTGTTGGTTGGGTCATCTGACCTGTAAAATCGTCTCCGAAATGACCTATAATGTGTCGAGTGGGACGTTAAATTCTACAATACCATACTAATGACCTGATTACATTCTGGAGCTCAAAGGTCAAGGTCACAGCAGGCCATCGAGGTGGCAAAGGCATCCACGTCCACACTGGGTCATTGAAGTCTATGTTTATATATAGTTATGAATAGAAATACCTACGTAATTTTGTGCTTCCATTATGGGAACTAGCATTAGTCACTCTGGCAGCAATGTCTGACAGCAGCAGATGGATCAAGAAAAGGTTTGGCCCATCAGTGATTGTCACTTGTTGGAGTCGTCGCCTTGGCGCTTAGTTGAATATCAGGCAAGGGCGTTTGATCTGAAAAACCTTCCCCCATTACCCCAAATATGCTGTTTTGAAGGAACCAACACAGAATGGAGTAACTTGAGAAATGAAGGCCTGTTAAACAAAAACACGAGTGTATTTACGTACAACACATACCAGACATTTCACATTATACTGTTGTTTGGTAATAAGTTAAGCTGTGTTCTTACTGGATACTGAATATAATGATTGCCAAACGTGCACATACTGTAGTTGTTATAATGCAACTGTTACAACATTAATGAAACTGTTAAGACAGATTGTGATCTTTGATTGCAATAATGTAACACACTAATAACAGTGGTCAAAAAATTATGATGAAAGGTCTCTTGTCCCCCTTCCTTGTCAGAGCACCTATTGGTCTGCAATTTCTGTTTCGGTCTTCACTTGGATCCTTTCCAGTATGATCCGAAAAAGGATCTTGCTTGCGTGTGAGTCAAGAGCAATTGTTGTGTAATTTGTGCACTGTTTAAGATCACATTTCTTGGGAAGTGGGATGAATATGGAGAACGTCCATTATTGCTCTGGCCACAAACCAGTTTCCCAGATCACCACACATATTCTACAGGGCATTCTGTCCAGTACTGTCTCTCCTCCTGCTTTGAACAGTTCTGCTGGAACCTCATCAGGACCTATGGCTTTGCAACATGATGTCTGATGGATGGCATGATCAACCTCTGAACGAAGTGGTAGAGGATCTTGCTCCCAACATTCTTGTTCAATTCCTTTCCCGTCTTAATCATGGTACAAACTACAAGTCTTCACAATACCCTATCCAACTGTCTGCGATTTGTGCAGCATCAATCAATCAATTGTGTCAAGTCGCTGACTTGATACATTAATGTACATAAAAGACGCACACAAACAGCTATAACCTTGTATTGCGTGCTAGTGCTACTGTTTGCAGTAATGACGCGCGAATCTGTGAAGCTGAATACACTAAATACTACAGGATCCTATTATACTAAGTCTTGGGTGTGGCACATGATTCAGCAGAAGTCGAATCAGGTAATTCTGGACTGGAATATAGTTTCACAGTCTGATCATGCAGTTCATCATTTTCAATCAGACTTTGCAGTTCCTCCTCATTTACAGCCTGCTTTTCTGGAGCTATTTTCCGTCGCACTGTATCCATAATAGTGGATGATGACGACACGTCTTCTACATAATCACTGTTTCTGAGATATGGCAGATTACTGTCGACACCTGCTGATGCTGCATGAAGCTGAGCAGTTCGAATCTCATCTAGACCTTGAATAATGTCTTTAGGTGCTGGTCTTTTGTTACAGCCAGTTCCCTTTATACGCCCTAGTCTTGCTTCTGTAGCACAAACAATACAACATACTTCAAATTTAACACAGAACAGATTGTGACTGAGTAATTACTTTATTGCACATCACAGACCACTCAGTGCCAATAGAATAGATGGCAAAAACATTAGTTATTGTAACTAGAAAACATAGGTAGTCGTATCGACATGCAGACCCGTGCCGGCAGCAGCAGCACACGGCCGTAGCAGCATGCGTCACTAGCAACCGTATGACCGTGACTGTTTTCGTAACTGTGACCTTGAACTAAAACCTTTTGACCTCTGGGTGAATGCATGCCGAGCGACTACTATAGAGTATATGTGTACCAAGTTTGGTGTTGATGCTCAAGCCTTTTTCCTTTTCCAGCGCGGACAAACGGACCGATGCGACCGAATACCCTACCCAGGCTGGTGGCTATACAACCAGCGTGGGTAATAGGCTTTAGCCATCAGTTCATCAGAACTCACAAACACACGTCTATTGCTGAACAGTCTCAGACACATTTAGCCATAGGTTCAAAGTGTCTTGCCATTTTTGCATTAGTGCCGAAGTTTCCTGGTGTCGAAATGTGGGTACAAAACTCCTGGTTACATTACACTTACGGTTAATGTTAAGACTAACTTGGAGTTAGGGTTAAAGCTACAGCTGGGTTACAACTAGCTGAAATGTGCAGCAGTGCTTACCATTTGAAAATAGGCGATATGAAAATCAATTGTTCTGGGACGTCTAGGCAAGTGATGCATGATCGATTCATGGGTGTAGTGTGGGCAATGAGCCGACTAGACCTTGGGCCATTGTTATTATTTAAGCCTATATTGGTGTTTGAACTTACGTGGTGTGAATTGAATTTCTGAACTCAACTTTCATTGTGTCAGCGACCTCTACTAGCATACTGTGACAATTTCTATAGCTTTGTGACCCCCATAGTTATAGCTGGATGATGCAAACACTGGCCTACATTCTCATAAATTGCAGTGCTGTGGTGTTGTGTTAGACCGATATCACACCTGTGATTTTGTTGAGCATCTTTGACACGCAACTCTGACTCGCTTAAAAGACGCAGCATGCGACTGCTCTATTCAAAAAACGAGTCGCGCGTCAGTGCGACATGCCACGACGCGACATGTGACACGCCCTGTCACACTTGAGACTTCGACGCACATCTGAGTCGTGCGTCTTTAATGCAGGTGTAACATCGGTCTTAGTGTTGTCTATACACAGATGCATGACTTGTAAGCCAAGTTTATTACAAGCAACAATCAATCAGTGGACTGAACAACAAGAAACCAGACGGCCAGCAGCATACCGACCACATGACCGGGCCATAGCCACCACCATGAGAAAACAAGACGGCTACCGGCCTCTTGAGAAATCTGTTTTCACTTCAACGGAAGATGCATTAAAAGATCGACCTTAACCGATGTCACTGACTTTCATTCCCAGACAGGTCAAGGTCATGCCTACGCATATGCCAAATATGAAGTCATTGCATTCAGAGCGGAAAGACAGAGAGACAGAAGGAAGCCACTGACTGCATGAGCGATCAGTCGATCGCCTCAAACGGAAATCAATGAATATGCAACTATCTTCTCTACTGACAACTTCCAATATCCCAGTATTTCTCCAGGTAACCGTTTTCTGAGACTGCATATGGGTGTAATGCAGGGATGTAGGTGTGGCATGGAGATGTATGTGTGGCTATCAGTGGTGTCGGAAGCAATATATATGTGACGGGCTTATTTTCCAGCGTGAAGCTCGGGGAAAAAAATTAGGGGTTGTGCCCCCCACTTTTTATGATACCCACCACAAGTCTTTGCAGAGGTGGCTCACGTGTAGGTTTTGCACAATATTATTAATGTAGGTATCAGTATCTGCAAACGAAATTCTCTGTTACATTGTTGGCAATACAATAACTAATGCAAAAGTGAGCAGGCCAAGCCCCTGTTTTGAAGAAAGTAAGGGGCCCGAGCTGCCCGCCTACCCCCTGTTCTGATGCCTATGGCAGCTGTGCAAACTGGGCTGCAGGTAAAATGTGGATGTGCTGCATTGTGGATGGGCCTGGTGGTAAAATGCGCATCCACATTCAACCCATTTATCAGTGCCAAATGCCAACTAATTGTCGTTTGTGTTAAACAGTAAGAAATGCACGTTTTTATACATAAAAGTTACTATTTGAATATCAATTCAGTACGGGTTTGACACTGAGTATCAGTTCAGTATTCATTTACATTGGTGTCGGATTGTAACAAAGTATTCTTACTTCGTTACCGTACTTCATTACTTTTCACAGTAGGCCTACTTTTACTTTAAACGAGTTACAACTGGCAGGCCGTACTTTTACTTTTGTAACTTTTCTTAAGTACTTTTTAGGTCACTCTTCTGAGTTGACCGAATAAAGTGGGTCTCAATTGTCCGTCCGTTTGTACGTCCACAAAGTTTCTTTGCTTTCAATGAAACTTGACATGTAGGTAGAGGTCGATGAAGGATGAACGATGGTATGCAGTATGACCCGATTCAAGGTCAACGTCACGAGCCCTTGAAAGTTGGAAATCCTTCCATTTTCAAAAGCTATCTTCTCCGCCATTTAAAATGGGAGCTGGCAACTGACCACTGATTCTTAAACTAGGGCACAATATGTGACAATATCTAAATTTCATCGGGCTGGATTTTTGATATTTGGCCTAGTTTTGTGTCACGTGACTTCGTTACTGAAATCAACCGCCCACCCAAATACATCCGTACCAATCCGCATTTTACCCGTGGCCGGTAAACTGCAGGGTAAAAGTATGGGGGTAAGTTGGGGGTAACCAGTGTGTTAGTTACTGTAGTCTGTTGCTAACCCTAACACAAATCTTACTAATCCTACTGAGGCTACTTAGCCATCTCCCCGCACTTGTATCCCGCATTTAACCCGTTGCCAAGCCCGCATGCCGCATCCCTGCATTTTACCAAAGTACCTTTCAGGCTTACCAATAATCGACAAATACTGTGCTGAATCTATAGTTTTTCGCACAGGACACTCCGGAAAAACGGCAGTTAACGTGACATGGTCTGTCTTCGACAAGTGATCATTAGAACCATTACAATTCACGGGTTGCCACGGATCCATCCTCAATTTACCAAAAAACGACAAAAAAATACAACTTGTTGACATTTGCTTTAACTTACTATTCTTTGCGTTATTGGTGAATATATATATTTAGTGAAGGATCAAGTAAGTACTTTGGAGTATTCGTTTTATACGATTGTTCCTGGTTCACTTCACACTTCTGTAATATCGAAATGTGCAAACCACACTACGTTGTGATAAAATTTTTACAGGAAGGGCAGAGGCTATGGGACATGGTGAGCAGGAGCCTGTAACAGGGGTCTGGAGCAGAGCACTGGGGTCCAGGGGTAGAACCCTTGGTCAGAGGTCAGGTGGCAAAACCAATGTTAGAATTACAAAACTATTAATGGCGGGGCACATTCGCAGAGCTGATCGGGCCAAAAAAATTTTTCGCCCCCCCCCAGCGGGCCTAGAAAAGTTAAAAGTAACTTGTTTAGCTGTGACTGTAAAGATCATGTTTAAGTGGTATAATAATGTTGTAGTGAACTAATATTGCACACTGAAATATACCTTATGTTACATTGTGTGATTCTCATTTTAGCGTGATTTCAAGAAAATTTTACGTTGTTGGTTTTATGTGTTATTTAACTCTAACTATACCAACATTTTAGGAGCATTTTGATCGTTACAGCGATGAATAGACTGAACAGTTGGAACAGTTTCACACTGTTCTTATTACAAAATAGTAACTTGCTTGCTAGTGACGTCATGCTGCTGCTGCTGCCGCCGAGTGCCGACTTGGCCGGGTCTGCATGTTACGGAGCCCGCGATAGGACATGCAGACAAAAAATTTATATCGTGCGCACGAGATAGCATCTCGTGCCTGCATGTCCCTTCGCGGGCTCCGTAGCATGTTGATGTGACTGCCTGTGTTTTCCAGTTAAAAATTATTTTAGTGACGTGATCATGAATGAACATCTCCAAACTAAAAAAGGTAAAAGGGGATACGGTGTGGGGAAGAGTGTCCTCTTAGGAGGGGACCAGGCTGGGTGCCCAAAAAGAGGCAGAAGTTGCCAATTTTAGACCCCAAAATAGTGAGCCTTAAGCATTCTGATTTCTGATTGCTGTCTTATAAAGTTTGGCTGCCTGTTTTACATGCAAGAACATACATACTAATAACCACAGTTAATTTTACCCTACACTTGTGATCATGCTTTTTAGCTTTACCTAATTTAATTATCAACCAACTGTAGATACGACAGCTGAAAATGTGAAATTGCTCAACAGCATATACGTCGGTTATCCGAATGAAATGTCAGTCTAGCAAACAGCGATGCTATAATTGACGGCCAAACGGGCCAATATATATGCAATTAAAGCACACATCAGTACATTACTATAGTCTCATTCAAGCTATAAAACAGTAAGCCTAAATTTGAGTCAGTATAGGGCGTCGGCTGCTAGACAAGTCAACTGCTAGACAAGTTTGTTGCATTGCATATAAACTTATTTTGGATTCAGTTGTGGCCCCCCAGAAGTTCAATGTTAACACCTATTGGGGGGCCGCTGACTCTTGGGGGGGGGCGCCCCGCCAGGGGTATTGGTAATTCTAACAGTGGGCAAAAACCCCCTTGAAGCTGAAAGCTTTGAAGCATCTGTACGCCTAACAGGGTTGGTTGGTTGGTTGGTTGGTTGGAGTTGAACGGCGCTTTCAACACAATGTAGGTCCAAAACTGTTCTCAATACGCCAAGACTGATGAATCTGGGCATCAGTCCAAAGCGGCTACCTCTTGAGTTTTCCAGCCTTCAGAGAGGGCAAGTGTCCAAGTCCCCTTGCCCATGCCTGAGGGTACCCATGCTGATACCTGCATCCGTAATTCTTGTTAGAGTTGTATCAATCTACAATATTGGACATCAAAAAGTTGCCAGACTATATATCACTTCCATTTGAAAATTTAACAATTTTTGTAGTTTGTATTTTTAAAACTATTTAAAATTTCTGAAAAGAAATATTTTAAACATCATCACAATAACCCGGCCGAGAATATTTGAATGGCTATCGTTTGTTAATTACTGTAGAACCCAAGCATTCAGGAAAAGAAACTTTTGGCACTGACAGTTCAGACAATAAAGACTAGGTCTGCATAAATCTGTAAATCTGCAATTGCTTAACTGTGATAGCATGTCATAAGTCCTTTCATGATAACTATGTTTTAACATCAACATTATGGTAATTCCAACAAATATTATCTGCATAAATTAATATTATTATTATGCAACATATAAAACATAAATGATACATTCTTGACATTAACCTATGAATTCCATTTGACAATGACAAATGCAGAAATACAGAATTACACAGTAAAAATTCACAGGCATTCACAGCCATGCACAAACACATTCCAGGCTATGCATGCTAATCATTAGCATCAAAGTCACTATTTATATTAAAACTATACAGAATCATAATCACAAAATACCTACTAGCATGAATGCATAAACAGAGAAAAAATTAACGATAAAGCTAATTCACATAAAAAGTTATGTTCTGATGGGGTACACAATATTCAGCCTAACATTGATGACCTAATTGGGTATGTGGGAATATAAACACCCTACTTGGTGATGTACTAACTGATGTACTAACTATTTCTTGTAATGGGTTGCGACTGTCAACTTTTAATTAAAGAAAATGATGATGATGATGATGCATTAACAAGTTTGGTAAGATTCTGATCCTGAGCTTACTTATACTACACATTTACACATAGCCTTCTTATCAAATAGATTAATTAGCAGATTTTTCTTTTGAAATGTCAAGCCAAACCTAGCAAACAGTATGTAAACAATGACCGTCTTAGTATTACACAGCAATACCTCAACCATCACCTCAGTCACAGTATAGTTATCAATCGCTGTTCAAACATCTGCAAAATCAAAACATAGCCAATGAAGGTACAATAAGTTCACTGCTAATAGTTCACTGTGCACGGAACTTTGTACGGGTGACCATTTGAACGTGTATTGTCTGGGTATATAACCACACGGTTGGTTGGAGTTTAACGGCACTTTCAACGCAATTTAGGTCATATCACACCTTTAAATATAACCACACACTCAGGACAAGTCAGCTTCCTACGTTCATTGTGTATATGTGTTTGGTATTGCTACACTGACTGTGTGAAATAAACTTAATAAATGATCTCATTTACACGTTATACCTGAGTGACTTAGGGATGTCATATATAGTGCACTATACAAATCTACAAACTTTCTGTACTAGTGTAAGAACCACACATTACTTATTGAGTTACCATATTTCCTCTAATAGAAGCCGGGTCTCAAATACAAGCCGGGTCTCTAACAGAAGACGAATGTCATAGAACTAATTGCGCATCCCCCCGTAGCACTGTGGTGCATTGCGTCATCCGTGCGTATTGCGTTATTAGCATTTAGCAGAACGGCGGTATGGCCTTCCGGGTATTTCGCTTTGCAGTAATAAATATAAAACCAAGAATCTTGGTGTTTTAAATAATGTCATGTTCATCGGTGAACCGAGTGGTTCTAATAGAAGCCGGGTCTCTAATACAAGCCGGGTCTCTAATAGAAGCCAGGGGGTCTGACACTATTGTTCTAATAGAAGCCGGTGGCTTCTATTAGAGGAAATACGGTATGCCATGTGCTCACGTCACTTCGCTGCATGAAGATCGACTAAAATCAGCAACATGCACAATGCTGTATCACACACAAAGTAAGCGATATAAAACATTAGATCTCTAGTAACCAGTACGTCTTATACATATAATGCAGTAATATTGAGGCCCACCTCTTTTGCAATTATGTTGCAACAATGCAGTCTAATAAATGGATAGCTTTCCAAGAAATGTGCAGTTACCATGAAATTCCATGTACACTTTCTCAATATTTTGGTATTTTTTAGCACACATATAGGCCTACTACTTTGGGCGGGCATACCACCTCGGTATGTAACCAGCCACACAGGCCAACTCAGCCTCCAACTCTCAACAGGATGAGAAATGGGTACTGGTAAAAGTACGGTGATGCTCTGCAGCTGAGGATTAAAGGCAGGACAGCTCATTCCATTCGTGATTAAACGTGTGAGTGGCAGGCAAAACTGTGTGATCCCTCATTAACACGTGTCATAGGTTGGTTGGTTAGAGTTTAACGGTGCTTTCAACACAATTTTGGTCATATCGCGCCATCAAGGTAGAACTATATTATAAACAGGCCTATTATAAATTAGCCCCGTATGGGGACTGACGGTCGACTCTTCGCAACTGACGTTTGTGCCAACTTCAAAATCACGTAACATAAAAACTAGGCCAAGTATCAAAAATCCGGCCCGACCAAATTTAGATATTGTGCCCTAGTTTAAGAATCCGTGGTCAGCTGCCAGCTCCCATTGTAAATGGCGAAGGAAATAGCTGTTGAAAATGGCCGGATTTCCAACTATGAAGGGCTCGTCACGCGTGGACCTTGGATCGGGTCATACTGCATACCGCCGTGCATCACTCATCGACCTCTACCTACATGCTAAGTTTCATTTAAATCGAAGAAACGTTTTGTGGACGGACGGACATACGGACGGACGGACATCTGAGACCGGCTTTATTAGGTTGACTCTGTCGAAGAGTCGACCTAATAATAAGTATTAATTAACGAATGTGCGATAGCTGAGGGCTTTAATGATGAGTATTGCAGATGCTATGCAAATGTCTTGTTTATTTTACTTTATGGGAATTTCATTAGTGGCACAAACTGTTCTTTTGACTGGACTGGCAGTTGCAAGTTAACAGTGTGTATCTGCCAGTTAATGGAAAATGACTGTTGCTCATGCAACTGCAGTATGGATTTAGTTATCGCAAATGGTGAATGGACAGTAAGAGTACTAAGAATTTTGTCAAAAAAGGGCATAATGCAAAATGTCATGGAAATCTGGTATTTTTTCTCAAAGGCAATGCGAAATTTGATGATTTCTGTGTGAAATAGGCTGAGCCTTATGTATCACATCACATCAAATAGTTCATTGTTCAGTGGGGTTTAGAGATCTGACTTTCGATTCTTCTTTAACTAATCTAAACAATGAGCATAAAGCCATGGAGACGACATGTTATACAATGTTTGATTTACACCTCGCAGGAATTTTCACACCTGCCACAAAACTTCACACACTAATATCTCAAAGTTAGTCAGTCACTCAAAAATTATCCAACACAACTATATAAAATAGCAATAAAAATTCATTGGTCTCATACATGATAATTATAATATTTACTGACAGCATGGCTTGCAGCGCAAAATAGCTGATTGAGGTTGATTTTTGTTTTTTTGCCAACAGGGGTGACATGCTGCACCAATGAGGGTGGGTACATGAGACCCAAATATTCCAAATTCGGCTCTGGCCCAGAAAGGGGAACATGATGCACTGATCAAACAGAAATTTGCCAGGTAAATTCTCAAGCCAAATTTCCATTTTCCAGTGATCGATAGAGTTGTGAAAGGCCCCCAAAAATATAAAATTTGGAATGTGTATCTAACCTGCCAGCAGTTTTGCAGTGACTAGATGTTTAGTTTTTATTTTTTTAACTACAAGATGGACTTCGATGCCACAGTGTTGACATGGATGCATTTGCCACTTCGATGGGCAGCTGTGAACTTGACCTTTGACCTCTAAAATCTAGCCAGGTCATCAGTAGGAGCTCATGAATATTCTCTGTAGTTTTATCGAAACTGCTCAAGCCACTCATGCGATATTGTGTTAACGAGATCTGTTTAGACAAACAAACGGACGAATAAACGAACGCAGCTAACAGACAGCCTGAAAACATAAAGCCTCCGCCGACATTGTTGGGTGGCAAAAACATAAAAATGTACTGTACAAATGCTCTTTACTTGTGGAATGACTCTGACCACAAGAAGACAGCAGTCAAACCATAAAAAATGCTAGCATTTAGCCACCATAAACGATGATGAAACTACAAAACTCTGACACCATTCAAGGATCACAAAAAAACATTAAGGCAGCACAATGAACACATAAGAAGCAAACATGCATCAGTTGCTCTGGTCAGAAGTTCAACACTTTTTACCAGGTTACTTGTGATGCATGTAAGACCAAACACACACACACACATATATCCAACATGACAATTCCTAGTGGTAGGAAGTTTTGAGTAAAAAATGACAAAGATCTGTTACGACAAATCACGTAACCTCAGACTGATGCTGTCACAGGAACAAACATGAACACTTATTTTCACTAACGGTCATCTCAGGGAAACCGAGATGTGCCAAATTTTCCATGCATATTCACATGCAATAGAAGTTAGTTAGAAACGTACAGATTAACATGGCATGAGCAAAAGTGCTTCTAGGACACGGTACACGAACTAAAATTCCGGGAACGACTTAGTGAAAAGTTTTTAATTGTCTTTTGAAGTAAGACGGGGAAGTAGCTGTAGTAGAACTGCCATATAACTACAAAAGACACTTCAGTGACATTCATTTAAAAGTACGAAAAATAACATTTATAACTGTGAAAATGAGACTGTCACATCAGTCTCCTCCAGTGCTCTATCCACCAGTTCAAAATCACTGAACGCATCGAATACAAGCTCTTCACACTTACTTACAAAGCCTTCACAACCACCCAACCTCCGTATCTTCAAAACCTCATCTCTGTTCATCGTCCTCTCAGCACTCATTCTTTATCTGTTGTCACCCTTGCTCAGCCAACGACATCATCCTCGCTAAGTATAACTGATCGCTCCTTTCATTATGCTTCACCTTGTCTCTGGAATCAATTCCGAGTTTCTTCGTCAACCTCATACCAGTTTCTCTATTCCTGACTCAACTACTGCTGCACCTACCATTTCTTCCTTTACTGGAGCCACTACTCTCCTTATCCGTAACTCCCTAACTGTTTCACTTCCAGCTTAAAACCTACCTGTTTCAAAAATCCTTCCCACTGTAGATTCATTTCGTCCCTCCAGACTGCCTCCATTGAGAATGAGTTTCAGCGAAACATGAAAACTGGAGCTGTTTCATGGACCTGACGGCTTCCTATGACATCGTGTGGCATGGAGGTCTTCTGGTAAAACTCAGCAGGTCTCTGCCATATTGGTTCACCAAACTGATGGAGGTGCTGCTATGAGACAGACGGTTCAGAGTGCACATGGGCGACGACACCAGTGCCTGGAGAACACAGCGCAATGGTCCCCGCAAGGCTCAGTAGTGGCTCCAATATTGTTCAACCTCTACATAAATGACCTGCCAACTACACACAACCACAAATTTATTTACCAGTAAGCTGACGATATCTGTCTGGCCACACAGGCTGCTAATTTACAGAAATTGAATGTAGCCTGACAGAAGATGTCAAATGCACGGAGGAATAGTCCTACAGATGGCGTCTCAAATCAAGCCTAACCAAAACTATCACCAGTGTATTTCATCTGCATAATAGGGGAGCAAATGCCAACACTCTGCGCCGTCTGCGGTCATTCTCATTGGCTGTATGCTGTGGCGGAATATTGTGCCCCGTTTTCGTTTCACTCAGCCGGCAGCCCACACAAATCTGGTCGACATTCAACTGAACAACAGCATGCGCCTCATATCTGGAACTCGGGGACCTTCTCCACTACCATGGCTACCAGTTCTGTCACTTCTGTGCAACACTGATCCACAAGCTCTTGGACGCAAGGCAGTCGCTCATTCACAAACTCATTGCAATTTGCAAAGGTAACTCAAAACCATCACTGGCACTCCATGATTACATCTTCCACCCCCACAGATGAGGCTGAAGTCACGGAAACTGGGGGGAGGCAAAAAATATAAATGGGTGACGTGACCTCATCATTCCCCTTTCAGGGGTGGCAGTCCGTGGGCTAGGTCTTGTGATGATCAACCTATCTACCAAATTTGAAGTCACTAACTCCTACTGTTATGAAAATATGAAAGGTAATACAAAATATGGAAAGGGGTGCTTTGGGTAGTTAGGGTCACGAAAGGTCACTGTAAATAGCACCATTTGACAGAGCGCATACCGTATTTCCTCTAATAGAAGCCGGGTCTCTAATACAAGCCGGGTCTCTCATAGAAGCCGGGGGTCTAAGGGCGAATACACTGCCAGACTGGTAGGCCTACCGGGTATTTCGCTTTGCAGTAATAAATATAAAACCAAGAATCTTGGTGTTTCAAATACATGTTCATCGGTGAACCGGGTGGTTCTAATAGAAGGCGGGTCACTAATATAAGACGGGTCTCTAATGGAAGTCGGGGGGTCTGACACTATTGTTCTAATAGAAGCCGCGGGCTTCTATTAGAGGAAATATGGTATGAGTTCCTGTTAGCCTTCCACAGTAACTATGTCCCTATCTTACACCATTTCTAAAATATAGTGAGATATTGGTTAAAATCGCTGACTTTAACGTACCCCACGTATATATGGAGCCCCAGTTGGGGGTGACTTCGTTGCAGTTTTGCCAAGATCTATGACATCAGAAAACTGGAGTCCCTGGCTTATCAAATGGCTTTGTTTCCATGAGTTTATGTTTAGCAGCTGCAGTTTTGTTACAACACCAGCTTGTAACGGACAGGTGGACCGACACGAGACCACCGCACATATTGCATTCGCATAGTGTCATGCAGTAAAAACACATAAAACAGAAGCCATAAGATTAAGAACCAAATATTCCATACTCATCAAATACTGTATTCTTAATAACAACACAACAATACTCAATACTGTATTAGTATTAATAGTCCTTGAAGCAGAAGTGACAAGCAACATCTGAGCTACAATTAGCTTTCAACACAAACAGAAATTCAACACAGTTTTACCTCAGAGACAAACGTAGTGCTATATCTATACAAATAAAGATGTAACTTACAGTCACCAATAAAGCAACAAATTCAGTTCTTGTTTAAATCCGCTATCTGGGATGAGCCAGGTAAGCCGGTACTAGACTCACAGAACAAATCAGTATATCATTCACCTTTGTCAGTCTGGTTACTTGCTACTTATTAATCTTCTCCATTCACAACTCCCTGAATCTCACTTGGCCGAATCCAGACTTCTGAAATGCTTACCATGACTTGACCTCCTTCCACACAATCACCTATGTAGTCAAATACAATGCCTTTACTATAAATAAATAACATAGCTTAAACATCATTATATGTTAAGCTAGCTAGCTGGCTGGTGTAGTGTATAGTGCTGTAATGATTTGTAACATCCGGATTAAATTTGCGATTTTTTTTCTAAAATTGAAACCATGATTTTGCATGACCAAACTACGATTTTCTTCATAGACCAACGACAACGACGCCCGACTGCTAGCGGACAGCCAAGGAGCTAATATGCGGCCATGCTAAAGTATCAGATGAGGAGGTCGACAATCGTTAGCGGTGATTTGGAGCAGGCAACAGCTCATTGTGTAATGCCCTTCGGGCCGCGGCATTGCGTTGCACACGCGTTTCAGGCAAACGCATGAATGGACGATAATTAGCTAATGATCCTTGTCGGCCTTCCCTGAAGACTTTAACATGGCCTTGATATGGTAATAGGATATTCGGCTGGGAGACGTGTTACTGACAGCTGCCAATGACGACGTCACGCCATCGAACTCCCGCAGTCGCCCACACCCAGCCAGTGTTTAAGTTCCATGAATGACCCACTGTAGCGCTGCCTCATCACAGTGCTATCAGACTCCATATCTGTTGATTAATGATTAGAAGACAGTCGCTGATCATAACTGTATATATTAACTCTGAAGATTATAACATTACATGCAGTTGCACATTGAAATAACATTTAAGGAGAGAGAACCATTGAACCAAGGCTAGTCGAGCAGCCTTGTGTTGCATGCATAGACGACTAGAGGTGTGGCTAAAGTGGTAATATATACTGTGGGCCTTCTGCACACGGCCTGTGGCGACCGACTTCTTGTGGGTGTGTTTCTTTACAAGCACGTGCCAATCGGCTGCCAGTAAGACGGTCTGTGATTCATCAGTGATTGTACTACAAGAGATACTTCTTCTCCTTGTCCCATAATCATTCAATGACCATAGATTAAATACAACTCCGTATGTTTGTTTGTTATTGCAGGCAGAGACCCAGCCTACTCTGGACCAGTGCAGAGACCTCGCAGTGGTCCAGTGCACTAGCCCAGGGAGAGGAGGGGAATTGGTAAGTGTGTGCTAGTGTATGCATGACGTGTAGGGTGGAGGAGGGATAAGTAGGAAGTGAGCAGCTTGTCGGGTACTCATAGCGCACCCCCTCCAGACATGGCCTACCGTCTTGCTTAGCCCTGACTGGTGCTGACATACAACTCATACAGAACACAACATAAATTACAAATAGTAAAAACGAGCTGAAATGACATAATATATTTAGCCTATCGGCAGCAACTGTCGGTACCTTTTAGTGAACTTTGATGTAAGCCTGTTGAACAATGACACTCGCTGCGTCTTGCCGATAACTGCAGAGTCTTCCTGTGTCTCGAATGGCAGTGAAGTGTCAGTTGGTGTCCGTCTGTCACGCACTGCTCCACTATGCACTGTGCGCCGCTCCACCACACGACGCACAAATGGCAGTTGACTTACAGTCGGCGAAGGAGATAATGTCATCTCAGCCGTTGCCACATGAAGTGGAGTCGACTTTCTGCACAGATGCAAAAACAGTGATATATTCATTAAAGGTAACTAAATAATTTAAACTGTAGGTATAGCTATCAAGTTCAGTTAACTGTAAGCATAACAAAAACATAAATTATTTTAAGAACAATAAATTAAATGACTGATTGATTGAGTTAACATTTTATGTCCCACCCGACACAAAATAGGTCATTTCAGAGACATTCTTCTCAGCCAATCTCTTGGCTTATTACTGAAAAACTAAATCAAACACAACAAAAGCAAACATGCATCCACAAAAATATACCACAATAAAATGAACCCCCAAAAAACTAAAGCCAGGCTTGGTCGCCTCCTACGACCTCCGGCCTGGAAGTGGTATCGGCCTATTCTGAAAGAAGTAAAGTAAAGTCAGGCAGTACACAAGTAAGGAAGTAAGTAAGTAAGGAAAAAAGTATAAGAAAAGAAGAAAGTAAGTAAGTAAGTAATTAGGGAAGGAATGAGAGAGGGAAGAAAGGAGAGAGGGAGGGAGTAAGGAAGGAAAGACGGAAGAGAGGGAGGGAAGGGAGGAAGGGAGGGAAGGAAGGACGTGACGTGAGCACGTGATGAAGTTCGCCGATGGCAAACTAAACGTTGCAATTAGGTACTATTTTTGCATCTAGCTGTGTAATATGAACGTAATTATTGCAGTTAATCCTACCTGATGAACGTTTACAAACATATTTGAGAACTAAAATTGAAATCTAAGTAAATTATTATATAACTGAGAACTACAATGAAAACTTAAATTAATCTGTCCAGAACTGTATAACTGAAACAGTTTCTCTCAAGTAAAATATCACTGGTAAAAACAACTGCCATAACACGATCACATAACAAGCAAAGAACACATCAACAATTCAAACATCACACAAACAATCACAAACAGTAAAAAAAATCAGACAAATGTTTACATTTAGAAAATATTATTACTTTACATAACAAGAGCATGCATCATATACAAAACACAGTATTTACTCAAACATTACAAGAATGCCCATTCACCTGGTATTAGTGTCTGCTGGTTGGTTGGTTGGTTAGGAGACTAACGTCCCCTTTCAGCACAAAATAGGCTATATCTGGGACAAGGTCTTGGGTGGAAATTTAGTTCCGCCAGGTTAACGATGGCCAACAATACAGTAATCTCCTGACCTCGTTGCCGTTTTGTTCAGCGACGACCCAAAATGGGATAAGATAGGGGAGGCTCATAAGTTATTATGCGCCTACAACATGGCATAAACTGACCAACCACCACAAGACCTATTTATCAGTTCAGTGTGATATCTTGTGTAATTGCTGTTCTTCAGTTCCTATAACATATCAGTACCTAACAACTCTTGTTGTATAATATCTTCTCTGTGTTGGTCTGGCTTTGGAATGCTTCTCGTAGGTAAAATCCAAAAGAAGCATCCGTGGGACCTCCCATCCACGGTACCCACCACCCTGTTAGTGTCCGACAGCCAGTGAGCATGTGCATCTACCCTTCCTTCAAAAGTTCGTTGATGGATAAGGTACAACGGTAAGTGGCGTCAGTGCTTTGAGTTTCAGCACTGCTCTGTCACAAGTGATTGGGTGACACGGCATCTGGCACATAAAACGTCCGCTGTAATTATCCAAGTTTCCCAGCCCTACCGCGAATAACTCCAGATTGATTGATTGACTGAGTGACGGTTTTACATCAAACCCGACACAAAATAAGAATTTCGGAGATGTTCTTCCTAGCCAATCTCTTGGCTTAGTACTGAAAACTAAATCAAACACAATAAAGTAAATACGCATCCACAGCAACTTAAAATGAGCAAAAAACTAAAGCCAGGTTGGTTGCCTCCTACAACCACCGGCCTGGAAACGGACCGAGCCTATTCTGGAAGAAGTAGATAAGTAAGGAAGTAAATGAGTAAAGAAGTGAATGAGGAAGAAAAAAGTAAAGCAGTAAGGATGTTAAGTAAGAAAACAAACGATTCACATAGCGCCAGAATCAACAAATATATCAGGGTGTAGTACTACAGCCACACAGCCATACAGGGAGAAAAACTCCAGCAAACCATAAACTAAATGCAGCAGCAGCAAAAATCCACATAAACACAGACAACATTGTGGATATTTACGGTGATTGAGGAACGCCCATCATGGGTGGAAGTACTGTAGTAGCAACAGATTCTGATGGCTGTGGTGATGAAGCATTACCAGATGTTGGTGGCTTTTCTTCCAGATTAACATTAGTAAATGGTAATGGTCTCCGGGAATGAGATGTTGACCGAACGGACTGACTCTGTGGTGGCTAAAACACAAACATATCATAGAGATTAATAAATACTACAGGCTTTGCTCCTAGACCTGTCTAGGGGCTTATCACATTGCACACTGTCCTTCCTTTCTTCCTTCTTTCCCGTCTCATAGTCTCTGTAAGGGTATGGAGTTATGTAGTGTGATGTTAGACAGCTAGCAGTAGCTAAGCCAGTCTGTCTATGGCTGATACAGGAGGGCCTATCAGTATCAAAGTGAACCTATCTGGTTCAAAGTCTATTTTATGCTGTAGGCTCCATCACTGTTTTATTCTGATTTCTCAGAAAAACAAATCTCGATCTTGTAACATAAGACACCATCACAATGCAACTGCTGAAAGCTTACTATTAACACAGTGCACACATGTAAGCAATGCTGAGATATCTGATGATAAACGGCAACAAAATACACGAAGCTTCACTAGGATGGGCTTCTTCATGGACCAGTCTGCTGAGCCCTAGGTCTCCTGGTTGGAACCCCTGCTAGCGGGTCTTCACAAGGTGAGGTGAGTAACAATGCTTAGCAGTATAGATCTTACTAACAGATGTCACGGTACCGGTGTCAGAGTATGATACTGGCATCGGACAGCTCGCAAAGGGAACGACTCCCCTTCCGTCAGGAGTCCAGTGGCAGATAAAGAAAGAATTAAGCTAGGCCAATGGTTAGGTTAAGTGCTTTTAAGTTTCCTTCAGTGCTTTTATGCTGCTGGTGGAGTAGCAGGAACGACATCTGGCTGGTAAAAAAATCCTGCTGTTAGTCCATGAACCTTCACTTCTGAAACAAACTGATGAAGAAACCGATGTGGAACTGGATGAAGCAGGTTCACCCAGAAAACTGCCGTTAAACAGAGGTTGGTTGGTAATGCAGAGAAACGTGTCTAATCAGTTCAATATTAGCTATAATTATTCAGCCATCAGATGCAAATCAAGTACATAAAAATACACAACATGGGCAGAAAAAGCAGAATAATTAACATATTAATCAATTAAAATAATGAATATAGCAATGTACTTTATATAACAACATACAGCAGTCTTAAGCAAGTGAGACATTTTCATTAACCTGTAAAACAAAGATAAACTTTGTTCTTCAGTGACAATAAAATCATTTATTTTTAAGTTCAATTTTATGCCACATCTTGTGAGTACCTGGCATCTATCGACTACCTCCAGTTTTCACTACAAAAACAGTATTAATTGGTAATGGCATCTGGATAAGAGTGATGCAAGCAGCATTGTTAAAATGGCACATGCTGTGAGTTTTCATGCAATCAAAATTTCTACTTGTATGCATGTACAGGTAAAGGCAGTGGCTTGACCTAGTGGTAACATCGTTGGTCACATTAATGAAGTTACTTTGTATCTTCTCTGGTTAATACTGAGATGGGTAACTATTTGCACATATACATCTTAGTATGTAACCAGCCACTCAGGCCAACTCAGCCTCCTACCCTCAGTGGGATGGGAAATGAGTATCGGCCAAGTGGCAGTGCTCTGCGGTTGGGAAGGTAGTCGTAGGTCATGCATCATAGACTCTGTAGAGGAGTATCCATGAGTGCTCATCTGCCTTCCTTAAGCCAAGGGCAAGATGGCTCAAGGTAGGGAGATGAGCACCCCATGGATACTACTCTACCGTTTTTGCAGGTCAAAATCACAATTCTGTGGAGATGCTTAGTTGGCAAGGCTGGCATGCTTTCAACAGGTAACATGTACAACCTCTGCACACAGATGTGACTGACTGCCTGTTCTGCTACTTAACAATCACAGTCAACAAGACGATTTCCTGTCATACCCTGTGGGGCACCACCCCACCAGTTAGGTCAGTAGCTGTAATTGCCACTGCATTTCTGAAAACTGTGGGCTTTACAAAACAGTTCAGTAAAGGATATTGCAAAACTAGAAACAGCCCCCACTCAAGTCTGTATCAACCACATTGGCAACACTTTTCCTCCTGTGACTCTGAACTCTGAAGCTTTGCCCTAGACAGCATCAAGATGAACCACCATGCCAAGTACCACATCAAAAGTCAATTAGTTCAAAATGTTATTGTCCCAACAAACAGACACATACTTTGGAACGACTGCTCTATCTGGACCACTAAAGTGGTTGGTCACTAAAGTGGTCAGAAAAAAGCATCAAGGCTACTTTCTTAGCAAATAAAACACCGACCTTGCCGCTAACCACTGCTGTAGCTGCTGGTCGACACTGGGCTTTCACTGTCTCCGGTGGATTATCGTTGTAAGAAAATGGGGTTCGGCGACTGCTAAATAGTGGAGCGGCCACTGTCCCACGGAAACCATTGTAGCACGGTGACTGAATAGCAGATGAAAACATTGGACGGGATCGAGTCGGCCACGGACTAGATCTGGACGCTGATCGACCATTTATGCGCTGGCCAGAGCTGTTAACAATTGCGGCTTCTCTGAGTGAGAAGGCACTACCAGCATATGTATCACAACTACTATCCAGCTGCAACATCAGCACAAAAGGTATGCAGAGTGCAATGCAACAAAATTTTATTCCCACATAACCTTATCACTTCCATTCGATGCTATGATGCCTTGCAACTAAGTATAGAACATAACTGCGAAATGTACAGTTGCATTAAAAAATAAAAGTACAAGGCTACAGACAGTGGTAATGGTATGTATGCAAAAACAAAAGATAAAATTATTTCTGTGGCATTTAATGTTGGGTAATATGTAGGGCATCCGGTTTATAAAAACCTGCTAAAAGATCTGCCTATGGAACACCTGGCCTAGACTGCAATAACTCTGGAGAAACTGTACTAACTAATCAAACAAAAACAAAAAGTGAAAGACATATCCTTGCAACTAAGTATAGAACGTAACTGTGGAACATACAGTTGCATTAAAGAATAAAAGTACGAGGCTACAGACAGGGGTGATGGTATATCTGCATATCAGACATATTGTGGGTCCAATCACTCAAATGTCTTACTGATTATCATCATTACAGTATGTAACAAAAATACAAGTATGCAGAAAACCAAAATAAAAGAGTGAAAGCTGACACTAGGGCATTATATGAAGGACTACTAAACAGTATACAAACTGCCAGTTCATTAACACATAAACGCCTAATACTTTCTGTCAAAATACGTAAATAGTGAGTGCAGCATAAACAAAAATTTCTCCAGAATAAGTAACTTCATAAATTACTATATGTGCAACGTACAGTTCCAGGCTTCACAGCCAGCAGCTGATACGTAGCGAACACATCATCATAGCGATGCATTGACAACGACTCCTCCAACTGCTCGCGTGTGTAACCCATATTCCGCAGAATTTCTACAATAACAAAAATATGTCTTTAATGCCGTGACATCAAGGGCTGGCACATGACCCCAACCTGATAACATAACCTATTCAGTTTAATAGGGTATAAATTGTTATGTTATATGTTTTGCTGATGTTACTTTCTTTTTTCAACTGTCGTCCCTGACATTCGACAATGGGTAAACATATAGCAATGAGGATTGTTGAGTTAACCCAGCGATGAAAACATTTTTACTGTGTCTAAGAATTTGGTGCATTTAGGTCAAGGGAAGTTGCCGCATCAAACAATTGTGGCATAACACGGTGACAAGTTGGTATACCCCACCTTTATTGTTTGTGATGGCATTTTACAACGGATGGGAATATTGCAACACTGATTGTTATGTTAACATCGTCGATGATTCCTCCACGTCTGGTAAAAAGTCCATGAACTTTGGTCCAGTAACCCATTAGATCTTTTTGCTCATTTGCATGGGCAGGTGGGCAGGCGCACAGTTGGCCTTAAAAAGTGCTGTGCGCTAGTTTTTAAAGGTCATTTGGTAGGTGGCAGTAACACAGTCAGTTGTAAGTAAGTAACACAACGTCACATTTGCGCTGGACATGCTAAACACTGGGCTCTGCCCATTTTCCAGTTGGTACAGTTCTGTCCAAATGTCCTTCCTGTTACTGGCTGTCTGGGGTTCACCTATAACGTGGCCATCAAAACGGTGTTCTTTCTGTATGTATGTGTGTGCAATGTCATTTGCTTTCTCTGCACAAGAATGAAAAAAACATTTACACACATAATACTCCCATCACACAATAAACATTTTTGTAAATATGGACAAAAAGTTATCAAATATTCTTCAAAAGCCATAATAATTACCAACACGCTTTTCGTCAATTACTTCATTGGGTTCAACATACGGTTTCAACTCGTCACCAAGAAATCCCAGATTCAACCAACCGTCTTTCATTGCATTCTACAACAAAACATCAATAGAACACATAGCTTCCACAAGTGAAAACACATATTCTCTTGATGTACTTTTCATCTAAGTCTATCCTAAGTCACGTGGCGGCATGGTAACACAATAGGAAAGACACTGAGATCACTGCTTTGATTCCCAGCCATTCTGCTGTCATGCAGCTATCTCGGTTATCTTTCAACACCCATTTACCTCTGAGTTATGCATCCCGGTTGCAGCAACCACCAAATGGAGTCACTTACGTTCAGCAGTGCAAGGCAACCTCGTCATCTCGTGCTGTAGGACAAAGCGATATGGACAAACGTTTCGCCTATTCCAGCCCGACTCTATGGAACTCAGATCCACTGACAGATCGTAACCTGTGGCTATCACCGACTCAGTTCTGCACGCAACTAAATCCGTTATGTTCTCCAGAGCACAATGATACATTCCCATAGCACCTCCATGACAGTCTAGGCTGTAAGGTTTTCTACATAAACATGAATGTTCTCTACATACATACATACATAGGCATGTCGTTCACCCACATGCCTCAGTTCACCAAGCAGCGTGAATCGGTACTGGCCAAAAGGCGGTGATGCTCTGATGCTGGGAAGGTAACCCAGGCACGGCAGACAGTAAGGCAGCCTATACAGCTGGATTTATGACTAAACTTACCCGAGGGACTGTTTGCTGGGTTAGCGGAGATCAGCACCAACCCGTGGTCTTGGGAGGACTACTGGAGACCTTTTTCTATTACAAATAACAAGAAATACTACACAGCATGCACAACAGTACTGAAAAATCGAAAATAATACGTTAATAAAAATAATAAACAGCAACACAAAAGCATATCTACCTCGAGCGTAGTTCGTTTTGCAGGATTGACAACGAGAAATTTTTTCACAAGATTTTCGCAGTCAGTCGACATATAATATGGAATGCGATATTTGCCCTTCATCACTCGTTCCTTTAACTCCTGAAACATAAACAAAAGCCAGTGTATTACAACCACTTCTCTATTTCGTGTGGGTTGAATTAACTGAGTTAATGAGCAGTGTTTAACATCACTCTACACGCAAAATTCAATAACGTCATCATACAGCACACTAAGATATGTTCCACATTATGATGTCTGTGAATAGTCTTATTACATTTAAGAAATAAGTGGATAACATCTACATCACATTCCAAAAGCAAAAGCAAAACAAAGCAGTAATAAAACCTTCAGATTGTGCCCATCAAATGGCAGTGAGCCACTAGCCAGAGTGTACAGTATCACGCCGAGGCTCCAAATATCGACTTCAGGGCCATCGTACTTTTTGCCTGCAATGTATATTGTACTGTTTTAAAAACGTCTAGAATACTTGTCTCTCACACTTAAAAATAAAAGTCACTAGTTTATTACACGGTGTTTTGCAGCTTATCATTGTCTTCACAATGCAGTTTTCATCTTATTTTTTTGTGAAATACACAATAGAATACAAAATCAAACTATTAATAAAAAAATTTGCCCCGTACGGGACTGACAGTCGACTCCTCACAAGTGACGTTTCTTCAGAGTCACGTGACACAAAAACTAGGCCAAATATAAAAAATCTGGCCCCTATAAGCTTTAGCTATTGTGCCCTAATTTAAGAAAGCGAGGTCATTCTCCAGCCCCCATTATAAATGGGGGAGGAGATAGCCTTTGAAAATGGCCAAATTTCCGACTTTCAAGGGCTCATGACCTTGACCTTGGATCAGATCATACTGCACACCATCATGCATCACTCATCGACCTCTACCTACATACCAAATTTCATTGTAATCGAAGAAACTTTTTGTGGATGGACGGACGTACACACGGACATACGGACGGCCAGACGGACATTTGAGACCCACTTTATTAGGTCGACTCATCCGAGGAGTCGACCTAAAAAGTCACATTAATCAAAACAAAATGTTGCCGATAACACATAATTCGTTCCTGATGTCTGAAGGCTAAATGTAATGGCAGGCATAGATTTTCAACATGCATTTCAGTATATAACAATAATCAATAATTCAACACATACAAACGCAACCATCTTACAGCCAATATACAGGTCAATTGGTGTTAGTTGGCACCCCTACTTAAGAACTGGAGTATTCTGTTGGAGCAAAGTTTTACTGATGGCACCTAGTGCACCTAGATTAGAGTTCTCTTTAACGGTTTTATCTACGATATATCTGCACTGCAATCAATACCATAATCAATATAATCAATCAATATAATTACACACGACACAGCAGGCAATGTTATGGCTGTTATTATGAAATTTATACTACAATCATTACACTTAGTGAAAGGTGTAAACTGTTAAAATGTAGGAGACTATTTTCACTGTTACTATTAACATTTTCTGTACTTATGACAACTTTCAGTCTGCAAAACTCACAAGTATGGTGAAGTACAAATAACAACACTATACACTTATTAATACTAGTTGTCTTGTGTGTATGAATGCAACCTTTGTTTTTAACGGCCATTTTACATCTTTTGTGCATATAAATGATGCTGATAAAGTAAAAAAACAACATTCTACCTGTATTGAACACATAGGGCGACTTGTATCTTACCTTGAAAAAGTTCTGGTGCGGCATAAGGAGGACTACCGCAAAATGTGTCAAGCTTTAAATCACTGCTGAACTCGTTGCTGAAGCCAAAGTCAGCAATCTTGATGTTCATATCTTTGTCGAGCAGCAGATTCTCAGCCTGTGATACAGACACTGGCAGGTGGGGTACAGCAGCAATCACAGATGTCACTGTCTACTGGACAGATAATATTTTATTGATATTTCAATAACAGATGTGGCTTTAACTGCCTCATACATTTATATCGTAAGAGGGACTCCACATATTTGTTCAACAGGCCTATTGTATGTAATTACAACAGCTAGGTCCCAAAAGTCTTCAAGAAAATCATAGAAAATTGCTGAAAATGTCATATCCATTGAGACTTGAAACTAAACTGTGGACACTGCTTATAATCAATCATGTACAGCATGTATGGTGACACTAAATATTATGCCACTAGGAATCAGAACCGGTACTGCCCAAGTACTACTTCAATGTACAGAATTTAAACAATTACTGGTACTATACTGCCTTTTAATAGTCCCTTCTTGTAAACCCCTAAATGGCTAAAATGACAAGTATAATTAAACTCAGTTCAGCACAGCAAAACATAAATAAAGTAGACGTGCTGCATGTCCGACTAACTGACTTGCATGCAGCACACCAAAACCTGCCTTTCCCGCCTGATCGAACCCTTCCTCTAAAGCAATATCAATACCAGGGCAGGTTGTGATAAGTAC
>Ga0209780_1000292_pt1 | contig 25387 bp, 21 predicted proteins | sample WorMetexBAHAMAS2_FD_187384 | JGI IMG/M metagenome (GOLD analysis project Ga0209780, IMG submission 187384) | Marine gutless worms symbiont microbial communities from Max Planck institute for Marine Microbiology, Germany - Inanidrilus exumae... | ecosystem: Host-associated > Annelida > Digestive...
GTGGTGTCGTTGTCACCGATCAGCTCGACCCTGTTCCGCAGTTCCGTGTTCTCGGTCGTCAGCTGGTCGCCAATTCTTCGTATCACAAGCCGCTGGTTCTTTCGCGACAGAAACCAGAACTCGAAATCGCCGTCGATAACGCTCTTGCTCAGCTTCCACTCGAACTCGACCGACGAACCGGTCGTGGCCTGAATCGCGTGCGGCGATTGGCGCAGATTTGGTTCGAGGCAGACCTTGCACCGACATAGAACGTTTACGGCTTCTCTACAGTTATTGTTCGTGGATACGGTGTAATTACAGTCGAACAGCGAGCTCTCGTTCCCGAGACAGTCTACCTGGCCGAGTGATATCGCTATCGGACGTGCAGTATCGATGCCGCTGTAGGTCGCCGCGCCGTCGAGAAACCCCAGATGACGGCAGATGACTCTCGTGTTGCGTAAGCTCCATCCACTGCGACAGATTCCTTGCCACCCGTGCGCAGGAGAAAATACCTCCGGACGTCCGTACATCGAACCTCCGTCGACCAGGCGCATGTTGTCTCTGGCGCGGTAGTCGGCGCAGTCGGCGCACAGGCATTGGAGGAAGACGTCGCGTCGGTAATCGCAGCTTGGCTGAACGACGAAGAGCGGGTCGTGTGGACAGTCGACCAGGCGGGACTCGCTGCCGGCGCAGGTCACGTTTCCGAGCCCGGTGCGTCGTTGCGGCAGGAGAGTTTCCTTGTCGAACGTGTACCACGACAAGGCACCTGGAAAGCCAAGTTCTCTGCAGGCTACCTCCGTGTTGCGTCTCGACCACCGGCCGGCACAGACAGTGACCCATTCTCCACGAACAAACACCTCCAGCCGCCCGGATGCCGCCGACTCGTCAGCTAACCGCAGAGTACCCTTGACCGCGTTGAACTCACGTCGACAGATCGCCTTCAGGAGCAGCTGCGGTAAAAAGATGAAGTAATAGTGATTGACTAACCTGTCAGATTCGCGTGGATAGGATGCTATGGCTAGTAGCTCGGCCCTCAGCTCATCCACCCCGCCTGAACCGATTCCGACGGTAATTATCCGTGTCCCGTCCGACTTGAGCTGTTCGGCGGCAGCGAACGACGACGGGACGTTGTCTGAGGCACGGTGGGTGATCGTCACCAGCACGTCGGAAACTTCCGGTCTGTCGCCGTCCCGGTTGTTGAACATGAGTGAGCGTACGCTGTTGATTCCCGCGGCCAGGTCACGTCCGCGTTGCTGCGTTCTTGAGGGGTCTTTGAAACTCGGCGGCTGGTGACCGAGGGGATAGACGGTTGACGTGTTGGTGGAGGCGAACACGAGCATGCCGACGTGCGTTCCAGACATCGACGAATTCAGCTGCGACGAGACGCGACTCACCAGGTTTAAGGATGATTTCCAGTCGGAATCACTGACGTCAGAGCTGCTGTCGACCAGAAATACAACATCAAGTGCTCGACTGCAGTCCGCCGGCGCTGCGTCGTCACCGACCAGTGTGGCCATTGTACCCGCTTCTTTGGCTTCACCAATAGTCATTAGACTGCAGCATATAATTACACCGATATACAGATCGAACACTTGCGCCATCGTCATGAACTCACTGCATCGTCTTGTGGCAAATGTTCCGACTCATGCGGTACCCGTACGGAATACGCCCGTACTATACACCCGTACTATCCCTGCTTCTAGCGTGAGTGACGTGAGAAAAATTTTTAGTCGTGACACGTGTGTTTCCTGTTCTTGCAGCGACTCGATCAGCAATCAACGGTAAGCATGAGTGCCGCAAAACTTAGCAAAAAAACGCCAAAGCACCACAAATTCGGGTGACAGTGGGTTAGTGATTAGTGTTAAAGTTAGGGGTTAAGTGTTATCGTGTTTTTCCGCTGCCAGTGTTATTGTTTTTTCAGTATTCAGGCAGATTTGACAGCTTTATTACTTTGTCGTAGAGATTACTATGCCGTCGAAGATGTCTTGCGATTTTACCGCTTGACGCTATGTTAATAGCGCGAGTACAAGTACGTTTCAAGCAAACTTCTGAAAGAGTCTGTACTGATGGTCGGGTCCCGGATGAAATTCGGGAGAGTGTTCCAGACTGTGGGGCTGGTATAAAGTAATTTCCAACAATGTTAAATTATACTGCTTGACAACAGTCGTTAGGGAAGTTGACCTTGATCATCTCGCTTTTAGTCAAGATTACTGTAAAATTACATACATGTATTTTCACTTTCTCATACATTGAATATTTAATATGCAGCACAAAAGCTGTTTTAATAACCGTTACGCGATATCGACTTCTATACGTTTCCGTCTCGACCCATTCGCGACTCCATTGTAACGTAAACAACGGTTACACTCTCACTGACTAAAACTATGTCTATACATTGATGCGCCTTGCGTATTCATGATGTTTTTAATGTGAAATTACAAAACCAAACTGAAACTAGATGGCTGTATTGTATATTGTGTTGAATGAACACAATACAGTATTCGCCCGAAGCGGTCGGCTATATTTAATAGGTTTTCCCTGGGCCTACCGAGTCCTCAACGAAAACGGTATCTTGATCGCTTCGCTTTTGCAGGGCTCACTAGGTAACAGACCGACAGACCACGCTACTCGGTGGTTCACAATAGGCGGCATCTACCTATGAAACAGCAGACTTCGCTTAGCCCGCAGTGAACGCTTAATATATATACTTCCTTAACGTAAGTCGAAGTAATGCTAAATTAACTCCGCCAGCCACCCTACGTCCATCAATATATGTCTTTCTTCGGCAACGTACACCCTTGCCATTATAACACTAACAACAAAGTTTTTCCTTATTATTCTTCCCATTAATCGTACACCCCAGAGTGAATGCAATATAAGCTAAAATTAACTATGTTTGTCTTGTTTTATTTATGTTTATTTTAAATTAATTCAAATATGCTTATTTTAAATTGTTTATAATGAATAAAAAATAGAGACTAAAAACGCAGCGCCCGGTGTAGGTCTCAAACCCGCGACCCTCGCATTAAAAGTCTGATGCTTTACCGCCTGAGTTAACTTGGCTTCTTATGTGGGGCTCTACATAAAGCTATAACAATCTATTACAGTTCAACTAAAATGAAACTGAATTAAACCTGAAACGAAATTTCAGTCAAGCGCTGGGCTGACAAAAATGTTTTATTATTTCAGTTTTGTTTCAGCGTCCGCACATGTGAAACAAGCTGTGTTACTTACTGCATTCGATAAGGTATAATGCCACGCGACTCTATAGTCGGTAGTGATCGGCTGCCTGCGACTGACTGATGTAACCGTTATCCGTGCGATACGATAATGATACGTAGTTACGGATGTTTTTAAAACTTTGGGGTGGGCTGTTTGTACGCGGCGTACAGCACAGGAGAAAGACTTTGAATTGATTCTAACAGTAAAATGGAAACTAAACATCCCGTGGAAGGCTATTTTGGTAGTGAGTTTCGGGCGATCTGTAATCATTGCAAAATTATGGCGGCCTAAAGTCGCAAGACCTGGGAATTTTGTAAACAATTTTTGCGTTTTTTGGAAAACGACCCCTTATGGTAAAACTGTCAAAATTCTGTTTTGAAAGCTTTCACCGCCTCACTTGTCGACGTTGTTGTGTTCAACTTTCGTAAAATGTTGCTGACGGAAAATCGGTGAAATCGTGCGTAATTTAATTAACCAAAAAGATTTAGGCTGCCTCTCAAACTGTCGCTACTGCGTGGATCGCACCCAAAATTTGCCAGGGCCAGCCGCCCAACAATGTGCTCACAGTGCGTTTACAAAAATACCCTTGGCTATGCGTAGCCTTTTCTCGCTTAATTGACTGCGGGCGTCGGCCTTGCAAAGTTGTACCGTACCGTCCGTAGCCTACGTAAAATACTCGATCGTAGTCTCAGAGTCGCAACGCCGATAAGGCACCCGACACGGTTTCTGGTAGCGTACCTTATACCAACCCGTGCGTGACGGTTGCCGTTGACTGAAGAAGACGGCGCTGTAGTGGCAGTTTTTGTTGTTGTTGAATGCAAAATTTATGCAGGTGCAAGGAGACGATCTAAAGGTGCGGCCAGAATCATAGCACGGAACGAGACAGCACTTCGATGCATGCCATGTTTTGGTCACAGATCTACGGGATACAGATCACCTGACGCACCTGCGAATGGACCAAGGTTTATTCGATGATTCGATCTCCCACTTAGCAAAATGTTAGCAATAATCAGTGAACCCAACATTCGCCTATAACGCAGCATTTCTGCCGAACAGACATTCCGTTACACTAAGATGACATACTAATCTGTCGTTCCTTATGTATAGGCCTATGTAGGCCTAATGCTACTGAGCGACTAGCTGATGCACTTATAAATCGATATATAGCTTAAGCAATTCTCCAACAGGACTTGTATCATAATGTTTTGTAACGTATATTACATGTGGTAACAAGAGCTCAGCCACCGACCGCTGCCAAAAAGCATGATCTGAATTTTGCACTACAAATAAGTAACAGGAAAATACAAAAAAACTAGAATGTTGGCATTGGAAAATGGCAATTAACGTATCGATTATGCACTATGATCGCCTGTCTTGTGCAGTATTATTGACTGTGGCAACTCATGCACATAATACTGCAGTCGACAGTAGATGGTCAACAATTTTAACTTTGGCATCACTCAGTCTCACTCTCAGTGTACTGTCTAACGCAACTTTGTCGATAGACGACGTACTGGTACGTGGCAGCAGCTTCATCCTCCAGTGTGAACTATTATTATTATATCATATCAATATCGTCGTCATCATCATTATTATTATTATTAGTAGTAGTAGTAGTACTAGTAGTAGTAATGGTAGTAGTAGCAGTAATATTCGAGTTTCGATAATTTTGAGTACTCATTTAGCAATTCGATGACTTTAGCCCACCCAGCCCAAGCAAAAGGCTAGAATTAAACATTCTGCGTGCCGGTGTGTTTGTTTACTTTTGTAGATTGCAATTTTGAAATTTATATATAATATATTGGTAGATTTAAGGCTTTTGACAGGTTTGTTGTTGTTTCTGCGTATTAAATGGCAGTATCGTGTGTTTGGTGTTTTGCTGTTGGCGGTGATGGTGTAGATTTTGAAAATTCATAACGTGTTTGTACATGTTTTTATTTTCGTTGTTATACGCAGGATGGTCTAGCCTCACAAAGGTTATATTAATTGTGAGCCACACTGACATTTAGACAGTCGTATGGCTGTCTTCATTGTCGACTGATTCACATCAAGGTTACGGTTACGTTTATCGTTATTGTGCTGGATTGATGACTTCGAAGTCGTACACTGATAATAGCGTGGCGGCTGAGTGATAACTACTCGTAAATTAATTCGAACATTTGCATAACATGTATATTGATAAACTGAGCATTGTAGTAGTGGTCGTGTGTTCTTAGGGAATCACTGATGACTGATGCTCATTTGGTGTCGCGTGCTTTTCATCTATCTCATCCGTTGTCCTCTTCCGGAGCTTCGAGTTTACTGGACGAGAGTGGTGCTGATGAATCTGCACCATCACTTGCTACACCTTTTCCTACTATACCACATCCTCCGAGCTCTGAGTTAAGTGCTACATGTGACTTGGCATTGAACGTGACACCAGAAAGGACAGTTTCCTCACATGTACCCCTTCAGCGGCATATTCCCAGTGTGTCTGACGATGAGTATGAATCAAATCATCGGGCAACTAAAGTCCACTTTGATCAGACAGTGTCTGTGCATCACCTATCCTTAGAATACAGCACTACCAATGAATCACCAGATGACTATCGGCTGTCTGAAATAGATACAGATGTGCTGTCTTCCATGTGCAGTGAACTAAATACATCAGACGTTGAACCAATTTCTGTTGTTGCATCAGATCTGCGTTGTCTCCCTCCTAGCTCAATGTTGTTGCTTGGTGAACTGGAATCCAGCAGAAGCCTGCAACGCAGTAGTTCTGCTGGCAAAGATTTATTGGGCATTGGTGCAAGAAAGAAGAAATCCAAATCCAGCAGTAGCCTGAGTAGGCAGGTGGTTACAGAGTTAGGTAATACCACAGGAATTCCGGCCGAATCTGTTCATGGCTATCCAGGTGATAATCAAAATGCTGAGCCAGAGTGTGTGCTGGCCAAACCAGACTTCAACTCGACGCTGAAGATGAGCAACGATATTGCACAGCTACAGGACCAGCAGTTTGATTTGGTTGCTGTTACTAAAGCGAAGATCAGCCCGAAACGGAAGCAGCAGCTCTTTGAGAAGGTATTGTTGAGTTCCATCAGTGTTCATCATTTAATGCCTTTTCTCATCCTTCTGCCTTCAGGAACATCAGCCATTACGGAATACGGAATCATCCTTGCAGTTTTCCTTATTATTCGGCACGTTTCTTCACCATCACAATCTTTACATATCCTCATGTGCTGTGTTTCTGCCGTGCTTTTAGCTTCGTTCATAGCATTTTTTCGAGTGTGTTTATTTGAGATCCGTAGCAGTATTATTAGGCTGCATCACCTGCACCTGTAGCCTATTGCTACAGATGTCACGTCTTTGTCTGTTTGTCATGTTGGTCATACGAGTGAGCTGTACAAAAAAGGCTGATCACATTAAGATGCCATTTGGGAGGCTGACTCATGTGTGTCCAAGGAACCATGCATTAGATGTGGGTTCACATCCCCACGTGAATGGGTACGTACTTATGCGCCCTGATTCATTTGTTGATTTTGCTGCTATATAAATTGTTTGTTTAGTTTACTTAACTTCTTTCCTTACTTTCTTCTTTCGTTATAATTTCTTCTTTACTTGTTTACTTCTTCCAAAATAGGCCCATTACGTTTCCAGGCCGAAGGTGGGTTCATGTTATGTAGTAGTATATTTTGTTATGGATACATGTTTGCTTTTGTTGTTTTAGTTTTTCAGTACTAAGCTAAGAGATTGGGAAGAACGTCTCCAAAATGACCTATTTTGTGATTGGTGGGCTGTAAAACATTAACTCAGTCAATCAGTCCTAACTACCAAATTGCGAAAATAGCCAAAACAAATTGGGCCTGGAAGATAGATGTCCCTTATAAAATTAAACTTCATGTTCACTGCAAATTCATTAGTACAGTAAGTCCTCTGTACACTGTTGACATTCTGGTCAGTTTAAACATTTTTTTTTGCATTTCTTTGGAATGCATTTTATTTTATCACATTTTTGTTTATTGAATGAAGTAACTGATAAATTAATGATATAACTAATTAATTTGGTAATATGCAATATTCTGCTGTATATTTTGAATTGTCTAATTTCATTGTGTGCTTAAATTTGCTTTGTGCTTTATTGTTAATGGTTAGGTGTCATGTAAGGTAGGGTATTTCAAGAGATTGCTGTAGCAACTTCTGTAGTTTTTCTTGGAGACCTTTGTAGAACACAAGCAAGGTTAATGTGAGAAGTATCCCCAAAATGCTCGTAATGGTATGTTGGAATTTTTCCATTTTGATTACAAAATTGTGTGTATATATTCTGTGACAGGCATGTATGAAGGTGAACCTGGACACTGTGATATACCCAGACCTGATAAGCCTAGAAGTGTCTGAATCTGATGTGTTGAGCCGAGCTGCTGATGAACTTGCAAGTCGTGTCAGACCAACAGATGCTGCTGCTGACAGAGTTAGGCCCGAGGTACCGTATTGTTTAGCTTCTGCATTGCTGCACCACAAAACTTGTTATGATGTGCACATTCTCTTCTGGAGCATTAAGGAAATTTTGGATGAATACTGTTCCTAATTCAGTCCATGACTGTTTATTCCACGCAACTAGCTGCCTACTTACAGCCTTTTTATGACACTAATTGGCCTTGCGACATGCTGTTATCAAATGCCGACTCAGAAAAACATATACACCATGTCCCAATAAAAAACCACATAGCTTCAGTAATTTTGATGAACCTGTTTCCGTTAACTTAAATCACACTGAACTACGGTCTGTGTAATAGCCGGTATAATGCAAACGAACTACAGCACCCGACCAGTTCGGCCCAAAACTGAAAATGTTATGACACGCATACATATGTGTAGGTGGGTGTGTTTGTCTGCGTCATGTACACGGTGTCTGTCGGTAACGGTTGTACAACAAAAATTGAAATAATATTTATTCAGTTTCAGTTGTTGTTGTTTTTTAATTTCGTTCTTGTTTTATCCAATTTTTTCTATTATCATCACCGTTCTGTTTGCAGGACGGAGGTCGTAGGAGGCGACCAATCTGGCTTTAGTTTTTTAGGTCGACACTTCCGAGTAGACCTAATAAAGTGGGTCTCAAATGTCCGTCCGCCCGTCCGTCCACAAACAGCTTCTTCGATTTCAGTGACATTTGGTATGTAGGTAGAGGTCGATGAGTGATGCATGACAGTATGCATATACAGTATGACCCGATCCAAGGTCAACTTTAAGGTCACGAGCCCTTGAAATTCCGCCATTTTCAAAGGCTGTCTCCTCCCACATTTATAATGTGGGCTGGCAAATGACCACGGATTCTTAAATTAGGACACAATACATAAAGCTTGTCGAGGCCGGATTTTTCATTTTGTCCCACTTTGTGTCACTTGACTTTGCAGTTGGGAGTAAGTAGGAATTGACCGTCAGTCCCGCACGGGCTAATTTATTTGGGGGTTGGTGCATTTTATGTTGTAGTATATTTGTTCGGCTGGAAGCTTGGCTCCTGGTGAATATTGGATTTACTCTACCGGACAATTTGGCGGTGTTCACACGTTTAGCTAGGACTCTTCCAAAAGTTAACTAATTTGGATGGAATCTGGCAGATTTTGGGCGTGATCTGCGCAGTAGCGACAGTTTGAGAGGCAGGCGAAATTTTAGCGCACGATTTCATCGATTTCCGCCTTTGCCTTCGTTTATAGCACTTGTCAGTCGTCATTGCGGATAGCAACAATAAAATTCGTCAGATGCCATTATCGCTCATCATATGTCTGAAAATTAACGTGGGAGAAAAGATACAGAACTTTCGTATGATAAGATTCAGTGGACAGTCTATCTGTGACTGTTGAGCTCACTAGTGGGCGGATGCCTTTCCATATATCCCAGCAACACCATCAAAGCATGCGTGTCAAAACTGAGTCCTGATTTTACGTAAAACTGCTGTTGTTGTTTGATAACCAGTCTTGTTTTCATTTTGGAGACGTTCTTCCCAATCTGTTGTGCACATCATAACAAGAGAATCGTGTGAAATCCAGTCTCTCGTGGGAAAAACTGTAGGATTAAATGTGGAGTGGGGTTAATGTTAAACAAATATGATGTTTTGTGTGTGTCTAGGACAAGGTATCACGAGTTCCTGACGTGCTTGATTTTTTCACAGCAGATCTTCACAAGGAGTCGCCAAGCGTCAACTTAGTTGCAATTCCATCGTTTCACTTGACACCACAAACTGCCGATCTTGATCGAGCATTTGATCTTTACCAACACATTAGGACATGGGATAATTTGTAGGCCTTGTTATGCTCAGTATGCTGAATGAATACTGTCGTTGATTACTGTACAACAGGTCCACCCTCGTTAATCCGACATAATTCGTTTTCTGAACATTTGGTGGATTAACGAATTTGGCAGATTAACAAAAACAGGCCTTTTGTGGGGCAGGGTGTTTATTGTGTTCGTGTCTGTACGGAGTAGGCCTATATGCACCACACAACATCATGTCACTGTTGTAAAATGGTACTGAATGATCTTGCAATAAAATCAGTGAATGTCCAGTTCGAATAAAATTTATCAGTTTTGTCAATTTACTAAGCATTAAAGTAGCCAGTTATCTTGCTCTGACAGAAATTTTTCATGGCCCTTTCTTTCAAAAGTTTCTGAACGTCCATTGTCAAGGTGCACGATAACAGCGTGCAAAAACGCTGTGTTATCGCCCAATGACAGCGGGCTTCAACAGAAGTTTGGCAGGAAATAATTACAGCTGTAGTGTAGTTTGGCGGATTACCAAGCGGTAAATCAATAGGTTGCTATTGAAAACGTTGTGGTGGATGGCTGTTGGCGAATTATCGAGTGGTTTTAACATGGGAATGAATTCGTTCTGTGCAGTTTTGGCGGCCTGACGGGTGGCGGAATAACGAGGGTGGACATGCAGTATTTGTAAACAAACTGCTGCTGTAAAATACTGGAAAACATTTGGCTTCAGGCAAACTGGTCATCTTCATGTCCCCATCCTTAGATTACTTCAGAAAGATTGGTGTGGTAAACAAATAAAACGAGTGTTCATAGTAATTCGGCAAAAGACTGCATCGCCGAATTTTCACCCCTTGCAAATGCAAATAGATTTGTCTGATCTTGACCTCCTTCTAATACATGGTTCCTGGTAACCAGTGGCGTAAATCTAGCTGGAATTCTGGGGGGAAGCAGGGTGGTTCCATGGGACTAGGCCCACTCCATAATTTAAAAAAATGAATTTTTCACTTGAAATGGTGAGTTTTTGGTGAATTCTGAGCGGTATATATATTTGTCATCCATACAGTTAATTTCAGTAGAGTACTGTGCGGTTATGGTAGAGATTGGACTTATCACCATTACAGCAAGCTTAGGCAGTACATTTCGCTGCACTGTAATGCAAGCAATCTGGTATTTGAAATTTTGAAATGTCAAAAAATCTGGTGGACAACATCAAATGGCATCTTGATTGGTTCTGCCATTTTTTAGGTCTCATGAATGTGACCAGCAGACACACAATGAATTATGCATAAATCAGCCAGCAACCAAATGAATGGGCCACTGCAGAAACAAGCAGATGTCAGATTATTATGTAACAACAACGAGACTACATAATTACGAACGGTAAATTTTTAGAGCCAAAACTTTAGCCAAAGTTAGCTAAATTAGTCTCAAATTTTTGTCACACACGCCTAGATCTTTTGCTGTTACTGATCAATCGAACATTTTGTAGCGTTCGCTGTTGTCTATTGTCACTCAGTCATAATAGATGCACACTTCTCATGCTCACAAAAACAACAGCAGTGATAGTTCAGTTACACTTTTAACAATACATTCCGGATTCAGTTAATCACTACAAATTCACAACCCTATTTGTCCAGTAACCAGTAGCTACCATTCGTATTTAGGAATGTCTTTATTAAAATTATATCGATATTCTTTCTGGTCCTCATTACGTTTGTACTTGTAAACTGGTTTGAAGAATTCCATGTGGACACTGTAACTACGGAGCTGTTTTTCAAGTTCCTTCTGCACCGTCTCCAGTTGCAACTTCCACTTCTCCTCCTCGGGCTTCGGCACGATATCGCTTGGGCCAGGCTCGAACTCTTTCAGGCGCTTTTTGACAATCATCTCTCCACGAGAGTTGATAAACGTGTGTTCGAAGTCGGATTCATGCTCTGGCATGCCGTGAGGAAACTGCAACGGCAGGATGTGAATAAGGTGTTTTATTTCATCCAGTAAATGGTTTATGCTGGGAACGTTTTTCAGAATCACGGGTTGGTTTAGCTACAACAGGCAAACAGAGTTCAGTTCAGTGCTGCACTGAACTACAAACACACTGCACACCGACAATATTATAGTTATCAAATTTTATTGCATTATAGTTTCAGTTAAGTCTTCTGACCAAATCCTCATTATATTTAGGTCGACTCCTCCGAGTCGACCTAATAACATTAGTGGGTCTCAAATGTCCGTCCGTCCACAAAAAGATTTTAATGAAATTTGGTATGTAGGTAGAGGTTGACGAGTGATGCATGCATGACGGTATGCAGTATGACACAATCCAAGGTCAAGGTCACGAGCCCATGAAAGTCGGAAATTCAACCATTTTCAAGGGCTATCTCCTCCCCCATTTATCATGGGGACGGGCAAATGACCGCGGTGTCTTAAATTACGGGGCAATACCTAAAAATTAACCGGTCGGAGTTTTGATTTTTGTCCTAGTTTTTGTGTCACGTGATTTTGAAGTTGGCAGTAGGTAGGAGTCGACTGCCAGTCCCGTATGGGGCCAATTTTATATCATTTAGAATACAATCACTTACTAGTTATTTAGTTATTTCATAAAAAAGTACACCTGAAAATGCATCTGCAAATCCATTCACAGACTTCCCGAACTACCAGTTTTGTGTAGATTCAACATAGTTTCAAATATATAGTTCACAACAAGCCACATGAAGTAATGCTTTTAAAAAGGCAAACGTGACATGTCAACATTATCTTAAAAAGTACTAACACTATAACTAGCATTGCATTACACTGCGCTACTGAAATATGTATTGTGCTGCATATTTGTTATTAATTATAGTCCCCTCCAGAAAGAATGCACCATACTTCTTCAATTTGCAACTCTTCAGCAATCTTTTTCTCCCACCACGGTCGACCTTTCAGTGGCTTCAGCAGATACACAACATGCAGCATATGTGGCTCAGTTTCCTTGCCAGCATTTTCCAAAGCATTCTGCTTTCTCTCCTCTTCATCCCTCAACAGCCTTTCCGCCCACTCCATTCTTCTCTTCAAATCAGCCAGAAAGCGTCGTTTCTTTGTCACATAGTGGTGTATGTTCGGCGGAGGGCGTCGGAATGATGTTGGATGCGCTTGCCGGCAAATCATCCATTGTGGTAATATGACAGAACGCTGTGCAACAAATCCAACAATGCAAACAGTGTAGTTAAAAACTCAAAAATAGTAAAGGTAATTTAAACAAGGTGCCGCCTTAACTGGACGTAACAGCACTGACCCACCGTGCAGTGTCTGTCGCCGGACCGCCCACACGCCCGGTCGCCAGTGCGCCCGGCCACTGGCCAGCCCGCACTCCGGCCACATTACAGACGACGACATCGCTGACAGATGATGCCGTCAGACAACAGCGTGCAAAACAATACTGGCCCATTAGGTGAGCCAGTAATAATTTATAAATAGTACTGCTTAACACAATTTTGTCATAAAAAAGAAACATTCTACAGTGTGACAGTGTCTACTGTAAACTTCATTTATTTACAATGGCAAGCAGTTCTATAAAGAAACATTTTTAGAATCTGCTGCCTTAACCAAAAATTTAACGGAAATATGGTAGGAGGAGTTCAGTGTGCTGCATTCACTAGCATTTTTACCGGCAGGACGCATGAAGCATATACTCGGCTGTTGAAGTTGCTCATACACTTACAACGATAACACTATTAAATAAAATCCACTGCTGTTATGAAAAATCCACTGCCTATTTTGCCTAAGTTGAAACTCACATCCAAACCAGTAATGCTTAAAAACTTGAAATTAACAGTTGATAAATGTATGAAATTCAGCTACATAAATGTTGATATCCACATTATAAGCATAACGCATGTAGTGTTGTTACGACCACCGAACTTTCACTGCCACCACGGTGGTTAGCTATCACTGAACCAACACCGCCATTGCGGTGTTTTACAGTGTGTTTGGCAGTCTTTCTGGGCGATGTTTCCTCAAAACTGCCCCTCACTTTGGCAGCATTATTTGATCCCTGTGTGAATGACCGCACGGCGAGATCAGTCGGCCCAAAAGCTGACGATATGGCCAGCTTAGTCTAACACATGGCACAGAAGTAAAAAATAAGGAAAACTAAAAACAGTAGCTCAGATGAAATGGTCCGGCAAAGATTCGTTAAGTCCAGGAGGAAGAAGTGTAAAATTTAAAAAAAAGTTGAATTACTGCTTTTGTTCAATAGTTTTGCACTTCTGTGCTTTATGGTGTTGTATCATTAATTGCCCCGCGGACGTCATGATAGGGAGCGTGTGGTCGTAAAATCGGTGCGGTCGGTATTTAGTGAGACCGTAGACCTCTAGAATAATCACTGCACGGAGCGCCATACTCGTTTCAATTTGTTCAGTATGTGGACCGTTCAAACACAGGCGCTCCGGGAGAAGTTCACCCAGGGTTAGACCGTTAAGTTAGTACAAACGGTACGCGGATTATGCGGACACTAACCCTAACCGACACTGTAATGCTAATAAGTCAAACTAAACTGGGTGGTGAACTTCTCTGAACTTGTCCTGAATGTTAAACTATAAAAACATAACGTTACCGTAAACAATGCTAAACTTCCACGGAAAAACATAACTTTAATCACATAATATTATCTACCAAGGAACATAGAATACATAACACGACAAACAAAAACATGCATATACGAAGAATATTAAACTACGCTAAGTTACAATGAACACCGAGAGGTACCGAACGCTATTACGGACTATGTTTCTCCGTCACATCACATTCACATCACATGGACATGGAGAAAACGGAAGCGAGGACTCAAAGGCCTATGTATCCGAGAAATACTGACTAAATAACAATATCATTACGGTTTCCGATTGATCAGACCAGAATTTATCTACGCCGTTTAAAGTGTTAACCGTTTCTGCAGAAACTACATAATCATTCAGATATGGTAAACTGTTCCATATGGGTATAACACGGTTGGTATAAATATATTTCCTTAAGTCGTAATAACAGTACGGAGCCCACGAAGGGACATGCAGAAAAAATTTTTATCTCGTGCGCACCAGCTAGGTAGCATCTCGTTACCACGAGATAGCATCTCGTGGTAATGAGACGCTATCTCATGCGCACGAGATAATTTTTTTCTCTGCATGTCCCTTCGCGGGCTCCGTATAACAGTGATGCTGAGTAAGTTTGTATCTGTTATCCCTAGTTCTAATGAAAATAGAGTTTTCTGGTAATTCAATGAAATCGAAATGTAGAACACCCGTAGGATAACATAATACATTCCTTTAATTATTTTGAATAGTTCTATCATATTACTTCGATAATGTCTGTATTTAAATGTAGGTAAATTTAAATTCTTTAACCTATTACTGTAAGGTATGTTAGACAATTCTGGAACAAATTTTATAGCCCTCTTCTGTCACAGGTCGCATTCGCCAGTTTGCCCCTACCTGCCTGTCAGTCTCACAACTCAAGAGCGCAGCACGAAAGTGACGCTCAAGCTTCAGCGGGTATGCCTCATTGACCAAGGGCTATGCCCAGGACTCCACTGAGGTCTCGGCCCGACCGCCCCACGGCCCCATGCAAAGCCCATCTCTGGGGTATTCTGAGCACCGCGCTCGCCATACACAACACAGCTCCGTCGCCTGCTAAATCCTACTTCCACCACTGCTCGTGTTCACCATTAACCTAGGTACAGAATTAAATACAAATGCAAATAAATGATAGATGAATTCCAGACTTTTGCGCGCGACTACGCACATACACAATTATTGAGACTGAATGGTGCGATATTGCTCGACCTCCGAGTTAGCACTCCTGGAAGATGTAGAATGTAGTGAGCGTGCAGACTGGTGTGTGCATCTACAGACGACGACCTCATAGGTCGGCGACACAAACTAGTTGACTCGGGCATATCGGCGAGGAGCCATGAAACCCTTTGTACATGAGCGCGGCTACATTGAACTGCACTATCTTCGGGGAATGGAACCAATGGAGGCTGATTAGGGCGTCCGTGATGTGATCTGAGGGACGCAAATCGGCTAAATCCAACTAGACCCCGAAGCCGTGGCGGCTTATGGCGGCGGCTTCGGGGTCTAAATCCAATGCAAGTCCACAGTTCTAGTCACAGAAATCACCTATCTCCTACTACAGCGGCCCACCGCCCTCGAGCCCGGCCCGCCCGCCGGCAGCGTTACAGACGACGACGACATCGACGACTGACGCTAGCGAGCAAACGAATACTGGCCCATTAGGTGGGCCAGTAATAAAGGAGAATTATAGCAAATTACTGTAAACAATCGACAGAACACAAAAATGCACGTGTTAACAGTATAATGCACATATTCTGAAGGCCTGCAAGACTTATCAAGATTATTTATCACAATAATTGACACAACACAGTGACAAACACGATATGATAAGAACACAAAACGTGTCAAATATGATACAACAAACAAACTGAAATGCAATAAAATAAAGCACACAACAAGGAAAACGCGGGTGCAGTGCATATATAGGGGCGTTGCTCCCGGCCCCATTTCGAACAGTTCTGAGAAAGTATTAACTGAATAATTGACAAATTCGCACTGAAAAGTCACATTAAGTGAAAACAAATGAATAACTATGACATTCGCATTATAGAACAGCAGTGGGCCCCCTTTCCAAAATTCTAAATATGCCATTGGGTGGGTGGAATATGCATTAATAAAAAATTTGCATCAAATTAACAGGTAGGGGAAAAAATTATTACATATTTTACCTGTCATTTCATCTCATAATTCTCATTCACATATGCATTTAAAGTGTTTTGCCACACACATCTTTCCATACCATTTACTTCTCTCACAATTGCTGCAAATAAAAATCAAGTACAGTGCTACCTTACACAGCAGCCATCTCCCTTATAGCAAAAGACATGGGCGTCCTCTTAACCTATCCAACAGTCCCTCATCCTCACGTCGCAATTATGAGACAGATAGCACTAAGTCTCTGCCTGCAGTATTTTCAACCCTCTGACTTGTATCACTGACTGAGCAATCATTTACCACACACTTATAGACATACTCGCTGGGAACTTCTTATGTGCTCATCATTAACATCATCACGATACTTCACTCACCAGTGGACAATCATCAGCATGTCATCAGAAAATACCAACACGCCAGTTATAAGTGCTTTTGGGGAGAAGATTCTGGCACGTTTTGTAACATACCAACATTTCAAACTGTCAGTTGGGCTTACAGGGTCTGTTGGTTAAGATTTAACGGCGCTTTCAACATATCGAGTCAAAACAAAGACTTATATGAGTAATTATTAGTAGTGGTTATTTGAAAAAGAATGAAGTATCGACGACGTCTATTAAATGTGTATATAACTGTGCTTATAGGGCTGCTGAAGCCTCTCATGAGTCTCTGCCAATAGCTCAAATATTTCCAGAAAAAAATAATGTGTCATACAAAATACGTTGGCTACAAGTTGTGAGTCACACAAATGCAAGGTGACGGTTGAAATGAATGAATGAATGAAAATGCGAGGATTTTAAGTGCGTTTGAAAACCGACTGAGAGCCGGCTTTGTCTAACACACTATGTAAACAAATCAAGCCGTTGAGCGAAGTAAAGCCGGAAATGGTCAGGTAGTCCGTGGAGTCAGTCCGATAGGTAAGGAAAAATATGCCACTAACAGATACAATGCATACAAATAATCATAGAAAGCTAAGTTAAAATGAAATTCTGCAAAAAAACAGCTCTCAACGTAACTAGAAAAATAAGGAAAGTTGCCTAGAAACACAGCATTGATATTATACACAGTCATCTGCCATATTATTGCAAAAACTATTTACTTTGGCAAACAAATAGCCAGTTAAATGAACTCTTCTTACCTTAATTGAAATAATGATGCTAATACTGTACTCATGTTGATAATAATAACAACAGTAATAAAATAATAGCTTTTAATGTCTTGGTGTGACAACGCATAAACGTGCAATGTGCAACTGTTTCTGGCGTAATGGAGCAATTAAGTCAGAATCCTACTTCCTGAAGGCACCAAAATGACGTGCAAAGATCTCAGCAGGAATCAAATCTCACCTACATACAGTCAGTTGCCTTTTTCAATCCTGAGAATAACTGGTGCAAAGGTCCCATTATGACTCATTGCCATTCATGACGTCAAACATGGAAATCGTTCTCTGGACCTCGTCCAGTCTTCATTCATTAACTCGGCATTAGTTTTGGTGTGAGAGTCCACTACACGCGACAAGTCGAAACATAATATGAACATAACGATGCTGTTCTTGAATGGACAGAGCTTGTCAAGTATCTGCTATCTGATCACTGACAAACCAAGCACGCAGACTAGTCTAATGTAATAACAATAATAGTAATATTAATACAACAAGTGGTCGAAAAATTCACACAAAAGGGTGCATCGCAGGGGGAGCAATTTTTCACGGGGGAGGGGGTGACAATAAAATATTAGCCCCGTGTGACCGACTCCTACTTACTGCCAACTTCAAAGTCACGTGACACAAAAACTAGGACAAAAATCAAAATTCCGGCCCCAAGCTTTATGTATTGTGCCCTAATTTAAGAATCCGTGGTCATTTGCCAGCCCCATTGTAAATGGGGGAGGAGATAAACTTTGAAAATGGCCGAATTTCCGACTTTCAAGGCTCGTGACCGTGACCTTGGATCGGGTCATACTGCATACCGTCATGCATCACTCGTCGACCTCTACCTATACACCAAATTTCAGCGAAATCGAAGAAACGTTTTGTGGACGGACGGACGGACATTTGAGACCCACTTTATTAGGTCGACTCGGAGGAGTCCAGTTGGCAGCGTAGCAGTCTACTTCATCAGCGGCGCGGCGCTGTGAAGCCATTATTGATTTTTGCAGCATACACTGCAGTAGTGACTCGCAGTGCTTTTCAATGGGCTGGAGGACAACTCCCAGAAATTGACCCTTCCCTTCCCTTTGGGGCATCTGGAACCATAGCTAATACATGGTTCCTACGGCCCACCCAAGTCACCCCCTCCAAATAGCATCTCGATCAGCTCAGCCGTTTTGCAGGGCTCACAAACTTAACCAACCGTCAGACAAACACAAACCATGCTACTGTATCTGTGGCAATAGGCCGCATCTAGCTATTGCGGTGATGTGGCATAAAATTTTACAGTTATACAATAACAATATTTTGTGCATACAAAAAATGGAAACCGTCATCATCATCATCATCATCATCGGTAGTGGTGTGGAAATGTCAGAGACCAGATGATGAAATTAGGTGACACTTAATTCTTGCATTAATCAGACGTCACAGTCAACTGCGATAAAATAATGAAAATTTTATCATGACAACTGGCTACTGCACTAGATGATCACTTGACCTAACCTTTAAAGCATGGGAACTGACCTACGCTACGGGTGCAATTTCGGGTTAAAAAGTGTGGATACCACCAAAGCCAAGGACTGATCAAAAACTGAAAAAGCACATCATTAGTTATTAAGTCAGACACCAAAGTAAAATTTTTAAAATCCTATCAGAATGAATAACTTATACTAGTTCTTGTTTTCTGGCAGTGGGAGAAAGTGGGAAGTATGGTATGCTCCTTCCAAAAAGGTGCAGGAAAATGCATCCCGTGCTGCCACAGTAATGTCTATACTGGTGAACAAATATTTTCTACTAGCAGTAGCGTGCTGGCATGAAAGTCAAAAAGATGACTGACACTGATAGCTGGATTAATTCTTTCAATGGTGAATACATTTTTATTACTTTTTGCCAGTACTGAATATACAGTGCAGGGATAAACACTAAACCAGTTACTATTGGTTGGCAGATTAGGATTTAACAGCACTGTTAACACAACCGTATCATGCCTTTAAAGTAATAATTTAGTTGGTTCTATTAATATGCTAAACTTTATCGTTGGTTGGTTGCGTGGCACAGTGGCAGATCGTCGATCTGTGACTGGCAAACTTTCCCCATCCTACGCTCGACCTGCAGCTGACGGGTGACCACTTATGTGGGTAAACTGTCCGCTACAAGTTCAGCCTACTAAGCCAACTCAGCCTTTTATCCTTTCGAGGTCGATTAATGAGTCGTGAGCTGTAATCGGATGGGCGTTACCTCACTCGGGTGACGCCATCTGGTGAATGCTTACGGAGTAAAGGCAGGATGGTTCATTCCATTCGTGGTTAAACGTGTGGGTGGCAGGTAAAACTGTGTGATCCCTCTAACACGTGCCATTCCTGAGCACATTAGAGGTGGTTTATGATGATGCACTATACAAATCGACGTATACTTTACTTTACTTTATGGACACATACGCGACACTGCACCAACCCACCCCATGTTGTTAATTTTAGTTGACATCTGCATGGAGCCCTTTCAGTCGCCTTTCATCAACATCACTGCGGAGTTAAACAAAACATGGAAACAAACTCATTAGTGATAAGCGAACAGTATCATAAGTGAGAAACAGAACCAAAAATAGACTGGCCACATAGCAGGTACTGGTCTTACAGACTCGGACACAACAAAAATCCGAACACTCAATTCACGAACAGAACACGAACTGTGACGCATCATAAACTAGAATCATGGCTGGACACAAAATGCACAGACGCAGAACTTGTTACCACGATAGCACACGACGCTGGAAAGACAAGAAGTGAACAAGCGCAGTTCGATTGGAAATGTACAACTGGAAGAATATGTGTATTTTATCATCAGTCTAATTCCCCGACCACCTCATTGGGAATTACTTCGACAAATTCGTTGTGAATTCAACAGAACCATGCGTACAACATACCATATTCATTGTCAGATAACCAAAGATAAAATGACAAACATAAGAAAACCAGATTGAGATGTTGCAAAAAACATTATAAATAATACACACATACGTAGCACAGAAGCATATTATAAAGCAGGGGCGTCAATCTACAAAGGCCCCAGTCTAATATGGGGTGGGCCCAACAATGCTTGTGCCACCAATGTTTTGGACCTGTTGCTTATTCAATGTTCATTATATGGGGCTGCTTATTTAAAGCCGAGTCACAAATTTGTGCAAAGACAACTTTTTGAATCGTGAACACTGACCTTAATGTGTGTTTGGACCTCGCAATATTTGGAGCAGACTGACACCACTGACATGAAGCCTCATTACACTGGAATTATTTGCAAACGTCGGCTATCAAAGCTGCAATAATTTTCGCAATTAAGGATGCACAAGTCTGTTTTACGTTTAGATGTACATGTTGTTAACCACCGTAACAGTCGGATGAATGAAAGTCATAAAGCAGCAGTGTGATGAACTGTATACAGACAGCACTGCATGTAAGCAGAAAAAGCCGGCACTCACAAGAAAGCAAAAACAATGGCGACCTTCGACTTTTTGACCCCAACATAAATGGGTATCCAGGACTCATGGTGGAACATTTTTGTGTTATGTTTGGTGATCCTAGCTGCATTGTTTTTTAGATATCGTGCAGAAAAACAAACACAGAAGCCATTGAAAACCTTACCCTGACTGTGAATTCTGTTATGACAGTATCTATAATGCAATATAAACAGCTGTAATTTAGTCAAAAAAGCCCAACAACAATTCCTCTACAAACTAAATGTTTATGTAGTAATTTCTATGTTTAACTATATGTCTGCCTCTATGGTTGCCATTCTGTGTCTACATGCTGCTGCCACAATTTCTGTATTCGTTTTGAAAACAAGCTTTTAACTGAAACCATGTAACAACAAGTGGGTTCAAATATTAACAACGTAACAACCACTAGCAATTTGTTCACAACTATGCCTAGCACCTCAAAAGTTAGGACCATGCAGCACTACAAAGATGAGTGCAGTTTAATTTTAACTTGGTTCCATGTAAACTTGTGCATCCCTACAGTCTACGACTCAGTCTCTCCCTCGGCCGAGCCGTTCACAGAGGTCCTCAGCAGAGCTAGCTGTCGGTCTGCTAGCGAGATGGCCGTGTCGACATCTTGCAGTTCCACGGCCAGCTGCATCCTCATCATCATGTGGTACTCAACGTCGACAAAGTCTGTCGGCGACAGCGACGAGCAAAGTGTCAGCAGCAGCGGTCGACTACGACGTTCAATGTCGCATCTCAGCAGTGCTGCGTCCTCGTGTTTCTGAGTCAGGTCGTCGCGCCGACTTAACAACGACTTCTGACAACACACACATCACATTACTGGTTGGCGGCGTGGCGTAGTGGTAACAGAGTTGGTCGTATCAACAAAGTTACTCTACGTCGAGCCCGGTTAGTACTGGGATGGGTGACGTGTCTGGGTTCGACTCCCGGAGGCGGCATTTTGTTTCGGTATGTAACCAGCCACCCAGGTCGACTCAGCCTTTCATCCTTTCGAGGTCGATAAACTGAGTAGTAAGCTGTAATCAGATGTTTGCTTCCTCGGCGGCGCCATCTGGTGAAAGCTTACGGGGTGAAGGCCTGGTGTGGTTGATTGGGGCGGTGGTGTGTGTTGTAGCTGCAGCACTGTGTTCCCGCACCATTGTCTCTTGCCAATCAACTGCCACTTCCTACGTTTGTACAGCGCGGCTGGTCGTGGCATTGCGGCGTAAGTAGCACTATAGAAGAATCCGACTTTTACCTTTATTGCTCACTGTAAACAAATTACATCAACTTGAAGATGGACTTTGACACCTCAGCACTGACGTGGACACCTTCACCACCTTAACGACAGACGCCGACGACAGACGCCAGTGACCGTTACCAGTCTGGCCCCCTACACTTTGTTTTTTTAACGCATTATGGCGCTATACAAGTTTTTTGTATCTGTATTTGTATGAATTACGAATTATGTATTATTATTAATTACATACCACTAGAAGTAAGCTACCACATTTTCTATGAACCACAGCCCATTTCATTTCAACTGTTCTATGCTGTCCTAAGTTATTCTAAATTATTTAAAGTCCTGTGAGACACTTTAGGCTATATGACAAATACCAGTACACTATGTTCAGCTATTCTATTCTGGCCATTCGAATGGCTCCAACAGGTACTAGTCTGATCCCGTAACCATTATTCTCAGTACACCTCCAGAATATGATTACATTCTGTCTGAATACCCTAACAGTCTAATCATAAAATGTCAACAGTTTCAGACCCTTTCAGTGTCGCTGGCCGAAGTCGGCAGGGCAGTCACGGCATTGTAAGCGCGTGCCAGCATCTCTGACAGCTTCAGCAGCAAAGACGTCACTTTGTTGACATCGCGGACATACTGCTGAAACTTGTCACGTTCTCGGCACTGCAATGCCTCCTCAGCCAGTGTGTTCACCTGCATACGCATCGCCATCACCACCATATATTTTCACATTGCAGTCTAAAAAAATTAGACCCGTACGGGGACTGATGGTTGACTCTTCACAACTGACGTTCGTGCCAAATTCAAAGTCACGTGACACAAAAACTAGGCCAAATATCAAAACCCGATCAAATTTAGATATTGTGCCCTAGTTGAAGAATCCATGGTCAGTTGCCAGTTCCCATTGTAAATGGCGGAGGATATAGCTTTTGAAAAAGGACGGATTTTCAACTTTGAAGGGCTCATGACCTTGACCTTACATCGGGTCATACTGCATACCATCGTACATCACTCATTCATGTCTGCCTACATGCCAAAGTTCACTGAAATCGAAGAAACTTTCTTGTGGACGGACAGATGGATGTAAGTACGCACATACAGACGGATGGACGGACATTTGAGATGGGCTTTATTAGGTCAACTCTGTCGAAGAGTCGACCTAAAAAGTGGAAGACAACACAAACTATAATGTCAGCAGTGAAATTAAGGAATTCATCACAGCAACCAACCTTCCGACCAAGTTCTTCATTGTCAGCAATTTCCTGTAGCAGCAGCTGTTTCTGTTGTCTTAGCACACTCAGCTTCCGCTCCAGCAAATCCATCAGTCTCTCCTAACAGCAAATACCACATTCTTTATACTCTAACTACAATCATTGTTTGTCAGTGTCTCCACTTTTAACAAATTATTCACTTTCTGCCCATCACTTGTCTTCTTTGATACATCTATCTGGTATCAAACATGCAACAAGAATCTTCTGCCTATAGGTGAGACGAATGCACAAAAACATCCTGGCCAGATAACAATTCCTAACACCAGTTACTAATGCTGTACATTAAACTGACCTACTTACATGGCTTCTGTTCAACTGACCTATTTTTTCTCAAGTTTCTTCTGCTCAGGCCTGAACCCTGACTACTCATTAAAAAAACACTACTAACAAACTGCAATGAGACTGTGGTCACATATCTCAGTATCCTCTATACAAATTGTTATATTATTAGTCCGCACTGCATGCGTTGTATACATGACATGCTGTGTGGGAAGCTCAATCATGTGGGCCCAAGAAACTATGCATTAGATGGGGTCAAGATTACCCAATGGGAAGGGGCAACTTTGGGGGTTGTCTGGCCCATTGAAAAGCACTGGGAGCCCATACTGCAGTGTACGTAGCAAAAAAGATCATTCAATCATCAATAATGACATGACGCAATGCTCCCGACTGGTCGGTGTCACGTTATATTGTCCCCGTGAAAAGTTCACCCCCAGCGATGCGGCCTTTTGTCAAAATTCTTTAACCACTTATCATTATTTACAGACAATATGTTACTATGCATATAAAAAAATTAATGCAACTAGCACAATTCTAATTATGGCCACATAATTCCAGAACGTCAGTGAAACAATGCATCGCATATTTTTCTCTGCCTCTGGCTTGCATTTACCTTTCTCGCACCTTACGAACAATTTCATATAGACTGTAGCAGCCTGAAACTGAACAAAGTAATACACATAATACGCATGACACAAACCTTTGCTTTTTCAAGCGAAGACTCGACACCAGAAGAACAGGAAATACGCAAAGAATGGCAGGTGATTTGTGCATCTGGAGCAGGACCAGTTGCACACACACTAGCTGTCGTTTTACCTCTGTCATACATACACATTCACATGTGTTCCATTGAATTCAGAGCGACCAGTATTTACACTGTCACAATAAATCACAGAATTTTGTTGACCTTTATCAGCAAGAATTCAATACCTGAAGACATTGGTAAATGCTACAACATTTTCATCCATTATGTGCAAAAACTGTCACGTTCTCATCTACACTCCAAAATCGTAAGTCTGTGTTGATTCTGTAACTACAGAAACAGAAACATACAGAAACTTAAATTACTGACTGAGAGACACTCTGTTGCCTTTACTCTGTTTCCTTGTGGCACATATATAACGAGAAGTCCGTAAAATGTATCTTTGTATCAAAACTCACAGAAAAAATACTGCAGTATCATTCATCATCATATTTCACTGTTAGCTATGCATCAAATTATTCACTATTGATCACAACAGTCATTTTACAATTATAAAAAAATAGCTAGTCAGCAAGTAAGAAGTTTGCCGATATCAAATTTACAGTGCAAAAATAGACAAATAAATGAAAATATACAAAGTAATGATACTCCTGACTTCGGTTTCTAACCCGTGAAGCTGACTAAACATATATTATCTAATAATAACGATATAACAAAAACATGCATATCATCAAGAAAATCTCAAATCATAAACGTGACATATATGCTCACTAAAAGAAATATATAATAAATCAGTGCTCCCTCGAGCTTGGTAACAGCTCACACCAAAGGCTTAATTCTCGTGCCTACAGCATTCGATCCATTATGCCTGCCAATTCGGGCACGCTGAGCTCGAGCCTGCGGGCTCAATGAGCTCGAGCCTGTGGGCTCCAGCGGCGCTCGCTAACCCCCATGACTATCTGTAGTATGATTTAAGGATGCCACATTATAAATTTCGTGCATAAGGAACAAAGAACAGACAGACAGACACACACATTCTGTTTATATATATA
>Ga0209780_1000293_pt1 | contig 25374 bp, 17 predicted proteins | sample WorMetexBAHAMAS2_FD_187384 | JGI IMG/M metagenome (GOLD analysis project Ga0209780, IMG submission 187384) | Marine gutless worms symbiont microbial communities from Max Planck institute for Marine Microbiology, Germany - Inanidrilus exumae... | ecosystem: Host-associated > Annelida > Digestive...
GTTTATCAAGTGCTGAGTGATGACCAGACTTGAGCCATGACTTGCAATACTTCAATGGTTTGAAGCTGCTGACAGGTGGACCATTGACACCAATGAACAGCAAACAGCTACGCAGGAAAATTTTACTTGCAAATTTGACTAGGCGCCCTAGTTGCAAGTTGCAACATAGATTGAAGGGTCATGAAAACTCGTGATTCATAAATGACCCCACCAGGGCTCAGTCCTGGTGGGGTCATTCACGACCCCCCCAAACTATTTTTGCAACTTTCTGTGTGGGGGTCGACCATCTGTCCTGGAGGGGTCGAACCCCCCAACCCCTCTGACAAATCCTGCCCTGTTGTTAACATCCCTGCCAGAGACCTTGGTCTCGAGATCACAAGACTTGAGAGGACCTATCGGATAGTACCAATTGAGTGACCCGCAAAGTCAATCTGAGCAACTACAGAGCTGCATATTAAACATAGTTAATGCTTCAATTAACATGGAATACATTAATTGCAACAAAATTAATCACAATTAAAAAATTAATTGCAACAAATGTGCGGTGCAGTAATTTAACTTATTCACATCTACAGCAGCTTTCACACAACAGTAAAAGTTCTCCTAATATTCAGAAGACGAGACATCAGAACAAAAGTCGCAAACAAGTCATTTCAAATTCCACGTGAGACTGATGACCTGCTTGTCCTCTTTAGTTTAGTGATGGAAAGTGTTTGCTGGAATGCTGGAGCCTATGCAACCACTGTAACAATGACTTGCAAATATCTTCCTACACACCCACTACTATGCCATGTGAACAACTGTCTTAATGGTCAGGGAATATTCTTAGCGAGAAACAGGTCTCAGTGTCGTAACGAAATGTTAAGAGAATGGTGGCTCTAAACAACTGGCTGAGAAACATATAAGACTTGTGCATTGATATTAATTCACTTGCTCGACATGCTTTGCATTTATTAATTCTGAGAGGTGCTAGATTTAGTTAAGAAAACTTGGTCAGCATCACTAATGTGCTATGTTGTTGTTATGCACGAACAGGATATCTATAATGAATAAGCAATACTTCTTTCAATCTCCCACACTAGAATATAAATTATCTTCACTGGCAGCAGTCAGATCACAACCCTCCACAGTGAAAGCATTATAATGGCGAGGAGTTACAGTCCAGTCTTGAAACCTCTCCTTCCGCAAACTGTGCCATGCAGACTGATAAGCAACAGATGCTTGTTTGAAGTCCTCATAAGTCTTTAAGTGACCCGATGCAGCAAAGCTACAAACACAACATCGTCTGCAGTACCGACACACACAACTTTAACACACGCAAAACTATACGTTCATGACGTTAGTTCTACAGTTAAATGAAATTTGACTAGATGGATATGTGGTAACTGTTCAAACACAAGACTACAACTGGTCTTCTCCAGTGTGATTGCAAGCAATCCAACGACTCAGGCTGAGGCTGACACTGCTTCTCACATCTCCACTGGTAAACGAGCAATAACAGAAAATCCACATCATGTCTACAGATAGCCGCCGCACTGCAGTCTGAGTTGCAAAGAAGAGGCATAGAAGGTTCCCATAAAAATCTACGTAACATTCACTGTTATGCACTTAGTCCATCACAACTTTATACACAAGTTAGCTAGTGCCAATGAAAGATAACGATACGAATAAATTAACAAGTTACTTTGTCTGTCAACGTAGCTGAAAAATAAGCCTGTGACTAGATGTCAGAAACCTGATATGCAATTTCACTCACTCTACATCCAGAAATGAGTCATGGCTAGTGCTGAGCAGGCTACAAGCCTGCTTGCTGTTAGGCTGGACGTATTTGTAATTTTGAAAAATAGAGCATCGTTATGAACATGTTGTGCACTTATTCGTCGAAGAGGAGTAAGTTTTTGCCATTTTTTGTTACAGTTAGGGTTAGTAGGATTCAGTAGGGCTAACCCTACTAACCCTAACCATAACAGCTATGGTTCATCAGGTTTGGGTTCGGTAGCAGGGCTGGAGTCAGGATTTTCTGACGTGAAGTGAGTGAAATTTTACATCAGGTTTCCGACATGTATTCAGAGCTTAAAAAATAAAACCTCAATGTGTCGGGTCGACAGCTGTCAGGCATTTTGGACAATAATTGCACGAAACGCTGAAATAGTTTGGCCTTCGATATGGAACATCTGGTACACATACCACAGTATAACTGTGAGACAAAAATATACAACAGATGAGATTGTAGACATGTAGTGTTGTAACAAACTAAACAACATGACTTTCAATAAATTGGAAACATTAAATTGTATTGGTTCTCCCATACTAAGTTACCGAGCGTTGGGCCCGGAGCTGATCCCGGTGTACAGGCAGTTAGCCCACAGGTGACTTGAAGCCATCCACCCGGCGGTAGGCTGCCATTACTTTCAGCCAGGCCTGCGGCTACCTTCCCAGCCGAAGAGCGTCACTGCTTATATACTGCTTGGTGACAGAGGCACATGCGTGTGAGCAGCTTGCCCATGGCTATTACCGGGAAGCAGACCGGCCGAGATTAGAACCCGCAACCTTTTGGATCGTGAGCGAACGATCTACCATTAAGCCACACAGGCCACCATTGCATAGCACATAATTACTGTAACATTATTAACTACAATTAACAAATGGTTAAAGATCAAAAGTAACTGTAAGACGTGGGGTAGGTTCAAAATGGCGATTTTCGACCAACATCTCGCTCGTTATATCTCAGAAACGGTGCAAGATAGGGACACAGTTACTATGGAACACTAATAGAATGGCAGTCAAATCTCCCCCAAACCTGAACGATTCTAAATCCTGGAATATAAGCAAGGGGTCACGATGCGCACTCACACAAAACAAACTAGAGGAAATCGCCATAGGGGTCGAACCCACGGATGCAAGACGTGTTTTGCTTTTTTTGTCACCAATACAATGCGGACTTGCCATTTATCCTGCACCGATTTTGAGCATTTTTGAAATAAAAAACGTGAATTGGTGTGCACGTGCATAAACCGTTTAAAACGTTCATGGTACACCAGCAATAAGCTACATATTTCCAATCTAAAACAGATTCGTAACAGTGACACACTTTGCTTTGGGAGAATTGAGATCTTTATTGGTAATGCCAAGTCGACGACCATTTACGGACACTTCCTGGAAGCACTTTCCCTGCTCCTCATACCAAATAATTGCTACAAATCAACAACATCAAGTAACATATTAATATATTTTCCGCATTTAGTAATGACAGGCAAAGAATATATTAATCGTTTTATTGCCATTATACAGCTCAGCGTGTTAGCCAGCAACCCCAGTTAAAACTTCAGGATTTAGTTGGAGCCGTTTTACTGCCCGCGTGCCCTTGCTGAAGGCAACTACCACGTTCTGTTCACAAAATATGATAGCTAGAAGCAGCCAGCATTCACAAGATCACAAAGACCCACGCCAGCATTGTTGTGTTGTGACCTTGACCTTTTGACCCAAAATAAATGGTTTCCAGTACATATCGTGGAACATTTGTACGTAAAGATTCGTGATCTTACCTGCATCAGTTTTCACCGCATATCGCTATGCTACCATCGTATATGCTGTTGACGTGTGTATGTTCGTCTGTCTGTCTGTCACAAGCCGGTATTGTACCAAAATTTAGCACAGCAGAGGCGCTTTGCGTAATGCGCTATACAAATTGTCATCGACAATCATCATCATCAAAATGGCTAAATGTAGGAGCATGCAAACGATGCCATCAGCACTCTAGTTTACTGATGCTAAAAAACTCTGTGAAATCTCAACCTGGTTACACCCTACTGGGTCGCCAAACAGAAGTGTGGTAGGTTCAAATTGGCAATTTTTGACCACATCTTGCTCGCTATATCTGAGAAGTGGTGCAAGATAGGGACATAGTTACTATGGAACACTAATACGAACTCGTATGCTCTCTACCGAATGGCGGTGAAATCTCCGCCAAACCTGAACGGCTCTGGATGAATCCTGGAATATAAGTGAGGGGTCACGGTGTGCACTCACACAAAAAATTCACACAAAAAACAGAGAAAATCGTCCCAGGGGTCCACCTATGTATGCCAAAACATGTTTTTGTTTTTTGTCACCAATACAATGTGGACTTTAGGCCACTTATCCTGCACCAATTTTGAGTATTTTTGAAATAAAAGACGTGAATCGGTGTGCGTGTGCGTAAAATGCTGAAAAATTTCCTATTTTCTGCAAAGGGGTTTACAGGTCCCAAAAACAACTGAAAATGGGTACTTTCAAGGGGAGTTTTGTGATAGGGTACAGCTCAAATGGCACAATTTCGGGCAATTGGAATCATTTCGGGGACTAGCCAACATCCCAAGGATGTGCCTATTGTGAGCGAGTTTTGGTGGTGGGGGATGTATAGATTGGGTGCTATAAGCCCATGAGAACAACAAATTTCGGCTATCGCTACCGTCGACGAGGCACGCTGTGCGACGCTGCATCAGTAAGTAAGTAAACAGTTGTGTCACTTGCACAGCACACACACTTCAAGCCTATATTGCAGTGAGTCACCAGATACACTGTAACCCGTATAGTTTCATTTTTAATAAACCTTTGAGAAAAAAGAATGCAGGATCTACTGGACCGATTTCCACCAAATTTTCACCATATGGTAGGTATTTTATCGTAGACTGTCGATCCCCTTTTCCGAAGACTTAAGGGACGTTGCCATGGCAACCAATTTTAAGGTCAAAATTGGCAAAATCGGAATATCTATATATCATAATCGGATTGTCAGTCTGTATGACCAGGGGTGTGGCTTACATGGGCGGACGATCGGGCGCGCGTCGGGCGGCCAACGGGCGCGGGTGGGCAAGCCAAAATCACCCTGGCATTCCTAAACGGATTGCAGTATCGCCATTTTGATTTTCAAAACTTCATCTGCGATAACATAGCTACACTGTGTGTAAATTTGATGAAATTTGGTCCAGTAACTCCGGATTTTAAGAGGGTCGTTGGCGTGCACCCCCTTATTTAAAAAAATTGTTTAAGACAAATTATCTCAGGTTCTACTTAACCGATTTTCTTCAACTTTTCACCGTGTGGTAGGTATTTGATCACAGATTAAGGATTTGACCTTTTTTCCGATCACCCAAGGGACGTTGTCATGGCAACCAATGTTAGCATCAAAATTGGCGAAAATGGCCTATTCACCCAAAGTAGTTGCACTGGTAGTCGGAAACGAATTGCAATATCACTAATCTGATTTTTAAAAGTTCATCTGTGATGATCTGCCTATATTGTGTGTAAATCTGGTGAACTTTGGCCCAGTAACTGCGGACTTTAAGAGGGTTGTTGGCGTACACACCCTTGTTTGTAAAGAAATATATACTTTGAGACAAATTATATCAGGATCAACTTAACCAATTTTCACCAAATTTTCACGGTACGGTAGGGCCAAAATTGGCGAAATCGGCCTATTCAATTTTATTCGTCACCCTGGCATTCGGGAACGGATTGCAATATCGCACTTGTGATTTTAAAAGGTTCATCTACGATGATCTGGCTACAACGTGTAAACATTTGGTAAACGTCGGTCCAGTAACTCCAGAGTTTAAGAGGGTGCAAGGTGTACATCCGTCGTCGATCAGCAATTTGGCTACGTTCGTTTTACTGCTAGACCTTGCGGGGATCAGTACTGAGTTTTCTGGGGCGATCACTACTCAGTTTTGTTTTACCTACACGCTAGAGGGCGTCGCTGCTATGCCGCGCGGGCAACACGCTAGGCTGTGCCACGCATTTCTAGATTATCTATTTATAGTAACAGCGATCACAGTGACACAAAATAAGCTTCAAGCTGTTACATGACAAGCCAATATATCACCAGCTGATGAAGGCACTGTTTTTCAATTTTCCATTACAGGCAGCCTCGACAACTGATCGACTGTGTTCAAACTCGTCATCGACGTGTGACAGCTGAATCTGTGTCACGTGGTATGACGATGAACGACCTTTGGTATCTGCCACTCTGTCCACGACTGCTCGCTTCATAGCTGTATGGTTATATTCTGATCTATGCACACACACACGCACGCACACGCATACTTTCCACTGTTTACCTATTTGTGCCAGACCTGTGCAATACTGTCAATACATAGTCTCGGGAGCGACTAAATTGTTAATGCTGTCTAATTTGCAGAAAAAATTGATGATTCAATTAAGCTGAATTTGCATAGACGTGCAGAGTGGGCAGTTAATAATGCATCGTGTTTATTGGACCACATTAGACTACTATATACAAACAGACCATGAACATTTACTAGTAAGTGAACACCAATAAGAAGGAATGTCTGCAGTAGAAATGTCTCAAATGAAACACAAAATACACGTGTACAATCAAAGTTCATGTGATATCTTCTGTCAGAAGAACCATGATTACTTGTACGGACAGACCACATTGAAATGAGTAACCACTCGACAGCTATCAAACGAGGCCACACCAAGACGTTAGCACAAAGAACGCAGCAAACATCCAACAACACTCAGTACAGGGCACATGTTCACCATGCCACACAGTACTTTTCATCCCGTGACTGTCAACTTTAACCTGCTGCCTTGAACTCTGAATATGTCCTAGAAAGGGTCAAGGTGGACCATCATGGCAAATATCTAGGTCAGAGGTCACTTTGAGGTGGCGGTGTGGTGTAGTGGTAGCGTCGTTGGTCTAGATCAACGAGGTTAACCTACACTAAGCCCAGTTAGTACTGAGATGGTGACCATGTCTGGGTTCGACTCCCGGAGGCGGCACTTTATTTCGGTATGTAACCAACCACCCAGGTCGACCCAGCCTTCTACCCTCCGTGGGACGGTAAAATGAGTACCAGCCAAAGAGCGGTAATGCTCTGCAGCTGGGGAGTAAAGGCAGGCATGGTGTAATTTGCAGGTAAAACTGTGTGATCCATGTCTCTGCGCATTAGAGGTAGTTATGACGATGTGCTATACAAATCGACGTATACTTTACTTTACACTTAGTTCACATTATTGTCCAGATACATAAACATGCACACATATTGCACCGACTGCTCCACCTGGACCACTAAAGTGATCGGCAAATACTGGTATCATTACAGTATGTCAACTATCATACTTGCAGAATGCTATCTAGGATAACGGGATGTGGAGAATACCTACCCTCCAACAATGACTGATTGCAAGTAGACTGGAAAGGACAAGAAATGATCCAGCAGCGCTCCTTGCACTCCTACAACATTCCACTTCATCATCTTATCACTGCATGACATAGACAGTGTTCTTTCGCCTCTTCCCGGCTTCGTACGCAGCACGCCGGTAACATGGTAGTTCAAGCCAGGAACCAGCGCGTCCTGTTCCTGTCGTCCAGGGATGCACTTTGCTCCAGTTCGGTGAACGTCTAAACACTGCTTATTCATATGTTTTTCGGAGAAGAAATGTTGTTTTGCAAGAGGATTCTCTTCGGACTGTTCAGAATCATTTGTCTTAAGTGTTTTGCATTTCGTAGGACAAACAGGCACCGCCTCCGGCAGTCTTTTACGTTTCTCAAGTACCGAGCTTGATCTAGTATCATCTGGTCTGCTAACAATTTCGCCAACATCAAGACACGAAATGTGTTGTCTGCCCAGCTTGTACGTCTGTGGAAATATTGATGCATCTCCACCTGCAGCATTGCATAAATCAAGATAAATACACACAATCAACAGGTTAACAAGAAAATATACAGCCACATTCATTAAGTACTCATATGTTCATGACATTACTAAGGTTTTGTCTAATATTTCAAACACCTGTGTTTTTATACTGTGGATTGAAAACATCAGAAACAGCAGATAGCCTGTATTCTTGAAGGCTTCCTGAGATAATTGTGATATTTTCCAAGCGAATAATATGCATAATTTGCTTAGTTGTGCATAAGATGAATACAGCTTTAAAATGAAAGGCAAGATCGATATTTCATATCTTGTTTGCATATCTTGTTTATCCTCAGACAGCAGCCAGAATGTGCTCAGAGCTAATGTCTATGCAAAACCTGAAAGAAATTCTTAGGTGATGCATTACATTTGCACACATCCAAAGTTACAGGATGTTATCTGGTGATCAAATGATATAACAAGATGACAAAGATGTTTGGAAAAATGAGCATGCTAAGTGTTAGCAGCATCCCCGCTGTGCGTTCTGTGTAGCAGCAGGCCCTGTTACCGGGACTGCTAGTATACTGATCTAATCGCTAAAAGACGCTGGCTGTTAATTGAGCCAGCCAACCGGCCGATGTTGGACGTATGCTGGCTTAATTGGGTTCAACTGCCATTTAACCCTTGTTGGCTCAAAGCATCGTAAAAGGGACGAGCTCCCATGCAACGGACCTCATTGTCTATGCAAAGCTCTTCTTCTTCTTCTTCTTCTTCCTCTTCCTGTTCTTAACTTCTTATTCTCTGGGGATCAACTACTAAAAAGACTTGGGGACATTGACTGAAGTTGATTAAATGTCGATGCAAAATACATTGTAAAATTCTTCTTCTCCCATGCAATTGTCTCCATATGGAACACGTTGCATGAAAGTACAGTGAATGCAAAGACAGTAAATGGTTTCAGGATGAAACTAGTGAAGAAAAGGATGAAGGAGATGTATCTGTTTCAAGACTGAAGTCTGCTGGACCTCAAGGTAGTCACAGAGAGATTCCGGAGTGACCATCTTACAAGTACCTCAAAATCTAATCAGCTGCTGTCATTACCAAGCTCCATCACTTCCCTAAATTTCACAAAAATTCTTCCACAAGTGCTTCAGAGATCTGCTAATAGACAGACTGACTGACACATTCTAAACATCTCATGACCTCCTTGCTTTGCATAAGTAACAATTAAACTATAAATAATATGTACATTAAAATTTTTAGATCAGACTAACAAGGACAGTAAATTGCAGACTTCAAATTTTGGCAAGGGACTGATTAATTAAAGGAAATAATTGCTCATAAGTGCAGCATATAGCATCTAGCTAGCAAAGTGCTAAGCTTATGCTATTCTCTGATGAATATCACACGTGAAATTTTAAGCCAAGTAGCAAAACAAAAAACAAAAATGGCAATTCAAAATGAGTTGAGTAACTAGTGAGAAACATACATGGCACATGAGATGTAAACAGATGAAAGCTGACTCCAGGACAAAGCGAGCATTTGTTATCAGTACCAGACTGAAAAACAGAACTGCCGCCGAAAACAAAAAATGACTCTAGTTCTCCATACAGATACCTGCCAAAATATTAATAATAATTGTCAGAACTGAAAAGACAAATTAGCATAAGAAATGCACACACTAAAGTCTGTATTTTAGCAGGTGTTGTGTAATGTTAACAGCTTTAATTTTTACTGTGCGACACTATGCTAGCGCGGTATATGCTGTCATCGTGTGTCTGTCTGTCCGTCCATCTGTCACATGCCGGTATTGTACCAAAACGGTTAAACATAGCATCATGCAAGCAACGCCATAGATAGCCCAGGGGCTCGTTTTCTGATGCCAAAGATCTCGGCGTAATTCCAACCGGGTCACCCTCAACGGGGGCGTCAAACAGAGGTGGGGTAGGTTAAAATTGGCGATTCTCTACCAATATCTCACTATATCTCAAAAATGGTGCAAGATACAAGATAGGGACATAGTTACTATGGAACGCCAGTACGCTACCTGTTAGGAACTCGTATGCACTCTATCAAATTGTGCTATTTCCAGTGACCTTGAGTGACCCTTAAGTACCCCAAACCACCCCATTTCCGTCACAAGCCGGTACTGTATGGAAACGGCTGAACAGATCAAGCTGTTGTTTGGCACAGAGGATTCCCTCGGCTTATTCTACACTGTGTTGGAAGGGAATTCGGGTATCTCCAAAAATAAGTGTACTTCCCTCTAGAACTTACACCCAAACTCTGGACTTTGGTGTTGCCAACTTAGGTGGTCGGTCAGTGTGATAAACTGATGACGGTCATCGGTCACCAGTTTATCACACTGACTGTCCACAACTGTGTACAGCACGGTGGGCGTGAGGCAGCGCTTCGCGCGGGTCTGTCAGCGGCAGTGGATACTTGTATAATTGTATTTCATCATAATTGACTATTCCCAATAATGATACTTCTGTAATCAAACTAAGATAAATAAAATATCAGAGACACTCACAATGAATCAGGTTCACGTCAGTTTAAACTTAAATATCATACTGTTGTTGCAATTCACTTATTGCATCTTATTAGAATTCTCAAAGGAAAAAATAATTTCATCAAGTTAAAACACCCCTGCTGCTGCTATTGAAGCTACTACATCTTGCCAAACCTATTCAGATCTCCCAACAGCTCAAGTAAATACTGTATTAGGTGAACCTTTGGCTGTTAAACAGCAAGTTGCAACACCAACATGTCTGCCAATCACGGCATGGAGATGGTGTACGTAACAGCACCAAGAGATCTCTAGCATCTTTTACATAATCCAAATGCAGCAGGTGCTGGCAAAATGGTTATACAGTATGCGTGTCTGTGTCCAACTAATCATCAGAGGTCAGCCATCCATAGTGCCACTGTGTACCAAGAACAATACTTCAGATGCAAGTCAATGCGCTGGACGTCTCTTGTCTGGACTACAGCAATGGTGTTCTGGTTGGCCTTCCGGTCCATCTGACACGACTGCTCCAGCCAGTTCTGAATACAGCTACTCGGCTAATCTTCAAACTATAACTCTTAAGACTACATCACAGCTGCACAAGTTATCAGCCTTCACTGGTTGTGCATTCCAGACCATGTCCAGTTCAAGATCAATGTTTAAAGTAGTTCATGCCGGTGCACCAAGTTATCGGTGTCTGCTTGTCTGCTGCCTCCTAATCTGGAACAGTCTTCCACAACCCTTCACATCAGCATCCTCATCATAGAAATTTTGGAAGTGACTTTAAACTTACCTTTACTCATACTTATCCTTGAACACTTAATTGTAGGTGTCTACTACTACTACAGTTTTACCATGCAAAGCTATGCTAGTGCGATATATGCCGTCATCGTGTGTCTGTCTGTCTGTTCGTCACACGCCAGTATTGTATCAAAATGGTTAAACGTAGGAATCGGCCATATTTGGGGTAACCCTGTTGGAATTTCGGCAAAATCTTTGGCACCAGAAAACTAGAGTCCATGGACTATCACATCGTGGGTTCCATGCACAAAGGTTCTATCTCAATCTACTTCCGGTTTACGTTTTTTACACCATCCGACAGATCTAGATGAGCCCAGCAAGCCTGTAACATCAGTTTATCTAATTTCGCTACATACGGAAAATTATAAGCCTCGTAAAAATGGAGCTATTTGCACATTGGCCTATCTAGGTTCTATCTTTCACCCGTCTTTGACCAAACATTTGTGCAGATGTTAATTGTTCCTTGCATTGTAGATTATTCGGGCACAAAAGTCCTATGTGCCAAATTCATCTCAATTCCAATCTTACAGTGTGCACAAAAAAGTTCTATCTGAGTAATCTTGCAAAGTATTGAGATCCGTTGTTTCAGTGCATAAAGGTTCTATCTCGCGCTGCTCAAGGTCACAAGGTTTTATGAGTAAACATGGGACCTACACTGCACCATGTTTGCTGTGTACAAAGGTTCTATCTACACATTTTTGCCAGAATTGCCATAGTTTCTTTAAATTAGCAACTTTAAAAATACACAGTTGGAAAGAAATTTCATAAACGAATTCTAATGGTGTAAAAATAAATATACAATTGTCAGATCGTGTTGGTAAAATCAAGAAGTGAAACTTGCAAAACACAAAAACTCGTTTCCTAAAACATTTGGATTTTTTGAGATAAAACCTTTGTGCACAAAACCCTCAATATGCAGTTGTTTGCATTATTCTACGTTTAGCCCTTTTGGTACAATACTGATGTGTGATGGACAGACAGACAGACAGACAGACAGACAAATAGACACAAAGACGGACACAAGACAACAAACAGACAAAAATTTTTTAAATGGGTCAGGGTCACGTGACACATTTTAAAAAGTTTTGCCCGCAATCATATCTTTGAAATTGGTGAAGCTAGGTACTTCAGATTTTGTATGCTGATTGATACACATGAGTACCAATGCATGCATGATATATTACCCCCCAAAAAGATGTGTTCGGAGTCACAAGACCTCTTTAAATTTCGGGAAATAAGTGATAATATCTGGGAAACTGTGCAATGGAAGACTAATAGGAAATTGTATGTGGCCTACTGAATGGCACCATTGCCAGTGCCCTTGAATGGCCTTGCACTTGAATGGCCTTGAAGGTAACTTTTGCTGTTTGAAACCTTTCTAACCCCCATACCTCATGAACATAGCATGAAATTACTAACATAGCACATCGTGCGGTCTGTCTGCGGTAGCAGAGCTTCTTGCTATTTAGGTTTTACTCTGTATAACTGTGGACCCTGTAGTAGTTATTTTTGCTTAGACCAATCAAACATCTTTTCTTAGATGGATCTACTGAAACATCGTTATGCGTCAATCAAACTATGAATGAAATCAACTTCCCATTTCATTCTGTCAAAATCATTGGGGCCAGTCTATAGCCACTGAGCACAATACACTAAAACACTAGCCCAAATTTACACAGTTTCAGAAAGAAACCTGCCGTAAGAATGACCGACGAGCAATCACTTCAGCATGGCTGTCATTAATAACACCACCTCGACTGCACATCTGACTACGACCGATGCATTTTGACCCTGTTCCCATTGCAACAACTTTCATGTTGCACAGGCAGTCACCTATATATAGCACAAATAACAAATTATATGACAACAGTTGCTCATTATTATTCAACAGCATAAATTGGTAGTGCCAGGCTTGTATTAACAGTGACTGGGCTTGTAAATGGATAATTTCAACCACATACAGGCCGTACTGAATCAACACCCCTCAACCAATCGCTAAACGTTCATCACTGGTGATTATAACAGCGATTCCTACAGCTGTGCCAAATTTGGTGCAAATCCATCCATGGTCTTCTGGACGAATGGGTGAAATATAACTAAATTTTTTATTTATCCCTTTTCTGGAAGCTCAACTACAGGTCAGACCTCTTGACGAATGTTCACTCCTGATGGGTCAAACGACACAGAATCATGCAAGGTGTACTGTTTATAGGTCTCAATGATACTGCTCCCCATTTAAAGGGTCAAATCCCAAAAACCTACTTTAGGAATGTGAATAGGCATTTTCCAGCCACATAAAGTCTTACCTGTAAACAACCATTAAAAATGATATGCAATGATTTTTTGGTTGTTAAAGTAAATTGCCCAGTGTATGTCTTTAATATAAGCAAATCTATTTGAATATTAAGAAACATCAAAAATTAGGAAATTTTAGAAAAAGCGCCCGAAAGTGTGCACCCGATGATTTGTTTACTTTTGCAAGTGATGATGTCATACCAGGAAAACAAACAAGGGAACAGGCTATTGGAGTGTTGTTGAGTGAGTCATTACACTACACTACACTACAGTAGTAACTAGTAAAATGTCAATGTTCTTAAAAACATAAACTGGTAAAATAAATAACTTCTTATAAATTATAATCTCAATAAAGCATAACAACGCAAACAAGACAGGCGTATCCTGGTATGACGTCACACATGACGGAAACAGCCGAAGAATAACTATACCAAAAAGACCAATAAACTTGCACTTTTTTTAGCATTTTACGGCATAATTTATCAAAATTTGTTACACAGATGGGTTTATATTGCAGTAAGCAGCTAGAAACTACTTTTAATCAATTTGGTAAAAAAAATTGTTGCATACCACCTTTAAGTATCATCTCAGCCCCACAAAAGTTGTATAGTGAATAGACAAAATAGGGCCAGGAATTCCAAATTTGTAGTTGCCTTTGAGTGACCCCCTAATCACAGGTCACATGACTTGGCAAATGTGCAGCATTGTATGGCAGTTTACATAATCTTGATTTTTCCTTATTAATCTTTAGGGTTACCAACTTTCAACTTCTCCTTTCCTGGACACAAGGTGATGATTTAACTGTAGCCATCTTAATTCACAAACTTGGCCCATTTATGCAAGTGCTAACAGCACAAGCATCGCGAAATTAGCTACTTCTGAATGTCGCTGTAGCATTCTGTAATTCCGTTAAGTAGGCTGAATCAACCCGGAAAGGCAAAAATAGTTACGCAGGTTAAAGTTTGAGTTTACTAAATTATGTATTACTAAATTATGCATCATTATCAAATGAGTTCAGTCTTTTTTACTGTGATTGAATGCTACTGCTAGTGATGGCACAATACATCACATTGCATCGAATATCGAGATATTTAAGACATATCGCGTAGTATCGTTATCGCGATAATTCCCTCTCAAACGAATCGATATTCCGCACTACTCTAGTGATTTACGTCGTCGGCAACAGGTCGCACTCAGCGATATCGGCGTCAGCAACATAGAGAGTGACGTGCAAGCAGTAATTAGAGTCACATTCCAAAGCTGGCCGACGCATTCGATAGACCATCCGGCGCGTCCCGGTCAGCGGTATCGTTTCATCTGTCCTCAGCTGCACATACGTCGATTGCGCCACTCAGCAGACGTAGCTTCACAAAGCTGCCACACTGGTATGCACATCCATGCGGGAGTCAACATCAAACAGTTTTACCAGAATACAGCAACTTTACTGAGACCATTATCTCCGATTGCGTAAGCAGCGTGCAACATGTCAACTGTCGCAAGGACATCGCCGCCGCCAAACAAGAATTATTCAGCGCCCCGGAACATTAAAGTCAAATGTGCCAGCCACCTCGGCACCTAACGTGTCGGTATGCGGCATGGGAAAGGAGTGAAGGACACCGGCAGATCACACAGTGTGCCGGTCACTCTCACCCCCTCCACCCAGACTCCAATTTGTTAAGTAGCGTTCTCACTGTGGCCGTAACAGGCGTTACCATCGTCGCACGTTACGTCCATACTGAACGCGTAACAGCAGTCGATGGCCGTAGCTAGCATGTTTTCAATACTAATTTTTAAGACTATCCCCCGCGTTCGCACACGTTCGATTGTGGGCGTGTTACGGCCGTGGACGGCCGCATGAGAACGATACTTTAGGCCTAAACATTTTCATATTACTGTTGCTGAATTACGTCAAATGAAGTCGGCAGTGTGGCGTGACCGTCAGGCATTTGTTGTAGGTACCAAAGTTGTCATCTAGCCAGTGTGCAGTCACACCCATATACAAGCAGTTCCTGGACGCCATCCACATATCCGTTGTGATGGCCTGCTAGAGTGATGTCTTAAGTGGACGTAAGTGAGAACGCTAATGAAATCTAGCAATGCTATGAGACCGTCCCCAGGTTCGCACTCATCGAACGTCGTCGACAGCGTTCGACAGTGTGCGACAGCCGTCGATCGTGGTCGACCGCGGTTGACGGCGTGAGTTTGAATGCTACTGAAATCTATTAATGCTAGATTTTTGATACCGTACTGCCCCCCACGTTAGAATGCTGCCAAAGGTTATGGACAGCATTCGAATGCCGTCGACGACCGTTGATGGCATTCGAACGCATGCGAACGCGTGCAAAGGCGTCAGTGAGAACGCTGCATTAATCTTGGACTGTTGACCATTACATATGGCAGAGCGTTTTGGGACCGTATATCGTATCGCGATATTTTGTGCAGTATCGTATCGTATCGTATCGTATCCATCGTTTTCCCCCATGGCCATATCGCGCCATCACTAGCTACCGCAGCATTTTACCAAAATTCCTAGACAAAATCTACTTTTCCCTGGACAATAAACACTACGAGCCAATTCCTGAATTGTCCAGGCAAATCCTAGAAAGCTGGCAACCCTATTTATCTTCTTATCTGGCAAATTTCATTTTGTCTCATACACAAATACAAATTACATAGTGTTCAAATCATGGAGCTCACTATAACAAAAACAATCACAATCGATTTACGATGACAATACCTTTCTCCGAATGTACAGACTGTACAACTGCAGCAAGCAACGTCCATTCACAATTTTTCTGCGGTTTTCCGTTTTTGGACAGACGCGTTTTGTAATGCTCGTAACACAAACGCGTTATCTGATGCGCAAATCCATAACAGACGTCATCAGTGCTGCCTATCATCCGTTCACACATAGTTACATAATTACAATGATTGTAATAACTACAGCATAACTAATAAAAAACACCGACTTTTCAAGCTCAAAATTTCAATGTTTATTTTTTCGAACTAAACCGGATGTGTATCCAAATATGTACTGCGTTGCAATCTAAAACTGGCTGCTGCTTATAACTGGAACATGACGTCACTGGATTTCGTTGCTACGATGACTTTCACACTCGACAGCAATAGGCTAATTGCATTTTTGTGTAATGAAGGAAAATGGATGACCAACGTAATGTTGTAAGTCAAAAAGACAGTGATATGTTGTCAAACCATGCAGAAAGAACGCAACAGACAGATGACAGTAAACCTAAGTCCAGCGTTAATGTCGTCAGTGCAGGCGAAATGGCAGAAGATGTGGACGCAGCCGCTGCAACTGACGAACATGAAGAAGATGCCGACAACGATGATGATAGTCTGTCGGAAAACAACGATACTCAACTGCATTCAAATGAAGGAGAGAAAACGGGGGTGATTTCAGGTCGTTCGGCAATCGGAAACAAGTATAAAACTAGATGGAAAGTACTCTGAGAGAGTACAACTCCCCGCGAAAGCGTTTTTGTCGCCAACACTTGGTAACACTTGCCACACCACTATTTTGCGGCCCGCTAGTACAGAATTTCCCGACGGAGCTATTTTGTAAACGCCGGTTTACGGTGTTTTTGACCGTTACTTCCACATCTCTTTGGCGGAAATAACAAATAAATATAGACTAGAGGACTCAATTGTTTTTGGGAGTATTTTTGAGAATCAACTTTACTAATTAGGGACAAGGACCCTGACTTTATTACTTCCTCAAGTCCTTGTTGGGCAAACGCAACCGCCTCAGGAAAAGAGACACGCAGAACATGCTGATAAACTTGCTACTCGCTACTGTTTTCGAGATGAGTATATAAGTGCTTAGCACACATGTCATGGCTGATGCATCTGCTAAGGGACTGTGGAATGCTGCCAGGAAATGCACCAATACTAGTGAAGGAACACCCTTTGTTACCACGCTGTTGGATGATCCAGACAGTGATGTTAAAGCCTCGAGGCCAGACTGGCCTCGAGGCCAAAAATTTGGCCTCGGTTTCGGACTCGGCCTCGAGCTCCTGGCCTCGGCCTCGACCTCGAGATACTCTGGCCTCGGCCTTGAGGTTTTGGTCTCGGCCTCGAATCAAAATTTAACATCACGTTCTATTTCCTTGCTTATTATACTAGTGACCACGCCGACTGTGGACGGTCACTTAAATTCAGGTGATATGAAGACTTATCGACGACATTGTGCTGTTTGTTGTTCTATATCATGACAGTGATAATGACTGCTGACATGTATAGGGGCCTAATTGACTGTTTTTTTTCTTTTGCATCTGGCCTCGACCTTGGCCTCGGCCTCGAGCTGTTGGCCTCGGCCTCAGCATCGAGCATCTGGCGATTCTGGCCTCATTTAGCATCTCTTGATCCAGATCATCCAGATGCAGCTAATTATTTTTTTGCTGCGATGAAAATTGCGCTAAAAATGACCCACCCCTTTTCGAACACCACGGTTTCGACCAATATCCGCTCATAGCGCCTCAACCGTGATAGCTAGCGAAAAAAAGTTCAATTAATCCTAAAGCACTAATAGGAAGTCGACCACGCGCTTTCGAACAAGCCATAGGCTAGATGAACCGTGTATGTTACCTCTAAGTCCCCCAAAGGGTGGCACAAAACGCGATTTTACACTTTTTGCCAGTAAAATTCAACTTCTGTCGAAAGAAGTCTGCTACAGAGTTTCTTTGTGTGAAAACTTCCAGCGGCAAAGTTGTAGCTACATCATTATAGGCTCGAAGGACCTATTGTAAATACTTTATGGGGCAGAAAAACGTACTTCACGCATTCGGCAATAACTCCGCCGAAAGTGAACTGATTTGGATGAGATCTGGAACAGTTTACGGTAAGCCACATTTGGGGGACTGGTCCTTGCATATTTTAGGCGCGATCCGCGCAGTAGCGACAGTTTGAGAGGGGTCATTTTAAAAAACGCAAAATTTCCAGATCTTGCGACTTCAGGCCATCATAACTCCGCAGTGATTAAAAATGCCGAACACTCACGGCCAAATGGTCCCCCTGCTGCAAGTCTAGTTTCCACTTTTAACGTTAGAATCAATTCAAAGTCTTTCCTCGGCGATATACGCTGCGCACCAGAAAGGGACTTACCCAAATTTTCGGCAACGTCCGTTGTCCGATATTGTCCGATATTCGTTTTCGCTACAGTGCTGGTGCGGCTCAGAGCCATAGATATAGCTCTGGTGCGGCCTAGTGAGCGATATATTGAAGAAAAGCAGACTGAATTGGAAACTGAACGTAAGTAGCACGGCAGATAACGCTGGCATCACTCAGTCGCAGCACGTGACACTAGATATCGTCGAATGCAGGAACTAAATAGCTTGCGCGTCGGTAAATAAGTAAACAGTTGTGTCACTTGTAGAGTACGCAGGTGGTAAAATCCTGTCTTCGAGCCTATAATGCAGTGTGTCTCCAGATACACTGCAACCCGTCTAGTTCCTTTACCTAAATAGGTCTATAGACGGATTGCCGGCGACGTCACCATCTACGTAAAATTTGCGCTCAAACTGATCCACCCCTTCAGAAAACGCCGATTTTGCTTGATAGTACCTCAGCCGTGAAACCTAGCAAAAAGTTCAATTGTTAATAGCAAGTCGACAATGCGCTTTCCATCGAGCAATAGATGAACCCTGTGCGTTTTACATTTGGCGTTGCCTTTTATTTTTTCGTTGCAGGTAATCATATAGACACTTCAAATTTAGTATGTGGGTTGAACATAGCAAGTCCCAGCCTACAGCTGAAAACCGTCCTGAAATGGGCGTGGTCACATTTTAAATTTTCCCTAAGATATCTCTGGAACGGCTTAAGCTAGAGACTTCAAAGTTGATGTGCATGTTAATCGTAGCAAGTTCCAGCCTACGGACAACAAATTGTCTCTGAAACGGACGTGGTCTGTGTCACTCTTTAACTGTTGGAACATAAGCGATAATATCTCGAAAACAGTGCAAGATAGCCTCATAGTTTCTATTAAATTCGAATAGGAAGTCGCATGCGCTCTATCGAATGGTTATGTTGCCGATGACCTTGGGTGACACCCTAACCACCTCAAACCATCTCAATTTCTACATTTTGCGTTGCCTTGTGCATCATCGTAAGTGGTGATCGCAAAGACTTCAAATTTGATGTACATGTTAAATGTTTCAAGTCACAGCCTACGGACCACAAACCGTCTCTGATAGTGGAGTGGTCAGGTCATGTGACCCATTAAAAAAATTTGTGGTTACAATCATATCACTGGAACGGCGGAACCTAAACTCGTCAAATTTTGTACACAGGTAGGCTATATCGATTATAGAGGATGATTTCGTTGAATTTGTTAATTTGTGCGTGTTAGAACTTCTCATGTCGTAAACCAAAATAGTGACAGAATGCGGCGTTTATGATATTACTCATTTTGTGATGCACAGAGTCTTTTCCGAAGCAACTGGAATCGCTGTACAAACTACGAAGTCGGCTTTGTAGATGCATGGAAAGATACAACCTGCAGGCACGGCTTATTTCTTGCAGTTTTGAATATTTATTATTGGCAGAACGCCTAAGCGAACTATATGCAGTCGCTTTTGTACTTCCGTTGCCTCCGAGGTTGTAGGCGGCACATTTGTTCTATGCGCTAGGCATCGACCTTATAATAAATGATAACAGTGAGACTGTGAGACGCACCTAGCTGACTCAATCTGTATTTACTGTGAACATATTGCATTTATTTTTTTTGTTTATCACTTAGGCCTAAAACAGGAGTAATCTGTTGTATAGTCATACTTGTATTACGCCAGTGCTTAGTTGCTACCTGCTGCTCGCCAGTAGCACCGTGTCGATTTCAATGTGCAGTGGCGGAGGTATGCCCTCCACCGAGTGTCGTCTTTCTGATTCTCCGTTTCTGTTGCGATCGCGAAGCACTTGTTTTAATTAAAACTAGTAAGTAATGCGGACTGCCAACCGCCGATTTCGCTTGGACCGTCAGCCTAACGCATCTCATCATTCCCTTGTCCCGTATTCATATAAAATTTCCACGGAATTTAGTGTAAGTATGTAATTTCAGCTTCTAGCGGATTACTCGTCATTAGGCTGCAACAAGTCTGCAGTCGTAGACAGCAACTTCGCCCTCGCTACCGCCATCTACCGAACTTAACGAAACATACGCGACGTCAACAAGGTGTCGCCCTAACTGGATCTAACCGTACTGGCCCGCCGTGCAGTGCTGGCCGCCCGACCGCCCATGAGCCCGGCGGCCAGCCCGCCCACTGGCAGCGTTACCGACGCCGACAGACAACAGACACCAGCGAGCAAAACAGTAATGTCCATTACTCCCATTAGGCGGGCCAGTAATAATAGGCTATATTAATCCAGGCCCATTGGCTCCACTGTGTGACAACGACGTAATCAACAAACCGGAAGTACTACATAACATACTCATTGTCGTCAGAGGAGGACCGAGCTACGGGCACAGGTAACAGTACAGAAAATCTCAGGAAATTTGGACGTGTGGATGTTGAGATATGCGAGCGGAAAGACAGACAGGCATACAGACAGACGCGCCGTTCTCAATACTTCATACCGATACCGGGAGCGAAGTAACTATGTGAGTCCCAAAAATGACACGGCTTGCGTGCAGTGTAGCTCCAGACTCGATTACTGCAATGCCCTTTTGTGAGGCGCACCTCACCTGAGCGTGTTCATGCAGAACAACCTGCACAGCTCACCCGTGTGCCCATAACTCAATCACACAGACACAGACCATGGGCGACACCTGTAGCAATGGGCCGCATCTATGCACTGCTTGTAGGCGATGTGGCCTAAAACGTAAAAGAACGTTATACTACGGGGTGTATCAGGAGCTGTTCGACTGGGATCCTCTACGAATGCCGTCGGTGTCGACGCTGACCGATGCCGCGTCAAGCTGGATCAAGTTGGGAGAGAACGCGCGAGCCGAGCTGAGACTTGGCGGTCAGGTGAAGCGACGATCAGACAAGGACGCTGTTGTCGCCGACCTCGAGTGCGCCCAGCAACATCTCGCCGCCTCTCAGCGAAGGGTAAACCGCGCACCTGTTGTTGTCCTACCTGACTGTCACTGTAGAATGCGACCGTCGCAATATGAAGCGAACTTCATCCGTTATTAGCGTCGTCACAGCGAACCTCGTTGTAGGAAGATTACAGATACGGAAAGAAGTATATACTTGCATGAGATGTACAACGTAAACGTGTGTAGAAACTCAAGACTGTATAGTACTTCTCCTTTTGACCGGTCAATAGGTAGGGGCCTAAACTATTTACAACTATTTACAAGTCTCGTCCACAGACCTATTATTAGAACACTGTGGTCTCGTCCGTTGCAGGCGAGCCCGCGCGATGCGCTGCTGCGTCACGCCCACAGTATCGTAAACAAATGTGGACACCGTTCAGTCGTTTCGATAGAACTCCGACTTGTGACAGACAGACAGACAGACACCGAACCATAGCATATAGCGCGCTAGCACAGCGTCGCGCGAGTAAGAATACTTCCTGGTGCATCAAGCACCCAGATAGACCGGAAAGCGGAGCGGAGATTTTTGTTTTCTGTAGCCTGCAGTAGGCCCCTGTGGAACAGTTTATCACTATATTGTTGCACTACAACAGTCTGTCATTTATAACATTTTATAAGCCTATCCTTAGGCCTAACCCTAACACTAAAAGTTCGTTCACATCTGATGCGTTGCGTTGCGTTGCGGTGGCACCGAACGGCACCGCAACAAAAAGCGCGGTGCCGCCGCAACGCAACGGGACGCACGCGATGTGAACGAACCTTAACAATTCCAAACAGAAACTTGAGCCTCGTTCCCATCGAACGAACAAAACTGAACTGGAGTTACTAGGTACTTGCAACTACTGGTATTTTTGATTTTCACTGAAAATGGAAATTAGAAAATTTTAAAACGAACTTACATCAACGAAGTAGAGCTACCACCTAGCGAATGACTCCATGCACAATCTCACTATGGAATTACGATATCTTCTTAAGTTCTCATTAAGTTTACCAGGTAAAAAGAAAGTACAACATGCTAAAACACGTTAAACGAAAAATCATTCACAATCGTCGACCAAATGACAGATCTCGGTAATTACAGGCCTAATTCGTTCCGTAAAAACTGTTTTGAATTTGAAAATGAAAATGAGTGTTCATATTCCATTTTCCGTTTTCTGTGAAAATCAAAATAACTACAGATACACAGACCCAGTTCAGTTCATTTCAGAACGAGGCTTTAAAACGCATATTTTTAGTAAACGATCATCCGGCGCCGGTGCGGCGTTTCTCTGATAGTTGTCATAATGTCACTCACGTACAGTAGTGACATTAGTAGTACCGGTAGTGATAGCAGCAGCAGCAGTATAGAACTAGTAGAGTATTAGTAATGCTGTTTGCGGTGGAGTGGACCACACACGTCGACTAATCGCGTCGACGCGCTGTGTGTGTGTGTCAGCGTGAGGCGAAGCGTAGGCGGACGATCGTGCAGCTCGAGCACGACATCAAACGACGTCTGCAGAACGTCGTCATCAACTCGTTCCGACGTCGACACGCTTTCCGAGCAGGCACCTGCCACTCCGATGACGTCATCACAGACAGTCGCCACCACCAGCAGGTCGATGACGTCACGCCAGCAAAGGACGCGTGTCATTCGGATAGAGCCTGGATATAGGCTATCTTCGCCTCTCTCTCTCTCTCTCTCTCTCTCTCTCCTGCATATCACGGGGCTGGCCAATATACTTTTGAGATACCAGAGAGACAGTAGCCGACGATCAAGTAATGGAGATTTTAGTTTCGTCTCTCGTTGTACACGAACAATTCGACAAATACGCTCTTAGACACGTACGTATGGACCGCCAACAATTTTACGTTTTTAAATCAAGAAAATCTTTTATTAGCAGTTAGTTTCAGTACTAGACTCTCACGGAATTATGTGCTGTAATGAACACGATATTCTTCACGCTTTCGAAACATTGGCCTACACATCACTTGTGTCGGTTAACGATATCGACCACTTGAAAGTTTAAAAATCGTGAAAAAAAGTTAAATTTTGCATACATGAATGCAACTGTACGATCAACGTTATCAACAACTTCTCTGCTGACTGCACTGTAATGTAATTTCTTTGTTATCTATGCTTAAATCGACAAACGCCGCAACGCGCTGTTGCTCTCGCAATAACAAGAGCTCAGCTGTCGCAGACAAAAGGCGTCACGGCTCAGTGACAGCTGTGTAAAACTATTCGTTATATGCAGCACTGTTATCATTATGATACAGTTCATTTCATAATCTATAACACTGACAGTAAGTCATCAGGCTATTATTCAACTGTGGAGTCAACAAAAAATAAATACGGGTGGTGGGATGTTTTATTATCGCTTTACTACAAATTTACTGCTAAGTCTAATAGTGAAAGAATTTTGAAAATCGGTCAGTATTTGGCAAAGTTAGAGGCAAAAAATATAGAGGCATCTCTAGCCTATTTGCCAAACAAACTGTAGCACGGGCATCGGGAACTCCTTAGGATATTTTAAACAAGATGTCGCCTAAGCTGGACGTAACAGACTGGCCCGCCGTGCAGTGTCGGCCGCCCGACCGCTCACGAGCTCGGTCGCCGGCGCACCGATGGTCCACGCGCCCGGCGGCCGGCCGGCCCGACCGCCGGCAGCGTTACAGACGACGACAGACGCCAGCCAGCAAAGCAATACTGGCCCATTAGGCGGGCCAGTAAAAATTACATTCAAAATGATGCAATATGAGCCATGACTTAAGAATTTGCATGCGTTCGGCAACTTTTATGGCAACTTGAGGCTCGTGAGCGTGGGGTCCATGCGCCCTCCCGGGACTCGCACGCGCCTGAATTACAGAACCAGGAGTTGATGTGGAAGTACAGCGGAGGAGGAGGAGGGGAGGGAAATGGAAGGAAGGAATAAGGATGAAGGGACAGTGCGAATCGCGATGCGTTGTGGCTAATGTAGCCGATATTTCGTTCATATTTTATGCATTAGACATGAAAAATAGGCACGATTACAGTGAACGGTTGTGACAAAGTCGTAATCAACATTCATTTCAGCTGTCTTAGGTTAGTCTTTTACTCTCTAGGCGGAAACAGGTCAACATAAACACACGAATGTCAAAGGTGGTTTGTTAAAACGGAAGATCATATTGAATTCGCGGTTATGTGCATATATGCAAAAGTAACACAGCACTACAGCTCTTGCTGTACAGTAACATTTCACTAAGAGTTCACGATATATTTATTTACAATTCCATAAGTAGAACGTAAACGACGTAGATAATTAAAACCACTAAACCAGCCGAAAAACTTCAGCAAACGATTCACAGTCAACTGATCATAACATCTCACGCACGCTAGTATTTTACAATTGAGTGGTCTTGAGGATTTTTCAGGAGTCATCGTATAATAAATGCACCGTAACGGAATCGGTAATTGTAACAGAACTGTAACTAAACATGCACAGGAAACTTACAGGACAATTAGGCGAAGGAGGTTCACTGGGCACATCTCACGTCCACCATCGTCATGACCAGCCAGCTTGGCGACCGGTGGATTGGGTTTCAAAAAAACTGACCGAAAGACGACGCAGACCAAAGATGGGATTGCGGGAGACATACTAGAAGTAGGAGAAGATCTTTCAGGAGATGATCAGTAACTGCGAGAACTCAGAACGGTTGTCAGCGATCACGTCAAATTGAGGCGTTTCGTCGCCCAATGTTGAAGCAGAACCTAAGCCGAAACAGGTACTCGCCTATATAGGCGAACTCAGCACTGTGGAGTCGACGCGCAGAACGACGCCGGCGGTCGACTGTATTCATTCGCGCAAGCGAAAACGCAATATTGGCAACATTGGCAACCGACGTGTTCCGAAATGTCGACGACGCAACGCCGCCGCGTGACAAACGACGCAACGAACGACTAAAGCCCGGTCCACACCAGCAACAATGTCGAAGCAACGTTCGACTTCGTCGAAAGGAGGAAATTTCAACGCAAAACTCGTTCGACATTGTTTCCGTTTTTGGCAACAAAGTCGAACGTTGCTTCGACATTGTTGCTGGTGTGGACCGGGCTTTAGTCG
>Ga0209780_1000294_pt1 | contig 25190 bp, 27 predicted proteins | sample WorMetexBAHAMAS2_FD_187384 | JGI IMG/M metagenome (GOLD analysis project Ga0209780, IMG submission 187384) | Marine gutless worms symbiont microbial communities from Max Planck institute for Marine Microbiology, Germany - Inanidrilus exumae... | ecosystem: Host-associated > Annelida > Digestive...
AGCCGATAACCATACCCCTGACTTCTACTAAAAATTTTAATCCATCCTTCTGATGGATAAGCTATTTTTCCCTCAAAATGAGTTAAGTTGGGAGAACTGTCCAGATCGATCCAATCATTTTCAGAAATCCATTTTTTATCAGGTGTCAACAAAGCCACTTCAATTGAATCAGCTAATAAACCCACTCGTCCAGAGATATTGAGATATGACTGTCCAGAGCGTTGCACAACTTGCCCATCTTGAATATTTAAGCTATGGATTTTAGTATCAAGATAGAGTGCTGTTCGTAATCCAAAGCTATTAGTCCAGACTAAAAAAAGAAAAGTAGAAAAAAAGGCAGTAAATATTATTAATGCTCGATAGTTCAATAGAGTTCTTAAATTGAGATTCATTCACTTAATAAACCATTATTGTTAATTAGGGCGAAAACCATCTTCAACACTTGCTGTACGCTGCTCTATATTGCGATTGTACCACGGCAATACGCAAGGTAAAGGCGCATCCCAACAAGGATTACCCAATTGGGAACTAAAATTATTGATTTCTACCTTTTCCGCATTATGCTCCGGAAATGGTGCTTGTTTTACGACTATCGAAGAAAAATAACTCCGTGTTTCAATCACGGTTTTTGCCACATTCCGAATAGTTCCTAAGCCCAATAATAGCATTACTGCCCACAAAGCGTATTTCCGCTTAATTTTCAAATAATCGAATGCAAACAACGTCCAAGCCAGTAAATTGAAAGCCAAAATCCAGCCCCAAGCAAAGCGAAAAGCTGGATAGTGAAAAAACAAGTATAGAATACAAACCATTAAAAATCAAAATAAAAATTTTAAACGCCACTCGTACTTTTTACTCAACACAAATAATAACGACAGCAGAAAACCAAAAAGTGTCGAAAAGAAAAACAACTTCTGTTCACCCGGTAATTTGGCGAACCACAATGGAAACCATTCTTTAACATTCATTTTGGCCACAACTTTTGCGGCGAGTAGATCATTTTTGGCAAAATAAAAAACCTCGTTATGCTCGAATACAATAGCTGCATTGGGCAATTTCCAATCGGGCTCAAAAAAATCTAATTGATAAACCGGAAACACTAAATAGCCCGTCATGAAATAAAAGCGTAGCAACTAGGGTACTACATATATAATTGATGCAGCCAATAAGCTAAGCAATATTTTTGCACGAAACGGAACAATAAAAGGCACAAGTAACAACACATTCAACACCGACGAAATTTTTATTGTACTTACCAAAAGCACTGTAAGAAACAAGGTAATTAGCTTATCATCAAACGGTTTTACGGATTTTTCTTCTATCTTTTCAAGGGCAAGCACCAAAGCAAAAAAACTCAAATAAATATTAGAAAGGTCGGAAGCCGAAGATGTAATAAAATTCCGAAACAAAAAAATGCAGACTAAAATTTTTAAGAATGCGCTTACTTTTCGTCCTGAACGAAGTTCTTTTGTTGTTCCGAAAATAAAATAGCCTCCCAATACCAGCAATAAAAAGCCATTCAATTCATAAAATTTGCTCCCAGATAACCAGCTAAAAGAAAACACCGCAGACAAAATATGCCACGATGAATTAAAGCCGAAGCGACCTTGCAAGTTGGCTAAACCGGGCACGACAGAATAGTTCTCTATCCACTTAATATACTGCAGGTAATAGCCACCTTCGTCGAGTATCTCTGTAGGACTGGCCGATTTTAGTAATACCACTAATACTATAAGTCCAAAGAAAACATATTCTATCCAATGTTGTGCTTTTGCCCTGCGCCACAGCGCCTGTCCATAGCTACTAGGTAATCGCCAAAATCCCCACAAGGCTAACATAGCTACAAGTAAATTATAAAGCAAACCTACTTGGAAAAATAAAGAAAACAAGTTTGCACCAAAGGCGATCAAACTTAAACCACAAATTACAGCATACGCCAAACGTGGATTTTCTCCTTTTGGGCAAAAAACGCGCAGAACACTTGCTCCTATCCCTATCGAAAGCAAGAGAACATACAACCAATTGATTATAATCAATAACATAAAAAGTTTTCCTTAGTTTTCCATAATTTTGGTTATACTTAACTAGGCCATAAACTAAACTTTTTTGTCATTTCGACCAACGGGAGAAATCTGGGGGGCGGCCACAGATTTCTCCCGTTGGTCGAAATGACAAAAGTGCTTGTAGCCCGTGCTGAGTATATCATAACTTACTTAAACATATTGTATTTTATAATACAATATATTGCTCTAATACCATCTTTCCATCCAATCTTCTTACCATCTTTGTAGGTTCTACCATAATACGAGATACCAACCTCATAAACCCTACAATGTTTTTTAGCGATTTTTGCTGTTATTTCCGGTTCAAACCCAAAGCGGTTTTCTTTGATTTCAATAGATTGAATAATATCCTTTCTAAACATTTTATAGCAGGTTTCCATGTCTGTAAGATTTAAATTTGTAAAAATATTTGATAACAAGGTTAAAAAACCATTTCCTACTCTATGCCAAAAATAGAGTACACGATGTGGTTCATGCCCCATAAAACGAGAACCAAATACAACATCTGCTTTATCTGATAGAATTGGCTGCGCTAGTTTAGTATATTCGGCAGGATCATATTCCAAATCAGCATCTTGAATTATAACTAAATCACCAGTTGCATGTTTAATTCCAGTTCTGATTGCCGCCCCTTTACCTTGGTTATTTGAATGATATTTTATTTGATCAACTTGATTTACTAAACTTTGCAATTTTTCTTTAGTTCCATCTGTTGAGCAATCATCTACAATGATGATCTCTTTATCTGGATATGTAGATTGATTAACAGTTTCGATGATTTTCTCAATCGTATTACATTCGTTATAACAAGGAATTATTATTGATAGTTTCATAGTAAAGTTACGTCCCATGTCCAAAGGCTCATTAATATTGGCTTGATACCACCAACTGTAATTTAACAAATTAAGCTCGGAGTATTGACCCTTAAAGCGAGGTTCAAGTTAATTTAAGTCATTGATTTATGTAAATTGGGCTTGCGCGTGCGTGGGATTGCCCACAAACTTGAACATCGCGTAACCTTAAATCTGTTCAATGAGGATCAGAAATACATGAATCATAAATCCCACCCCTGGCAACAGATAAATGATGTAAAAGATTTGCCATACGCTTTTTAAGATAAGCGCCACTCCTTCTCCTGAGCGATCCGACGGGAACAGATAAAAGATAGAGAAAAACAGCAAATATCACGCCGCTTAGACACCTGAAAAAATAGGCCGTTGGATTCACTACAGATGACGTAACCGCCTTTTTTAAATCATTGGCAATCGCCTCAGACACCAGTTTTGCACCGAGAGCGGCATCAATCACCTCTACAGCATAATCATGTGCCCCATAGCCCAACAGAATAGCGATAAATTTGCTTAATATAAGCGTTTGCTCTTCAGAAGAAACCGTTCTAAGGCGTTCCAGCAGTTGCTCCCGCTTGAGAAAATAAACTGCATCCGCCCAAATCAATTGAGGATTGGAATTGGCACCATAAACCAAGTTATGCCGTAACCAGTGTTCACGGGAAAGGATAAATAAAGCAAAACCATGTTCTCGTATAAAAGCGTCAGTTTCACCAAAAAATGGGGCACCTTTGTGCCGTTCTATGAAACTCACCTCAATTTGTAGCCCCATGAGAGTCGTATCCAAAAAATATGAGGCACCCTTAAGCACGTCCAAATCCGCGCCTTCCACATCAACTTTCATAAAATCAGGTCGCAAATCAGGGCGATCAGCAAGACAATTGTTTAGCGTATCGACTTCTATAGGAATAGAACCCGCTGATTCATGCCATTCTCGATTAGCAAAATCTTGGAGTTGTGCCATATTTAATGGATATAAAGAGGAAGCAGGCGCAAATGTTGTCATATGAAGTGCTTTCCTGCCTTTTTCAGCACTCAAACCAGTGGCAAAATTCACTGTCCTTGCTGTCGTCGCATAGTCTTGAGAACGAGTATCAGGCTCAAATGTCACAAACTGGATTAATGATTCCGCTGGCTGCCAACGAGCATCTACGCCCATAGCTGCCCCCACATCAACAATAACAAGCGGTTTTTCAGTGATAATCTTGGCCATAGCATCAGTGATGACATAAAAGTAAGTAGGCCATAATTTCTGATCAAGCTTTTTAATTAGCGCAATCAATTTGCTCAATGCCTTTTTTTTCATTTTTTCGGATAACGATAGCTAGTGCAGGAGAGGGTAAAAAATCTTCAGGCCACCCCTTAGTACAACGGATTTGGGGAATAAACGGATTGTTCATTGAGGGTTATCCGTTTATTCCCCGAATCCGTTGTACTATAGTTTTCCAGAAAAATCCGTTGATGCTAAACCTCAGAGGTTTGCCAAACCTCTGAGGTTTTTAGCCAAAATATTTATCTGGAATACTATAGATTGTGGTTTGTATGTTTTCCATAAAAAAAACTCCCACCCAGGAGTCCAAGATTTATCTTGGACTACTAGCATGAGTTTGATACCATTTAACAGTATTATTGATACCCTGTTCTATTTCTTACCAAACCTCGCTAACAATTCCTCACGAGACAGTTTTGGTAACAGACGTGTGGATTCTTCAGGTGGCAATTGGACTAATGATTCAACTACCTGAGATAAAGCTTTGTCTATCTTGCCAAATCGAGATTGAAGCCAACTTCTCACAAACACACGCTGGGTTTCTAAACGGCCTTGTAGCATAGCCTGATTGCGTGATTTTTCATAAGCGGGTGATAAAATCATGAGTAACTCCTTATCTTCTGGGGTTAACTGATCTTGTGCTTTGGTATCCTCATGCCATTTGTGGAATACGTCAAGCACATTATCGCTTCATATTTTCCCCCAAAAAATGCCAATATTTCAAGCAAAGCTTCTTTGGAATATTGGTCGTATGGTTGTCGGGTCATTTTCATAACCTACCTCGCGTTGGTTGAGTTATTTATCGTTCCCAACCTCTGGTTGAATAACTTCGCTCAGCAGAGATCATGCCTGTTGCGATGCTCCACTAACTAAATCTTGAATAGAGACTTGACGACGAGTATCTTGAGTGCCTTCACCCAATTGGGTTAATTCAAGTTTTTTTGACTTGACATGTTGGAGTTCTTGGACTACTAGCCGACTAATGAGTTTGATACCATCTAACAGTATTATTGATACCCTGTTCTATACTGGTAGCCGCTTGCCAGCCAAGTTCCTTTCTGACGCGGCTCACATCTAACAAACGCTTTTTCACGCCCACAAATTTGGTGGTATTGTGCTGAATTTTTCCGCTAAAGCCAGATGCCTGCCGAATAATTTCTGTGATGGCTTTGATAGAATAAGCTTGTCCAGTCCCCAAATTCAAAACATCTACTTTAGAATTGTCCGCTGCACTGATAATCCCATCTACTGCATCTTCCACATACAGAAACTCTCGTTCTTGACTACCATCCCCCCAAACTTCAACCACTTCATTATCATTCAATGCAGCACGGACAAATTTACCAATCAATGCCCCCATGACATGAGAATTTTCAGCAAAACTATCGCCAGGACCATAAACCGTAGGTAAGACGACACTGGTACAATCCAGCCCATATTCCTCACGGTAGGCGCGTTGCCCAATCAACAGCGCTTTCTTTGTCATGGCATAACTGAACAAATAATCCTCCGGCTCTGTTCCCCATAATTCCGTCTCAGGATGTGGCTCCCCATGAGAAGGATACATACAATAAGATAAGATACTGGTGAATTTTGCTTTAGGAAAAAAACGCGCCCATGCCTCCAGAATATTGACATTCATGGACATGTTAACGTGAAACTGCGTTGCAGGATGATGAATTGGCCAATCTCCTGCCTTATATAAAGCAGCAAGATGAATAATATGGTCACATTCAAAAGCCCAATGTAACTTTTCAAACCAGTCAAAGAGGGCGGCACGGTTGACTAAATCAACCGTGTCTGAGCCCATAGCAATAACTCGGCCATTCGTGCTATTGCGTAAGTTCTGGACTAATGCCCTGCCAATAAAACCTGTTGCGCCTGTAATGATGATATTTTTCATAAAGTAAAGGTGCAAGGTACGCCTTGCACTCCTGAGAATAAATTTACACCGGAGTGCAAGGCGTACCTTGCACGATTTCATGCTGCTTTTTCCAGTTCAATATATATCTCGTTTTTAACCGCATGGACTGCGTATGTCAGACAAGCATATATATCTTCTTTAGTCAAATGTGGATAATCTAGTAGTATTTCATTTTCAGTGACATGAGATGCTAGTAATTCAAGAATAAACTCCACTGATATTCTTGTGCCTTTTATAATAGGTTTTCCACCTAGTATTTCTGGATTCGTAGTAATTCTTGACATACTTGCTCCTTTATCAAACCGATTCAGAACCGATAACACGTACATGAGGCACCGGCACAATAAACTTTCCACCCTTGCGTAGAAAATCCTTATATTTATCCACCAGATAGTCAATAAAATTCCATGATAACACCAAATAATAATCCGGTTGTTGCTCAAGACTCCGCTCGTCAACCACCGGAATATGAGTACCCGGTGTCAAACGACCAATCTTGAATTGATTCACTTCAGTGGCACACGTCACTAAGTCTGGCCCAATCTTACTATAATTAAGTAAAGTACTGCCTTTTACCGGTGCCCCCAAAGCAAAAACCCGTTTTCCTTGCTGCTTGAGTTCTATCAGCAATTTGCGTAATTCATCAGTATTTTGTTTGACTGTGGCGGCAAAATCATGATAGGTGGAAAGCTTGTTCAATCCAGCTTTTTCTTCAGCATCAATAGCTTGTTGCACAGCTTCAGAAGTGGGCATAGAATGTGACTTCAGTCCCACGTACAAAACAAAGGAACCACCATGAATTTCTGTGAATTCTACATCTAATAGCCGCATATCATGGGCTTCAAATAATCGTTTAATGGGTGCTACGGCATGAATACAACTATGCTCATGATAAAAATGGTCAAACTCATTTCGTTCCAGCAAATCTTTTAGATAGACACCTTGGACCACAAACACGCTGTCCTTATGCATGAGCTGTTTTAGACCATTAATGAAATTATGCAAATCAGGCACATGATAGAAAACGGCTGTTGCGGTGATCACCTCAGGGAAAATATTTAATTGGCGCATAGCCTTGCCAGTTTGCAAGTTCCAAAAGGTTTTAAAGACTGTTATTCCCTGTTCCCGGGCCAATTCTCCGGTACGTTGTCCAGGATCAACCCCAAGAATTCTCATACCATGCTTAGCAAAAACCTTTAACAAGCTACCATCGTTACAACCAACATCTACCACCAAAGCATTGGCTTGCAAATTCAATTTATTGATAATATGAGGTCCCAAACGTTCAAAATGTTGAACAACAGGCACATTAACGCCCGTAATATAAGGATGATTAGAAAAAAGAAACTCAGGGGAGGGAAATTCAGCAATTTGAACCTGCCAGCAATCCTGACACACCTGCATTGCCATTGGAAAAACCGGCTCCTGATCTTTTGTATCTGGAAAATTATTGCCATTTGGTTGTATGCCAAGATCAATAAACTCAGCTAAATTAGCCGAGCCACAGTTCATACATTCTGTTCTTTTCATATTATTTGATGCACCCTACAGTCAGTACGTACTTGTAGTCGACGCTCAAGTTTTTCGTCGCGGTGATGAGTACAACTAATGGAGGACAACGAATAAAACCTAAAACATTTACTGAATCAAATCAGGCATTTTCTGGTTTTTAGGGTTCTAAGGAACCGGAAAAAACCTTGTCCCGTAGGGAACTTAATTAATGAGGTAATTGAAGATTTTATTCGTTGTCCTCCATTGGCTGTACTCACCACAAAAAAACTTGAACGTCGAGTTAGAGTGTATTTTAAAAGTTTTAGAATTATTTTTTTCGTGCGCCCCTAACCGAAATAAGGTATCCAATCTCTCGAATCAAAGACTTCTGTTGCTCCGTCAACGGTCCTGCCTGATATGAACTTGGCCACCGATGTCCATGAAGACGCTGACGGAAACCACTCCATTTCTTATCTAACCAATCAAGCATATCCCATTCACGCCCCCCCGTGATGAGCTTGAGCTTTGACAGGCTTTCTTGATCTATGTGATCAAATTTCTGCATATCTCGCAAGGCACGCCAAACGTTGAGCCGAAATCGCCAATGCCCTAGTACAGGGTGGCGTTCCTTTGCCAGCAATTCTATTACTTTGATAAAAAACTGAACCATATCCCTCGCTTTACGCTGAGCATGGCTACCACTCGCCGTCAGCTTACCATGGTCCTCCGAACGATAAAGAGTCAGGACATTTTTTGTAAAAACCACTTTTGGCTCTGCCAGCAATAAACGGACAAAAAACTCGCCATCTTCGTAAAGTCTCATATCCTCTCGGTAAAATCCCACCTTTTCAAGAAAAATACGTCGGAACAAGCACTGCTGAAATATGATTGACCACTCTGTTAGAAACCAAGTGAGCATATCCTTAACGCTAGGCAAGGCTTGCTGCTGTAGTACCACGTCCTCAGGCCCAAAAACTTTTTTTCTGAAATAGCCTCTCACCCACGGACTGTACACAATATCCGCATCCGTTTCTTCTAAAATGGCATACTGGTGCTGCAACTTGTTCAGTGAAGCCAGATCATCGCTATCCATAAATTGTACAAAGTCACCCGTGACAATCCTGAGAGCAGTATTGCGGGCAGCACCCGGTCCACGATTTTCCGGCTGCTGAATCAATGTAATTTTATTCCCGAAACTTTTTAGCACAGATACCGAGTCATCTGTAGAACAGTCATCCACCACAATGATTTCATGTGGCGGCAGGCTTTGCAAGAGCATATTTTCAATGGTCTCGCTAACAATTGTCGCCCTATTATAGTTAGGAATAATGACTGAAATTTTAGCAATTTTTGACTGTATAATTCATGTTGTCAATGGGATGACACCAGATTGTCGAACTCTGACTCGTGCCTCTTCAACCACAATCAAGCTGCCGGCAGAAAATTATCGTTCAACCTGTAAGAGTTCTTCAAACACTCTGACGACATTATGAAATTTGACATTCCTTAATCTAAGATGCCGTGATATTTTTGAGCTTCGTTTTTAAGCGCATGGGGCCATATAGCTTATACAAGCATATATATCTTCTTTAGTAAAGTGTGGATAGTCTAGAAGTATTTCATTTTCAGTCACATGAGATGCTAGTAATTCAAGAAGAAACTCCACCGATATCCTTGTGCCTTTTATAATAGGTTTTCCGCCTAGTATTTCTGGATTCGTAGTAATTCTTGACATACTTGCTCCTTTATAATGAATGTTGTTTGTAAATCGTTTACCACAATGATTTCATGTGGTGGCAGGCTTTGCAAGAGCATATTTAGTTTTTTTCTATTAAAGACACAATTCTACCAACTGAGTCTTCCGAAAAGACCCTTAAAGCAGCTTCGTGTGCGCTTTTACCAATATCATATAAGCTTTCCTTCATAGACCATGCACGCTCCAAAGCTCTTCCAAAATATTTTGGGTGAGGTGCTTCGGCTAAAAAACCTGATTGGGAGTCAGCAATGACTTCATTATGCCCTCCAACATCTGTTACCACACAGACCCTCCCGCATATCATAGCCTCAAGGGAGGCTAAAGAGAGTCCTTCAGCGCGTGAAGCCATAACCATTATTTGATTTTTCTTCCAGATTTCCCTACTATCCGCAACCTGTCCACAGAACATCACTTTATCGGTTAAACTAAAATGATTAACAAGCTGACGTATGTATTCTTCATCATAACCCGAACCAAATATATTCAAACGCCAATCCCTTGAACGCCACTGTGGTTGCGCTAGAGATTCAAGCAAAATATCATGTCCTTTTTCCTGCACCGCAAACCGTGCTGCACACGCCATTTCAAGGCTGTAGTTTGTTTCTGGCCAAGCTAATATTTCGTATTTATCATAGGGAATAGTATTACTAATAACTGATACGTGATTAAATTTCAGTGCCAGTTGTCTTTCGGCAAGTAAATAATTGTGCTCCGATACAAATATTATATGATTGGCTCTATGACAATAAGAAGTTATCATCGCCCTCGCATTGGCATCTGGAATAAGACAATCCGAGTTAAACTGAAATATCAATATGACTCTGGCTGTCGTTTCTTGCAATTCCCTTAATAAATCGGGATATAGCGTTAAATCCATTAGGGAACCCAAAGAGATAATGACCACATCTGGCTTAGAGTTAAATACATTGCGAAAGGCAGAAAGGTAGCGATGCTTTAGAATGTGTAATCGTCCATTTCTAAAACGTTTGCGCCAATAGACTTTACCGCCATGAGATTGAAAATTTTCAATTTGATGACAAGAACATGGCTTTTCAAATAAGGATGCCATGATTTGATGCCCGCGTTCAAAACAACGAAGAGAGGTTTGATACCATAATTCTTCGCTGCCTGCCCACGGGTTAGCAAAAACTGAGGAGATGAAAGCAATTTTCAATTAATAATCCTCCTACCTACTGTGCAGACATTAGACAAACCTTTGCTCTGCCATTGCCAAGCCGTTTCAATGATGGCGGACAAACTCGGATAACGGGGCTGCCATCCCAATATTTTGGCAATTTTGCTGGCATCTCCAATAAGTTGCGCCGGATCACCTGAACGACGGGAACCAACACTGACCGGTATCTCCCTTCCTGTGACCTGTTTCGCCACATCTATCACTTGTTTAACCGAAAAGCCGTTGCCATTACCAAGATTATAAACACTGCACTGGGATTCTTCTTCCAAAGCCTGTAGTGCTAGAATATGAGCCTCTGCCAAATCGGTGACATGTATATAGTCTCGAATACAAGTACCATCAGGAGTATCGTAGTCATCACCATAAATGGTGATAGAGGGACGATGACCCAATGCGGTTTCAAGCACTAAAGGAATTAAATGGGTTTCCGGCTCATGTAATTCTCCCACTTCACCCTGAGAATCTGCCCCCGCCGCGTTAAAATAACGCAATGAGATTGAACGCAGTCCATAAGCCTGAAAGAAATCTCTAAGCATTCGCTCAACCACTAATTTTGAATAGCCATAAGGATTCACCGGTAGTTGTGAGTGTTCTTCATTAATAGGGATGAATTTCGGAACCCCATAGGTGGCACAAGTACTGGAGAAAACGATTTTATCTACATTATGTTGCAACATGGTGTCCAATAAGGACAAACTGCCTTCAATATTGTTACGGTAGTATTTAGCTGGGTTCTTAACCGATTCTCCAACATAGGCATAAGCAGCAAAGTGCAACACAGCCTGTGGCCTATATTTGCAAAAAACTTCTTCTAGCCGCGCTTTATCTGATAAGTTTCCTTTTTCTAACGGTCCCCATTTGACCGCCCAACGGTGACCATAGACCAAATTATCGTAAGTGATCGGCAGATAACCTGCTTGAGATAACATCTTGCAAGTATGACTGCCGATATAGCCTGCTCCACCAGTAACCAGAATATTTTTCTTGCTATCCTTCATAATTGCACATTGCGTTATTTTCTTGTACCTAAGTACTTTGCTGGCACACCACCCCATATTTCGTAACTCGGCACTGATTCCGTCACCACGGCACCGGCTGCAATAATGGCACCATCGCCAATCGTTACGCCCGGCAGTATGACCACATGACATCCAATCCACACATCCCGACCGATTATAATCGGCGCACCGACATAGCCTTGTTCCTTAACGAGTTTGTTAGGATCATCAAATTTGTGATTGGCAGAGATAATATAGGAGTAGGCACCTATCAGGGTATCACGCCCAATACTCACAGGCTGGAAAGCACCTAAATAGCAGTTTCGTCCTATATAAACGCCTTTTCCAAGGCACATATGAGGATTTGAACCCGCCTCCTCTGCTATCCAAAAAAAGCAATCCCTCTCAATCACGCATTCACGACCAATGTCTATGTATTGAGTAAATGACTTCGGACCTCGAATCTCAATGCTTCTATGAACATGCCCCCCCTGTTTCCGCACTGAAGCTAACAAAGCGAATTTTCGTCGTAGATAACCGGCTTTAAAATACGGCCCACGTAAATAGACTAATGGCGGCCTAAATGTCGCTTTGTAGGGTAGTTCTAAAAAAAATTTTAACCAATTACGAGGCTTTTTCATCTTAGCTAGGAGTCCTTTCGACGTAAGGAGAAATCTTATCTTGGACTGATAAGTGCCCCAATGGCATCAACCAATACCTGATGAATTTTGTCCGGATGAAAACGGCTTTCGTACATACTCTGGGCATTGTTGACGATCTGTTGCCGACGTTCAGGGTTTTCTCTGAGAGCCACAAGACTTTCCATGCAAATTTTGGGGTCCTGAACCGTGCAAATGTCTGCTGAATCAAACTCTTTCGCAAGACGAACCGCCGTACAATATTCGGGTCCCCAGACTAAAATAGGCTTACGAAACGAAAGGTAATCCAAAAATTTGCTTTTGAAACTTGTTCGCTCAATTTGGGCTGACTCAAAACCCATTGGGAGTAGTAATGCATCTACCTCAAGCATTTTCCTACGAAATTCTTCATAGGGTACATGCCCGTGGTAAATACCAGATTGTGTTGCCCACGCCAAAAAGTCATCACTCCAATTAGGATTATTGCCAAATATGCGGAACTTGATGTTATCTTTTGCAATAGTAATGAGGCTTTCTAACATTTTGCCATACCATTCTCCAAGATTCCCAGCAAAGGCAACGGTGAATATCTTATTTGTAACCGCCTTTTCGTTGGCGGAAATCCGCGCTCCGATTGGGTAAAACACTATCGCATTTTGATGGGGGCCCAATTCATCGCGCATATTTTCAGAGATACACAACGCGAGATCACAGTTTTGATAGAATTTGCGAAATGAACGCTCTATCCATTTTTCCGTGGCAGGATGATAGATGAGATTATAGTACCACCAATCATAAAAGCATCCCACCAAAGGTATTCTCAGTTTTTTGGCTAATACGCTTGCCATTCTAGCCGTCCACGACCAGCTTCCTGCAACCGTCAGCACGACGTCTGGTTTGAAATCTATAGCTTGTTTGACAATTTGAGAAGGTACACTATTTCCCCATGCCAAAAGGGCATAGGAATAAATCCACTGGTTCAATCGTGTACGCACCAACCGCTGCCATATCTTGTTCGCACTGAAGTATGAAAATTGATAGGGTACTTGGTGCTTGAAGATATCAGGATTATCCGTGGCTACAGATATTTTGAAATCTGGCCGCTCACAGAAGTGGCGGTAAAAGGCCATTGCGCCCCCCCAGCTCGGGATAGGCGGTGTTGAGGTTAAAAAAAATACTCTCATATTTATGGTGTTGTAAATGCTTGCACTTGCGGAGTGACTTTTAAGACTCTCTCCAATGCGGCTTTGATTAATAACTTACCACGGTACACAGGACTATTGATTTGACGTTTCAGATTTTCACATTTTTGCTCTAATTCTATAAGTGCTTGTTTCTTAATGTCTTCTATTTGAAACAAGGATTCTGAAATTTTGTCCATTTGTTGATTTGCCATTTTGTATAATTCTTCATCTAATGACATATGTGTTTTAATTTGCTCTCGCAATTCCAAAGAGATTTGCTGATCTCTGCTCGATCTATTTTTAACCACATACGCACAATCAAGAAAATCCTCTGGAAAACAGCGCTCCAACATGACACAAGCCTCAGAAAATCTTTCGACTGAAAAGAGATACAAATGTCCATCATTGATTAATTCAGTGACTCGTTGTAATTTGTCTCTCGTATGTGAGCCAGTCAAGTGATACATTTGCCCATTCCATAAATCTGCTCTTTTAAGAGCAAGCAGGTTTTTTTTCACATAATCTTCTAAATTAAGGCGTTTGGCATCAGGATCAAAATTGTGAACCGGATGATTCCGACAGTAAAAATAATATGATAAAAAACGATCAACTGGCTTTCTGATAAAAGAAATTGCCTTAATATCATAGTCTTTGAATGGCAAATCAATCGTCAAGTTATGGCCATAATAGCATTTCACGTATGGAATAGAGGTGAAAATCTCTCCCAGATGTTGCGAAGTATATTTAAAACTAATACTGTTCAAAAACGAACGACCATCAATAAATCCGGGGCCAAAATTATAGCGGAGTATTCCCGCAAATGAAGTGCCCGCACATTTTGGTATGTGAATATTTATCCACACCGTTTTCGGTTTTTTTTCAGTAGTGTTTATTTCATTTTTCATAAAAATAAGGTGCAATATTTATCCAAGCAAATATTGGAGTCCAAAATCTCAGTACCGGACAATTTATTTAAATTATTGATTGACTGTCATTCCGAACGAATGTGAGGAATCTTTATGCTTTGAGAATTCAAGATTCCTCACATTCGTTCGGAATGACAATCAAGAAATATCCTGTACTGCAAAATACCACGAGATAGATTCTATTGATTGACTGTCATTCCGAACGAATGTGAGGAATCTTTATGCTTTGAGAATTCAAGATTCCTCGCGAGGCTCGGAATGACAATCAAAAAATATCCTGTACTGCAAAATACCACGAAATAGATTCTATTGATTGACTGTCATTCCGACAACCGGAGGGATCTTGAGGCTTTGAAAATTCAAGATTCCTCGCGAGGCTCGGAATGACAATCAAAAAATATCCTGTACTGCAAAATACCACGAAATAGATTCTATCGACCGACTGTCATTCCGACAACCGGAGGGATCTTGAGGCTTTGAAAATTCAAGATTCCTCGCGAGGCTCGGAATGACAATCAAAAAATATCCTGTACTGCAAAATACCACGAGATAGATTTTTGCTCTGGTACTTAGAACTTTAATTGAGTCAATGATTTGATTTCTCAGTTAAAGAGTTTCAGGAATTATTTTAATTTATCCAACACACTATGTTCAAAATTCCATATATCTTTTTTCATGCTGGCTTCAGGATTACATTTTCTGCCAGCTTGTTTTGATAGGTATTGACCCAAAATTTATCAAAATCTTTGTCTTTGATTGATTGACTTTTCTCTTCTAAACACCTAATGTTCCAAACAATCTGCAAAAGGGGAATCTTTTGATTTTATCTTTTTAAGAACGGTTTCAAGTTCTCCATAACCATCTACATTTGTCATATAACAAGCGATTTCAATATCTAAGCTTTCACTTTTGATAAAATGGTTACAGCTAACCATATTCAAATCCTTATCTATGACTTTTAAGGCTTCATTGATGAGTTCAATTCTTTTATCAACGCCCTCTTTATCGGCATCAAGAATGATTCCTATCTTTTCAATCCCTCTTTTTTCAATCTCAATTTTAATTTCTTGTAATTTATGCTCTAATTTCGCTTTTGATAAGCCATTCAAACATTCATAATCATCAATCTAGCAAATCGGCGTGTCAATATCCACGTCAGAAATATTCAAGTACGTCTTTAGGGATTCTATAAAATATTGGTCATTTTCGCTTTCAACAATTAAGAGATTTTTACTCACCTCGCACCCTCCCTTGGTGAGTTAAAGAATATTTTAATTGTTCCTTGTGCCTTTTTGAGGCGGTGATCATATCGGTTTTGAGATTTTTATAAAATTCAAAGTATGCACCCGGGTTATTTTCTTGTTCAAGTTGAACCTCATTAAAGGCTTCTATACATTCTTTAGAATGAGAAGTTATAAAGAGTTGACAATTCGCATCGGCACTCGCTTGAAAAATAATTTGCCATAATTTTTTGTAGTTGGTGTAATGTATGCCGTTTTCTATTTCATCTATCAACAAAAAGCCATCTTTGCTTGCCCATATCGCACAAAGAACGGCAATATATCTATTGATACCTTCGCCCAATGATGAGAGCAAAACGGGCATTTCTCTGTCTTTTAGTTTTAGTTTTAAAATAACCTTGTTTTTGGTTGCCCTTTGTTTGATAGATATGATGTTGTCATCAAATATTCTTAAAGAATCATTTAAAAAATCTTCTCTATCTAAGTCAACTAATGAGCCATAGAGGATTGCTATATCTTGCTCTTGAGTTTTTGCAGAACTAATAAAATTGATGTTATCAATATTCATCTGCCTGTCTATTTTTTGCAGACTATGTCCCAATAGTCTATCTATGGACAATGATTTTTCATCTTCATTGATTGCAATCGATAGTTTTGTTGTTGGGATAATATCCTTTATTTCGTAATGATCATCTTGTACAACCAAGCGCAAGTTTTTATTTGTTGTAGATATTTTAACTTTTGTTTCATTTTCTCTGATAAAGTCTAGCAGAAGATCATTGCTGAGATTTTTGGTTTGCCGCCGTGTTAATAATTTGTAAATTTTTACCGCTAAGTCATAAGTTTCATTGGAAGACACCAGCAGTTCTACCGCTTCTAAAAAAGCGGTTTTTCCCACATTATTTTTGCCGCCAATTAAATTAACGCTTTCCAAGCCGTCAAGAGTTAAATTTTGGAAACATTTAAAATTTTCAATGCCGATATGGTTAATAAAATGATTTTTCATTATGAGTCCTTTGGTTGGCTTAAAAATGGCCAATAATCAGACTGTTTTCCGCACATTTCTAAAAAAGCAAGCGCGTCATCCGTTACTATTCGGTTAAATGTCTGACGGTTTTTCATGTTTAATTCTTCTCTGGGCACGTATAGTCGTTTTCCTCCAAAAACTTTAAAGGCAAATTGAATTAAGGAAGCCGGTAATACTTTTTTGGCTAAAGGTCTCATCTTGGACTGCTGTAATCGTTTCCAATAGTTGTAGCTGACATAGATTTCTGAGGTATTTTCTCTTAGTTGGTAATCCACTTTATAAGACTCTAAACCTAGAAATCTAAAAAGACGATTATATAGTTGCTCAGCATTGTGAGAGAGTTCTTCCATAAAAAGGATCAAGATCGCGCTATCAGGAAAAAAAGCTTTATAAGCTTCAAGTTGATAAAAGTAGCAACAAGTTTTTTGTATAGCCTCACTTCTGGGATGGTTTTCAAAAAAGTAGTCTATCCCTCGAACAGCAATTGGGTCTTTACCTCGTGCCAACATTCGCCACATGGAGATATATTTTTCATAGGGGTCTCGCACGATATAAACCAACTTCATATCAGGATTAAATTGATATATGCGCTGTGCAGTTTCAGGGTGCGAAAAGCGGTCGGAGTATGAGGGTGTGGCTTCCCCTATAACGGGCTCTCCGTTATAATGGGCAAAAGCCTGCTTATACCATTCCCAACCCCTTGAGTAATTGTTATTTTTATTAAAAAATTCCACTTCTTTTGGTTGACTGAAACAACAATCTGGATGGTAATATAATGTTGTTGCAAGTGTGCTTGTCCCACATTTGGCAGAGCCAATAATGATGAAATTTGGTTTTTTAATTTCCATAAATTTATCCCACTGATGTCACATCATCGCCCAATAATCTGCCTGTTTTCCCTGCTTTTCCAAAAAAGCGAGCGCATCTGGCTTGATTATTCTATAAAATTCTTTTTTGTTCTCTTCACTGAGTTCTTCCCTTGGCACGAAGATTTTTTTTGGCCCAACGAGTTGAGTCGCCAATCGAATCAATGTGGTTGGCAAAACATTTTTCACCAAGGGTCTCATTCTCGATTGCTGCAAATAAGTCCAATATTTACTGGTTTTATAGTGTTGATCGGCTCCGTTTTCTTTTATGTGGATATTATTCCAATCAAATTTGGAAGGTTCAAGTTTGAGAAATTGGAAAACACGTTTGTACTGTTGCAGCGGCTCCCGTGACAATTCTTCCAAAAAAATAATTAAAAAAGCATCCTCTGGGAAGTATTGTTTATAGGCATCCAGTTGATAAGAATAACAACAACTCTTCACCGTGGACCATTTATTGTTGCTCTCATGCTCAAAAAAATAGTTAATACCGCGCCTTGCTACAGGAAAGTTCAGCCGCGCCCACATTCGCCAAGTGGAAACCAATTTTTCATACGGGTCCCTAACTATATATATTAATTTCATATTGGGATTAAATTGATGAATACGCTTAGCAGTTTCCGGATGTAAAACCCGATCTGAATAAGCTGGTGTGCTTTCGCCTACAACTAATTCATTGTTGTAATGTGTAAAAGCCTTTTTATACCATTCCCAACCTTTTGAGTAGTTATTGTCGTCATAAAAAAATCGCACTTCTTTTGGACGACTGAAACAACAATCGGGATGTTCTGCCAAGACTCTTGACAGTGTGCTTGTCCCGCATTTGGCAGCGCCAATAATGATGAAATTTGGTTTTTTAATTTCCATTTTTCTGAAAAAACTTTTTTATTTCTGCAAAGCTAATTTTCTGAAAGTGCTATTATCTCTGATCAATTCGTCATATTGCCCTTCAGCGACCAAATGCCCCTTATCCAAAACAAAAATGCGGTCACATTGCTTGATGGTTGAGAGCCGGTGTGCAACCATGATCACCGTCATATCTGACGGAAGCTGTGCCACGGCATCCATCAGTGCTTTTTCTGTCGCTGAGTCCAAGGCACTTGTCGCTTCATCAAATACAAGCACCTGGGGGTTACGGTACAGCGCACGGGCAAGGGCTATTCTTTGGCGTTGTCCGCCACTGAGTCGTGCCCCGTGTTCTCCTACTATAGTTTCATAACCATTAGGAAGTTGAGTCTCAATAAATGAATGTATTTGTGCAATCTCCGCTGCCTGCCTCACCTCATCATCATCAATTTGAGCATCAGAAACACCTAATGCAATGTTCCGACGTACTGTATCGTCGGTGATAAAAATTTCTTGGGGCACATAACCAATGATTTTTCGCCAGCCTGAAATGTTAGTCTCTGTCAAAATATCATCATCTATTATGATTTTACCCGATGCAGGTTGGTGTAGTCCCAGGAGCAGATCAATCAGCGTTGATTTGCCTGAGCCCGATGAGCCCACGATGCCAACACGGTTGCCTTTTGCGATTTTCAGAGAAACCGCATTCAAGGCAATTCTCTCTCTCTGTGAATAAGAAAATGATACATTTTCAAATGAAATAGTTGACTTCAATTTTAGCAAGTCTGTAGAAACGTCCTCCGGCTGGCGACTGAAATGCAAATCTTCACGCAAAGAGTCAATAGTAAAGGCACGGCTTTGAACCTCTGTGATTTGCGAGTAGATCATGTTAAGCGACGGCAAAATGCGGTAACCCGCCAGAGCAAAGAACCCCAGCAGTGGCAGCACTTCTGTCAGATTACCTGTACTTGAATCCAAAAATAATACGATACCCACTACACCCGAAAATGCAATAGATTCTAGCAAATAGCGTGGCATACTCTTGACAAAAACAAGCTGAGAGTCCAATTTTGCATTCTTGAAGAAGGCATTCTGAAAACGATTAATAAAAAATGCTTGGCACTGATGAACCATCACCGGCTTGATCCCCGTAAGAAGCTGTAGTGCAGACTCGTAGCGTTCTTTGATTAGCTTATTTCTTTCTTGACTGGACCGTGAAAGGTAACCACGAAACCCCCCTAGCAAGATTGCCATCACGGATGCGAAACATAATACAGCGGCCAAGGTTGGTCCAGGGGCGACAAAAAGCAATAGCAGCACGATTAAGAAAACGTTGATAACACGAGATATCGCTTCCAAGCTGGGTAAGAGTACCCCAATCATAAACGTCTGGACATCGTTATGCACTTTTTTCGTCAACGCTGCCGAGTTTGTTAGCAAATGGAATTGATAAGGGGAGTAGGCATAATTGCGTAACAATCGAACTGCAATGCGTTGGCCGGTAAATTGAGCATAACGTGCCTTTTCATAGTCGGTCAGCAAATTAGCCACGCCTGAGCCTAAAAGAAAAAATAATGTCGCCATCCCCGCCCAAAAAATAATGTTTCCTTCGTTAATAAAGGGCATCATTTGTTGAATTTGTTGAGCAGGTTGAGATTCCAATGCTTGTTCGGGATTAGCCGCCAGTGCCAGAAATGGCAGAATAGAGAAAATGCCGATCACCTGGATCACGCCTTGAACGAAGATCAGTCCCCCAACAAATACTAAGTTACGCTTTCCAAAGGGTATGACAATCCAAAATATTTTTTTGAAGATCGCTATTTGTTGTTTAAATGTTTTCATATCTGTGATATTGAGAGCCACTCTGGATGAGAGTCTGCAAAGTTAGCGATTTCAGTTAAAATTTCATTTATAGGTGTTTTGGGTTGCCAATTCCAAGTCTCAGATGCCAGCGTGTGATCAAGGACCATCCATGGTATATCAAAAGGACGTTCTTCAGTGGTTTTATCAATCTGGTTTGGTCCAAACCGAGATTCACACCATTTTGATAGTTGCCGCAAAGACATGCTATTTTCGCCGCTTAGATTGACAATTCTGGGTTGGCAATGCAAGGGTTCTGAAAATTGCTTTTGTAGAAGCGACACGATATCCCTTGGGTGGAGGCAATCTCGTACTTGATAACCCTGTCCTCCGAATCCGATGTATTTGAGTGGGCGTTTTTCTCGAAAACTATGAATCCAGAAGGCAAAAATCCCCTGAGTCGGATGACCAAACTGGCTCGCGCCTGCTAGGACTCCGCAGCGGTTAATCCATACTGGGAAATCAAAGCTGTATCCATACTCAAGTGCTAAGTGCTCAGAGGCTAGTTTGGTACTGCCATACAGTGAAACAGGTGGCTGTGTTGAGTAGTTTTCGGTAACGCCTTTGGCTGTTATTCCAGCCGGCGTGTTTTGGTCAATCAGGGGTTGAAAAGCCCCATTGACTTCTTTAACACTCATATGGCTCAAGCCTTCAATTGAGTAAACGCGGCTAGTGGATAACAGGGTAAATCCAGCCTGGTGCCGCTTGCAATATTCCAGAATGTTCACTGTACCTTGCAAGTTGTGTTCAATCAATTGCCGACTGCTGGTTTTGCCATCTATCCCTGCCAAGACACTCGGGTTGGCGGCGGCATCGATCAACCAGTCCGCCTTTGGCAAGCTATCTACATCACTGGCATTGCGTATATCTCCATATATGATCTGAATGCCGAGCTTTTGCAACGATTCTTTGTTCAGCCAACTGCCCGCACGACAAAAGTTGTCAATTCCAATGATTTCATGATTATCGTCTGTAAGGGCTTTTGCTAGGCTAGAACCAACAAAGCCACAGATACCGGTGATTATTATTTTCAAAATATCGGCAAGGAAACCTCTGAGTCTTTAGCTCAGGGGAGGAATTGCCGATCCTCCTTAAGTTGAATAATTGTAACTAACCATCAACAGCTTGGATTCGTTTCCAACTAATCCCTTGTGTTGTCCCATTTTTCGTAGTTTTAGGTTGACATTAATCCGCCGATTGAACATCATTATAACGCTTTCTAAACACTTTAGCAATGGGTAAATGTAGATCCATTACTTCATCAATTACCTCAGTGTCACTTATATCAAAGGTTTTATGTTGTTTGGGTTGTGAATAAACATCTATTGTCTCTATTGAAGGCAGTGCCAACCAACATGACTTAACTCCAAGCTTGAAGTAAGCATAAAGCTTATTTTTGAGAGTTTCGAGACTTTGACTCGGAGAAAGAATTTCAATTGCCAATAAAGGCATTTCTGTCATCTTCAAAATGTCTATATCTTGCAAGTCCATAGTATTTGAATACAAACATATGTCTGGCTTGATTTCATCTTTGGCCTTAATGCCATACTTGCTAAAATCATGTTGGCTAATATCCAGACTTAGTTCTGTCAAAACCGTAAATCTTTCATCATCATCTAACAAACTTGCTATCCTGACTTGTGTGATACTATGGTTTAATGACCCCATATCTGATTCCTCAAGAACATCATTATCAAGTAATTCGCTCATGTGTTCACTCCTTATCAGTTATTCCTTATTTGCTTAGGGGTTGTTGACTAAGCTAAGCTTCAGAGACGAATGCCAGTTTTCCTTGCCATTCGCTCAATTAACTTCTGTTCCTCAGATTGTGCAGCCGCAATAATAATATCAATTCGTTGTTCCCCCAACCGCAATTGCAATTTAGCCCATAATTGTGACTTCTTTTGCATCCTAGTCCTTGGATCGGGCAAATCCGCTTCTACAAATAAGTCGATATCACCACCACGTTTGCTATCATCCACTCTGGAACCGAATAGCCAGACACTCGCATCCTCTCCCATCACATCACGGACAGAAGATTTAATGATCTGTATTTCTTGCTGAGTTAGGCGCATAAATCAGGTGTCTCTAAAATATCTGTGCTAAGAGTGAGCAAGTTGTCATTAACGTACATTTTGACTTGCATAAATATATCATACAGTTTTTTAGTGTTTTCATAAACCATATTGATATTCAACGCATTGGCTTCGCTCTCATTGAGGTACTCATGTGAGAGATCGTTTCTCAGCTTTCTTAAAAAGAGCCATTCTTCTTTATTTTGAAGAACACCCAACTGCTCAAGTCTATTGAGTAAATCAATAAATGGCTTATTTTTAACCTCTTCTTCTAAATAGATTAACACGCCCCTAAACAATCTCTCACCCATGGCATCTTGGAGTTTTGAAAATCTAAAGATGAACTGATCAATGTTCTCTATTTGTTCATCGGTTAAATGATCATATTTTGTGGCATCAAGCGGCATAAATTTTGCCATTTTGTGGTAAGCGTATAACATCCTCTTGATGTGTTTATTGCACTCTTCCAAGGCTTGGAGTAATTTAAGTTTCTTAATATCCATTATTTAATTAATAACGATTTTTGAGGTCAAACTACATTAGGAGTTCTTGTTTTCCAAGCATCCACTATCTGTCTGAGAGTTTCCTCAAGGCTAATAGTAATGTCCCAATTGGGGTAGTGCTGACGCATTTTTCGCAAGTCACTGTAATAGCAGATATGGTCTCCGATCCGATTTTGTTCGACGTAGCTGTAAACCTGGGATTGACCAGAAAATTTTTCGACCATTTTGAAGGCTTCGAGAATAGAACAGGAATTGCCCTTGCCACCTCCAATGTTGTACACCTCTGCAATTCGCGGGGCTGCAATAAAGGCATCAATAAAGCGGGCTACATCAAAGCTATGGATGTTGTCACGCACCTGCTTGCCTTTGTATCCAAATATTTTGTATTCACGCCCTTCGATGTTACATTTAACCAGGTAGCTCAGGAAACCATGAAGTTCAACGCCACTGTGATTAGGTCCTGTCAAGCAGCCGCCGCGCAAACAGCAGGTGGGCATATTAAAGTAGCGTCCGTATTCTTGGACCATCACATCTGCGGCTACTTTAGAGGCGCCAAATAAAGAGTGTTTGGATTGGTCAATGGAGAAGGTTTCAGCTATCCCTTCTGCGTATGTTGGATCATCGTATTCCCAGCGGGTTTCTAATTCTTTGAGTGCGATCCGGTTAGGCGCATCTCCGTACACTTTGTTTGTGGACATTTGCACAAAAGGAGATTCTGGAGAAGCTTGTCTGGCGGCTTCTAATAAATTCAGTGTGCCTACGGCATTGGTATCAAAATCATCGAACGGAATCGCAGCGGCTCGGTCATGCGATGGCTGGGCTGCCGAATGCACGATGGCATTTGGACGAATTTGTGCGATCAGTTTTAGAACTGCGTCACGATCTCTAATATCCAATTCGTGATGCTTAAAATTATTGAGTGATGATTCTAATCTTTTCTGATTCAAGCGGTTATCCCCCTGCTGTCCAAAAAAGACTGCTCGCTGGTTGTTGTCCACTCCGTGGATATCCCATCCTTTTTGGCTGAAGTAAACACATACTTCAGAGCCGATGAGCCCCGATGATCCTGTCACTAATAGTTTTTTCATACGCCGTAGCCATCTAAAAACCCTATTTTTTAAAAAAATAGGATTTTTTAAATTGTTTCGTTGTTCGTTGTTTCGGGAATGATGGACGATTTCCCGAAACAGTTGTGGTGACTGAGTTTTGGGAAATCATCCATCATTCCCGAAACAAAAAATCATTCAGAATTGTTATTATTGTTTGATAAGCGATTCAAAATAAGGGATAGTTTTTTTGAGCCCATCTTCCAAAGCCACTGTCGGCTGCCATTGCAGTGCTTTTTGTGCCAATGTAATATCAGGACAGCGTTGCACAGGATCATCGCTCGGCAATGGTCGGTATTCTAATGAAGAACGAGAATTTGTTAAGTCAATAATTTTTTCAGCTAGTTCTTTAATGGTAAATTCGCCTGGGTTGCCTAGATTGACAGGTCCTGTCAAATTATCATCACTATTCATGAGTAGGATGAAACCTTCAATCAAATCATCTACATAGCAGAATGAGCGCGTTTGTGAGCCATCACCGTAAATCGTGATAGCTTGGTTTTGTAGGGCTTGAACAATGAAATTAGAGACCACTCGTCCATCATTCGGGTGCATATTGGGTCCATAAGTGTTAAAAATACGAGCCACTTTAATGCGTAGTTTATGCTGACGGCGATAGTCGAAAAACAGAGTTTCTGCACACCGTTTGCCTTCGTCATAACAGGCACGCAAACCATTGGGGTTGACATGTCCCCAGTTACACTCGACTAGCCGATCACTACCCTTATCTCCTAATATAGAAGAGTATGGAATACACTCTGCACTAGCCGGTGATTCAAAACGGTACGTGAGACTTTCGCCTCATACCGCTCCTCTTTCTAAACTATCTTCCTTGACTATTTAGTTGCACCATTTAACTTTAATGCGCCTACTTCCACCATTTATACACCAATTTCCTCCAGTGCTTTTCCTCCTGTAGACCTAGTTTTGCATTCTATTTCTACATTTGTACTTCATGTCGGCCCCCATCGGTGTCTAGTATCTTTTCGGTCGATCACATTATTGTTTAATGGTTTATCATGCAAACTTGTTGCCTATCGGCGACTACTATTATGTAAACATCAACGTTTAATCTACATAACCACTGGATTTGAGATTGTCCCAGTGTTTTCTGGCTTTTTCTTTTCTGTACTCAGGACTGATTTTTCTTGCCAATCGCATGTATCTTGTCATGACAATGCTTATGCAATAGCACTAGGTTAGTATATTTGTCCGTACCTCCACGCGACTTGTAAGTCCCGTGCTACACATGAAGTAAATCATCATTCGTGAATATATCTCCACACTCAGGACAAATTCCTTTCTGCTTACAAAGCATCTTTGCTTTGGACGGCGTGATGTCCCCGTATCCTTTGGACAGCCTTTCTGCCCAA
>Ga0209780_1000295_pt1 | contig 25179 bp, 20 predicted proteins | sample WorMetexBAHAMAS2_FD_187384 | JGI IMG/M metagenome (GOLD analysis project Ga0209780, IMG submission 187384) | Marine gutless worms symbiont microbial communities from Max Planck institute for Marine Microbiology, Germany - Inanidrilus exumae... | ecosystem: Host-associated > Annelida > Digestive...
GGGGGGGGGGGCATTTTGGACTCGAGTTTCCGAAAATTCACGAGCCAGCTCAGTTGCGGTTCAGAGGGTCCGTTGAGTTCGGACGACCTCACCCCGCATGTGTAAAACCGCCGTTCATAATGATAAGTTGTGAAAATATCGTTTTGTTTTAGAGTACGTCGATGTACACTTTGTCCGAAAAAAATGATATCGACATTTTAGCTGTAACTTGAGTAAGCTGCATTGTCAGATATCGTGGTAAAAGATCTGTCCGACCAAACGGACGAACGCGGCGGACGGACAGCCAAAAAAAACATAATACCCTCGCCGACAATGTCGGATGACGATAAAAACAACAGTTTATACATAAACCGCAAAAATCATCGAAAAAGGTAATACTACACAGCATCACATTGAAATTCAGGCAATGTGATGGTGGGAAGTATAGCCTTCGTTAATCATTTTTGCAGTTTTTGATTTGTCGCCGTTAACATTATGTATAAACTGTGGTTTTGTTTTTATATGTTAACATTTTTACCATCGACCGATTATATCGTGTGCTGAGGCTGACCGGTATCGTAGGCAGCGGCCAGCGAGAATTTGTAGGGAAGCACGAGTGAGTCAAACGTCAGCTGATCGCTGACGAGTGCCTGGTCGGCGTCACTGGTGCTGAATCTGACGTAGAGATGACTGACGGAGAACTCAGAGGCGACGCCATCAGCGTGGACCATGCCGAGTGAGTATCCATCGCCGACCACACAGCACTCGTCACTGCTCAAGTACTCCTTCAACACCACCAACCACCAGCTTCAGCACCAGCCGCGCTCATTCATTTTGTACTTTAACCACATGAACGAATGAGCTCGTGACCTCGACCTTTGATTATATTTTCAGTAAAAGTAAAACTGGTGATAGCAGCGTGACCCTGACCATTCCCCTTTGACGCTCAAATAATAAGATTTGCATAAAACTTTTTCTACATCCTGCTTAGTGCTTATCAAATGTGCCTTTAGTTTTGTCGAATGCCGAATAAATGATAGGCCTACAAGGCTACAAGTAGCTCATCTGCCGCTGACAAACCCGCGCGATGCGCTGCATCACGACAAACGGGAAACATTTTTTAACAGTCACATAACCATAACCACGCCTCTTTTGTCATCTTGTTGTTAGAATTGATATAGCCTACCTGTGTACACAATCTGACGACTTTACGTTTAGCAGTTCCAGGGATATGATTGGAGCCCTAAAAATTTTAATGTCACATGACCTGACCACGCCCCTATGAGGGACGGTTTGTTGTCCGTAGGCTGTGACTTGGCACATTTAACATGTACATCAAATTTGGAGTCTTTGCGACGACCAATTATGAAGATGCACACGGCAACGCAAAATGTAGAAATTGAGGTGTTTTAAGGTCGTTAGGGGTCACCCAAGGTCATCGGCAACATAACCATTCGACAGAACGCATATGACTTCCTATTCGAACTTAATAGAAACCATGAGGCTATCTCGTACCGTTTTCGAGGTATTATCGCTTATTTTCTAAAAGTTAAAGAGGTCACGTGTTATCGCATTTAACATGGAAGGAGCGAGATGATAAATAAGACTTGAACCAGCTGAGAACAGAGCCATGGATACCGAATCAAGATAAGAGGCGAGTAATTAAGATGTTGTGGTCGATGATGTCAAAACTCAAAGGCAGCAGAGAGATCAAGGAAACAAAGGCAAAGACTTTTGATCCTATTGTGACCGCCGTCGACGGCACGTTACGCTATTTGAGAGAGAGACAGCCGGCCGAACCAAGCTTGGGCCGGACGACCTCAATGTGACCGTTGTGATGGCTGTGCTACCTCGTGGGCTGACTGAGTCACGTTGTCAGGGACAGTGACTTGTCGTTGACAGACGAGCTCGTAGGTAGGCCTGCTGCCAAGACGTCGAGCTCGCGGACGCCACACTTGTAGCCGAACACTGGTGACTGACGGCGGCGGAGATGCGCTGAAACCGACGATGAAACCGAACATGACGCCAACAGAATGTCGCACGGTTGTCTGTCTCCCTGTCATCAATACTGCCCGGTTTGATATCCCGGCCAGCTGATTGGACAGTTGTGCTGACACCGAGCGAGCGTCATTGCCAATCAGAACTATTTCAGCTACACAACACAAGCAAGTCATGTCGGTCCTCCTTATTGTCCGGCCGAAATGTACGCTGGCCGCATCGGATGCTGCCTCGTGGTGAGTCATGGTGAGTATTCTGACGGGACAGATGGACAGACGGACGGACGTGAGACCGTTACATTACGCTTTCAGCTCGACGCGGTCAGCGTAACATCATCCTGTTAACCCATACACCTGCAGAAAAGATGTGAGACCTACTTATATCAAAGGCGTTGACTATCTCGTCTACATGTATCTTATACAGATTCGGACTTACAAGGCGAGGCGCCGACATAAGATAAAATCAAACGATGGATACGTCTTGTGATGAAAATATGAAGTCGCACTTTGTGCGTTCATTTCATATTCATGACATTATGTATAGACGCAAATTTGGAGACCCATGCGTGGCGTATTTCCAAAGTCTGTATTCGCATCATGCTACGCCTAACACAAAATAGTTTTTGCGATCTACCTCAGTGAACCAAATAATTTCCATTATTCCAGCTTTCTCGTGCAGTAGCTTATTCAGAGGGTGATGAAAGTAGCCCAAGGCTTCCCCTTTGAAAATCAAAAAAATAACATCCCTAGTATTTGCATCAGCAACGCAACACGCTTGCAAAGTAACACGTTTCAAGGGCCAGATTCATGGGCATAAATCACGGGGGACAAGGGGACGAGTCCCACAGAATTTGGAGTGGGGGTGGGACACTAATGCAAATCGTCTCCAAATTTTATGTTTCAAAATTTCAAGCACCAGACTATGTTTGCAGCGAAACAACATTGGGCAAGTTGTTCACACCTATGTGCCTCTGTCACCGAGCAGTATGACTTGGTACCAGCCAAGGGGCGGTGATGCTCTGAAGGTAACCGCAGGCCTGGCCGAAAGTAATGGCAGCCTACCGCCGTGTGGACGACTTATAGTCAACTGCGGGCTGACTGCCTGTACACCGGGATCAGCTCCGGGCCCAACGCTCGGTAACGAGCATGAGAAGCATTTACCTTTACCTTAGTTTGCATTACAATGCACTAAAAAACTCACCAACCCATAACTGTGATATATTCACCGTCCACTAAATCAATCACCACTTCAGGCGAAAAATTCAACTTTTTTCTGGCAAGGGCACGGACATAGAATGTTCTATTCTGTTCTGTTTTAGCCGTCCTCGATCCAAGGATTGGCCACACCATGGACGTACGTTTTCCATTTATCTCTGTCCTCTGTTATTCTGATTGACTCTTCCACGGGAAGTCCTATCCAAGTATCGATTTTGTCCATCCAGGCCGTGCGTGGTCTTCCTCGCCTGTGTGCACCTAGCACTGTTTCCTGAATTATGTCTTTCTCCAGAGTCCAGGCAACTCCTTTGTTATTTTATGGTATGAAGTTAATGAACATAGAATGCTATGTAGCTTCCTTGCTTTGACAGTGTCTAACAGTTCCCTCTTTTTTACTCCAGCTTTGTTAAGAACCCACTCATTTGTTTTCGTTGCTGTCCACGAAACCAGCAGAATCTTTCTCAGCTCTTTCATGTCAATAACTCTTCATTCTTTCTGAGTGTCCAGCTTTCACAGCCGTACGTTGCTACTGGCCACACTAGCGCTTTTATTAGTCGTATCTTCGTTGAAATCGGTAGGCTGCGACTTTTCCATATTTTCTGCAGTGATGCCCCGATCGCCTGCCCCCGGTTTAACCCTGGTACGGAATTCTGCCGTACACTCACCAATATATACAACATCTTCTGTAATGAGGGACCCACCGTACGAGAACGTATCCGCCTGCTCCAGTTGCTCATTCTGAATGAGTATGCGGCATGCTATGCCGTCGCTTGCCATTACCTTAGCCTTGTCGACGCAGATGTGTAGGCTGTAATTCACAGCTGACACGGCTGACTCGGTCTAGGCGATCCACCAGCTCCTGTAGTTCTGCCTCCGAAGTGGCCAACATGATTATGTCATCAGCGTAGCAAAGGTTCGTGACTATTTGCCCTTTGTAGACTGTAGTCCACCTTGAAAACCATCGAGGGTCTCCCTCACCATCATCTCCGCTAAGATGTTAAACAAGTATACGGAGAAAGGACACAACCTTGTCGGACTCCTTTCTTAATACGAAATCATTCTGATAGTGTTCCCGCTACTTTGACCTTAGCGAGCTGTTTCCCGTACAGTTTTGCCAGCAAGTCAATCAAGTGCACAGTATGTTGACCACTGCGCACGGTGAAATTGTTCATCAACGAGCACCTGTCTATATATTTTCATGGGAGATCGAGACGAATGCTTTTAAAGTCCACAAAGCACATAATTTTAGAGTGGTTGCTGGTGCCCGCATACCTTGTGCATCAGTATTCTGAGATTCGTCATTTTGGTCTCTTGTCCCCTTCATTGTCGGAATCCCTCTCAGAATTCATCAAAAGACGCCATTTTAAGTGAAAAATTCATTTTTTCTGTGAAGAAACTTAGCCCTTTCCCAAAATCCCTCCTTCGGTGAGGAGGGTATACGGCCTCTCCACACCCCATGCACCCCTCGCCGGCAACGAAGCCATCTGGATCCGCCCTTGCGTCCCCCAGAATTCCAGCCAGATTTACGTCACTGACCAGATTATCGATTAAGTAAAGCGGGACGCAGTGATGGTGAGCTTACCGTGCACGGCGATGAAGAAGGCGTGGAGGACTGCATGTGAACGAGCAGAGAAACAGAGACGCATCATATCACTGTCAAGTGGAGTTGTTCATCAATTACGAGCACCGCAGACTCACACGCAGTCTGTAGGGTCACTGCACTCGTTCCGTCTGCAACACACATAAGCGTCAAGCGATCTCCATCTACTGAAAACTTGAAGAAGCCGGCACTCACGAAAATGCACAAACCCATGCCGGGATAACCCGGCGGCAAGCGGACGCGGGGAAGTGACGCGGGAAAACCGTGTTTCGCTAGCATTGCTAGCATTGCTTATGCGGGTGGGCATTAGGGCCTATATAGCAGGGAAAACCAAATAGCAGGGAAAATCAAGCGTAGCTGACGTAGGCAGCAGCACCGGCAATGTTGCGTAGTGTCTGAAGACCTTGAACTTTGACCTTTTGACTCCCAAAATAAATGGATTTCCAGGCCTCATCTTGAAACATTTGCATGTCAATTTTGGTGATCCTGGCTACATCGATTTTTGGGATATCGCCCGGAAAAACAAACAAACAAGCAAACAAACAAACAGCGGTGAAAACTCTACCCATTCGACTGCCGTCGGCGTGCAGGGTAATAATCTCCCGTTAGTTCTCATCAAATGAAATGCGATGCAACGTCGCCGATGAAATATATCCTATACATACATGTACACCTTCTCATCGTTTTACTCTAGACTTCTTAACGATCTTGAAAGCTCCCAGTTGCGAATGCATGCTCATCGATGAATGCCTGTTTATTTGCTAATATTGTTCGTTTCTTTCACAGAGAAATCCTACGTAGTTTCAATAGCAACGTTCATGACTAAGCTCGATCGTTAACTGACGCGACGTGTCGCAGACGGTAGCGACCAACCGGGTCAGGTGTGCCTCTGTCACAGCAGTGCCTGGGTGAATCACTGGCAAGTTACAACACGTATCGCCACTAAACAGTGAACACAATGGGACACGTCGCGCACCATGTCACGCTATTCACCTGCCCGACAAGTATAGCTGCTGCTGCTGCTGATAATGCAGCGTAACGCAATGGACCGTGACAATCAGGTCCAGGTCCTATTATGTAGGCCTACTGTCATGCTATTGATCCACGCCTACAAGTCTACGTCACATAACAGCAGTGGTGACACCGTCGTGGCTCTAAAACAGCTCATACCGCTTTATGATGAGAGTCATAAAGCAATATATGCACACTGTGTGTGTGCGTACGCGGTTTCGTGGCGTTTGTGATTGTGCGTTGTGTCTTGAAGTGATCGATTTTGAAGTAATTATTTTCTGGCTGTTTCAATTCTTACCATGCAACGCTAAGCTATCGCGGCATCGCAGTATTATCGCAAAGGTTCAGTGTCGCCATTATAGCGAGCGCACGATCATTGTAGAAGACAACAGTTCCGTTTGACCACGCGACGCTACACTACTACAGTCCACAGTAGGCCTATATGCTATGCCCTTGTATCAGTCCATGGGTCTGTCCGTTCGGTCGACACAAGCCGCTGTACTACCAATGGTAATAAATACCATTATGCAAACAACCCCGCACGTAGGAATTCTAGTTTTCGGACACCAAGTCTTGGTGAAATTCCAACGGAGTTACTCCAAATGAAGTGCCAAATACACGTGATGTAGGCCTAAGAAACATTTGCGACTTTGCACAAATAACTCCCGTCTCGAAAACGGCACAAGATAACTACGTATAGCATTTACGAAAGGTGATTAGGCAGTCGTATGCGCTCAATCGATGACATTATAAAGAAGCAGGGTAAAAATGTCTACTAACGTTGTTATTTTGTCTGAAAGTACTTCAAAATATAGAATTACATTATCCGGCAAGGATAAGTATTAAAAACTCTTACTTTTTGTAGTTTTGTTCTTCTATAACTTTGGCTGCTCGTGTGCTAGGCTATATAGCCACTTCAGTGTTGCATCACCGGAAAGTTTAAATCCTCCCGTTAAATCTGAGTGCAAGGATGCATAAATTGGTCCAGTAGTTCTCGCTAGTTGACGGGTACATAGGCCTAACTGGTGCACTTGTCAAAACGCTCACTTTTTTCGCCGTTCGGAACTGAGTTGAACGTACCTCACTCGGAAGTGATGTCGTGACTTCATTGCGCGCGCGATCGCACATGCGTTGACCGACGTGAAATTGTGCCGCGAGGTTGCGCGACGCGTGTGAGAGTCAACAGTTGAACGACAGTCATCGTGATAGCGTCGAAGTACACTACGTTACAGTTTTCGGCATTTACTGCCATGTGTGCGTGGAGTCAGTAAGTGTTGTCAATTTGTCATCACGTGGCGTTAGCGTGAATCCGAAAGCGTCCACGTGTCTAGACTGTTGCCAGAGCTTCTATCTTCACTGGACCTTACTTTATGGAACGTTCGGTGGATGATTACCAAGCATGATTACTGTTTTGCCAACTGTGGTGCTATTTCCTAACTTTTCTGTTGGATGACCGAGGAGTCTGTGCTCCCTTCGTTATAACTCCGACTTGTGACATCCATAGGCTAGGATTTGATAGTCTACCCTATGCAAAATTTGAGGATTGTGGCTTCAGACATTCGAGAGATATCACATAGGGCCCCCAAATTAAAAGCGGGTCACGTGACCATAAACACGCCCTTTTAATGGTAATGGGCTATCGTAGGGCGTTTTGTGCGTGATCCTACGTTTAGCAATTATAATACAATACCGACGTGTAACAGAGAACAGACGGACGGACGACGACACTAGCATAACGTCTAAATTTTAACGGTAGCAAGGGTCAACAGAAACAATGTGTATCATCATACCAAATTTCACAGCAATATGCAAAACCGTTGCTCAGATACAGCAATTTAACTGTTTTTAAAATGACGGCCATCCGCAATCTTGAATTTTTAAAAGTACGGTACTGTTTTAACTGCAATTTTGCATGTGAAGAAGCCAACTTTTAGGGCAGCCAAATTAAACAGTTTTACGGTATGATGTTCAATACGACATTCAGCTATTCATGTTTGTTAGTTACAATATGAACACTTCACCCATTACTTCTTTCTCTCCTGATTCACCACTTTCTCATCCAATGTACGTGTTTCACAAATCCTACCCCAGTGCATCCACGCAACACAACAACACACTGTGTGGGAAGAGTATAATACATAAAATGAAATACAGCCAACCAACCTCCGATTTTGCTGCTATCATAACTTATACTTCAGTGAGAGCCACTGATAACAAATTTACATCACAAGTCAGTGCTTTGATGTTGGTTGGTTGCAAAAAACAGCTCAACAAATACAATGAATTCACTTTTGGTAGACAACCTAGAGTAATTTGGGAAAACTAAGCCAGTTAAACAACTGAAACTAGCAGGAACAGCGAACCCACTTTTAAGCAAAACAGAAAAACAACAAAGCATTTTCACTCAATTACAAAAAAAAACTGCTGAATGGTATGAAGAGTGTGAACATGGGCAACTCCTCTCCCGTTTACCAGTGTAATGTTTAAGTGCACACGTCACTGGCAATACTGCAACTGTACAAGCGACGTAAAACTAGTTTCAATTGCCTAAGCAGCACGCAGTGGTGCAAAAAATTTGTCAAATGTCAAACACCGAACAGATAAGTTACCAATTTGTCCAAATGTCTTATGTCAGCAAACGATGTCAAAATGATACTGCCAAAGCAGGAAAATACAATGCGTAAAACAAAGTACCAACTGAAATAAACTGTTAATGCAATATACCCATCAGTTTGTCTTCCATATTTCACTCAAGCATAAACAACTAACTCTGGTATTTTTTCTTGACATTCCATTTTCTGTCCATGAAATTGCCGTTGCCCCATACCACTTGTTACAGTAATATTTCCTATCAAAATAGATGCTGCATTCGATGTTGACTATTTCTTGCAAGCTTTATCCTTGTCCATCTGTTTCACCAGCGACTCTTTGTATGAGAAAATATCTCCATCCCACTTGGTGACTGTGCGCTTGTTACACACCCAGATCTCCTCTGCAACCTGCCGCCACCAGCAACACACGGGACATCTCTATGGCTAACATACACACAATGCATACCAACAGGTACCCATCAACAGTTACTTGGAGTTTAGCATCCCTTTTCAGCACAAATATGGCTATATCAGAGACGAAAGGGCACAAGTGAAGAGCTATCCTTACCCAGTAAAGGACGGCCAGCGATATATTAACCTCAACCCTGGCAGCCTTTCTGTTCAGCAGCCACCCAAAAAGGTAAAGGATAGAGAAAGGCTCGTTTAAATGATTACGCTAGCGCCTACAACAGGGGGAGGCAACTATTACACCACAAGACAAAACTAAATCAAATAGTACAAAAACAAGATGGCTGTATTATGTTGAATGAACACATAACTCTGCAATGATTACCAATCGCCAGAAATTCAATAGCAAATGATCCCTCTATGGGATGTCAAGTTTTTTACCATTTGAATCAATTCAAAATCATTCCCCTGGGCTGTACGTGCTGTATAAGAATCGTACTCCCCAATTTTTCGCATACGTCGCATGCGAGTGATGTATGGCAATAATGTACGACAACTCACGAACTATAGTAGGCCTATATCGATACATTCGTATTCGCCAGGTGGCGCCATAAAATGTGAAATGCCATTAGTATTCTTGTATATTACTGCATGAAGAACTGTCAAACCTGTGAAATGAGCCTGAAGTCGTGACTAACAAGCATCATTCCTCCATCAAAGTCATTAATTGCTTCAGCAAGAGCATCGATCGTCTCCATATCGAGATGGTTCGTAGGCTCATCAAGCAGCAACAGATGAGGTCGCTGCCAAGCCAGCCATGCAAAGATCACTCGACATCGTTGTCCATCTGATAAGCTGCGGATTGAGCATGTCTAACACACCAGACACATGTGTCCAGTAATACTAGCTATCTTCACTGGTTACTTCAAGTATGGATGCTGGCACCGAACAGATGGCATAGATGATGCAGCACCCCTTCCCACTGGAAATAAGCTGATTAAGAAAAGATGACTTTCCCTGGCTGGCGTCTGGACTTCTATTAGACGTTGACACTGATAGTGGGTGACAGGAAGGGCAATGTTCGTATTACTAGAGAAAAATAATTATCTGATTTTAGTCCGCTTATAAAACAGACTGGACTAAAAATACTAAACTGAAAAATTACATATCTGCTCATTATATGGTTATTGTGAAATGAAGAACCTGCTGCATGCCAGTGAGGCCATAGCGACCAACAATGCGTCTCATATCCTCTCGCTCCTTCACCTCCGGGTATTCCTTCATCATCCAGTCAAGAGCGGACATGTCCAGCTCCAGGATGTCTTGTAGGTGCTGTCACACAACATTTTACCACTGTTATAAACTATCCCACAATGATTGACTGAGTTAAGGTTTTTCTGTCCCACCAGATGCAACAGAGGTCATATCGGAGACATTCTTCACAGCCAATCTCTTGGCTTAGTGCTGAAAGAACTATCTCACAACGGTGGTAAAAGTAATATAAAGAAAACCTCATTTATACAGTGCTATATTATGAACTAAGGCGCTCAGGTATGGCATGTGCTAAAAAAGGATCACATAGTTTTACATGCCACTCACATGCTTATCCACAAGTGAAATGAGCCACATCAGCCTTTATTTCCCAGTTGCAGAGCTTCACAGCCCTTTGGCTGGTACTCATTTTCCATTCTGCTGAGGGTAGAAGGCTGAGTTGGCCTGGGTGGTTGCTCACATACCAAGACGGTATACCCATGAAACGAAATAGTCATCCATCTCAATACTAACCGAGCTAGACATAGCGAAATTTCGTTCATACGCTCAATGTCATTACCACTATGCTACACTGGCAGGGTTACTTCTGCATATAATGCATAGATGCAGTTGTGCAAAGCAATCAACTATGGAGAGGACAGCTAGTCAAGGGTTTCCTTAGGAGTCAGTTGGTGGTGTAGAGGTGATTTTTTCATCAGTGCTTCTAGCTCCAAGCAGTGCTTTGACACTGATGGATGGGCAACAACAACAGCACACCTGCTACAATTACCTGCAAAGGTTCTGTTACGAGGTGCCTGACCAACCTGGATAACTCCAGAAAAAAGACTAGTTGAATGAAGATCTACGGTAGTGGCATGGCTGTGTAAATGACAAATGATAGCACAGTTACTGTGATGCTGCATGTGCATCATGTCATCACATACTATTTTGACACAAAATAACACCTTGGGTGCAATTAGTTTTCAATAGCAGGAAAATATGTTCAGCTGTTTATTATCACGTTCTTGTATGAAATGCTGTTGAATATTCACTAAGGCATTGACACATGCTACAACAGACCTGGTGATATCTGCCAATCTTGAGATGTGAATGTCGTCGTATCAAACCATCAGTCGGGTGAATCTACGTACAAACACAGTGGAAACACAGTTAGTTAGCTGGAGTTTAACGTCCCTTTTCAGCACAAGTATGGCTATATCTGAGATGAAAGATCAGGGAGAGCTATCCCTACCCACTGAAGGATGGCCAGCGACCTTTTTGTTCAGCAGCCACCCAAAAAGGTTAAGAGATCAATAGGCTCATTTAAATTATTAGCTAGCACGTACAACAGGGGGAGACAACTACCACACTGCAAGACAAAACTAAATCAAATACAACAAAAAAGAATGCATACTTAACTAAAAAATACATATAACACAAAATCAACACACACACAAAACCAAAGCCAGGTTCAGTTGCCTCCTATGACATCCGGCTTAAAAACAGAGTGGGACTTTTCTGGTAGAATGGAAAGGGATGAAAAGCAAGTAAACAGATGAAGTGAGTAAGAAAGGAAAAAATGGAAAAGTAAAAGATACTAAAAGACTGTGTAGAAGGTGGGGAAGTGAAGTGATAAGGGGGATTGCCCAGGCCAACATGGGGAGTGTAATCAGTGCAGAAACAGAAAATAATCATAATAAAGTAACAATGCAAATAACAATTGAAGATAAGTGAGTGCAAAGTAAGTAGACCTCGCCAGCAATGAGCTTGAGCAGTGTTGTCTTTCCAGCACCATTTGGACCAACAAGTGCAACACGGGTGTCAAGGTCGATACCAAACTCCAAGTTATTGTAGATCAATGGCTGAACACATAAACACACATACCTTTTCAACCAATCATTTTCTTCCTTTCTTGGACACCATCTCAACATATCATACAATATGTACAATATATAGTATGTCCGCCATTTGCATCTTAATAAGAGCTGGCACAAATGGTGTGGTGTTTGGCCTGTAAAGAAACCTGCTCCAATCATAGCTAATAATTATCTTGTACCGCTCTGTGAAAAAAGCTGGTTAAACAAAAACTAATAACGACATCTCCAGCCTATGTCTCCCTTCCACAAATATCAACACGTTACAGTTCTGTGTCATTTTCTTTCATCACGCCATGTTCCACTGCTAGTTAGTTAGTTGAAGTTTAACGTCCCTTTTCAGCACAAAATATGGCTATGTCTCAGACAAAAGGTCAGGGGTGGAGAGCCATCCCCACCCAGCGAAGGAAGGCCAGTGATATATTAACCTCAACCCTGGCCGCATTTGTGTTCAGCAGCCACCCAAAAAGGGAAAAGATCGAGAGGCTCATTTAAATTATTTCACTAGCAACAGGCGGAGACAACTACCACACTGCAAGACAAAACTAAATCAAATACGACAAAAACAAGCAAGCATCCTCAACTAAAAATACATATAACACAAAATAAACACACACAAAAACTAAAGCCAGGTTTAGTCACCTTCTGTGACATCTGACCTGAATATAGAGTGGGACTATTCTGCTAGAATGGGAAGGATGGAAAAGCAAGAAAATAGATGTTGCGAGTAAGAAAAAGAAAAAGGGAAAAGCAAAGATAAAGTAGGAAGTGGTGAAATGAAGGGATAAGGAGGATTGTACTGGGGCCACTTGGGGTATGTTCCACTGCTAACAAACCACTCAGAAACCAAGCAACAAGTGAAGAAGGCAAAACGAGGAAAAAAAACTAGAAAAACATCATTCACAACTTGTACGCAGTACATACAGCGCCGTCCTTGTAGCGGAAACTGACATTCTGTACTTGAATGACAGGTGGTGGGATTTCACCACAGTCCATAAAGTAGAATGATAGATTCTGTGAAAAACACACAGTGGCATATCAGGACTGCATTCTCCAGATCTCTGTACTGGTAATAGATCCACAAAAACGTAGAAATAAATGCGTTAAATTTTCACTGTTGAAAGCCAACAAAACTAAACAGATATCACAGCAGAAAAGTGAGTAAAATCTATGCATTTTATATACTGTCTGTTCAATACATTGTAAGAAATACAACAGTGCGCGTTTTAAAAGTAAAGGAAAGGAAGAGTATCTATACAGCGCCATTTGTATACTACGCATTGTCTCGAGTGCTCAGACATAGATCACACAGTTTTACCTGCAAACTACAAATTGAAATGTTAATGCTGATGGCTAGGTGACATGTAACTTATAATCATCACAGGTTCTCCTTCTAATTATCTCGCCTAAGCCAGAGTAACAAACTAGATGATAACTTTTACACCAGTGTCGACATGGATGTTTTGCACCACATCAACGTCCTGCTGTTACCTTGACCTTTCACCTCCAGAATCTAATCAGATCATCAGTAGGGACTAGTGGATATTCCCTGTTAAGTTCTGTAAAAATTGTTCAGACATCGTGGTAACACGATCTGTCCTGATGAACAGGACATCCCAAAAACATAACTCCTTTGCTAACACTGTATGGTGAAAAGGCATAAAAACAGTAGTACTAAAACGTTATTGCAGTTAACTGCTGACTGAAGATAAGATACATTTTAACCTCACTGCAAACATCCTAACACAATAAGATGCAATGTCGGGTGGCATATCACAAGGTGGGATGAGATACAGCATCTGGCTTTAAATGAGCAATGCTAATACCTTATCAGTGGAAACACGAGCTGTCAATCCACCTTCCACCATCCGTCTCAGCGTCTTCTCTTTGCTCTTGGCTTGACGTGCCAGCTTCGCGCTACCGTGACCAAACCGTGCTATGTAGTTCTGATTACACAGACACGACAGAACGCCCACTACACTACTGCACACAGCAACTTCAATGATCACCACCGTAAAATGACACAAAATGACGCATGACAAACAGTTACTATACCACTATGTCAGGCAGAAACACTGATATTGTAGGGCTGAAATGTACGCTGGCCGTGTTGCATGATGCCCCCTAGTGAGTCACGGCGAGTATGCAAACAGCACAGATGGATGGATGTCAGGTGAGTGTTACATTATGCTTTCAGCCAGCTTTATGAGTTATAAGTTCTCAGCAAAATGCTCAGTCAGATGTAACGTTGTCACGAAAACAGTTCTAAGGTCTATGACTGGCAGTGGCAAATAAACGGTCTGTGACAAGGCATGAGGGTGACAGGCGGACACAACCAGAGATGACTGCTCAGCACAAAACACACAGCTAAACAAATACTAAATTACACCAACTGCCTAGCAGTGCTGCTACAGCGATTAAGTTCCTCCACATATCTTGCTCGACAATATTCATGTTTCATTAAGTATGCTGCATGACACAGTTGGGTTGATCTAAGCAGTGACGACGTCGACGAGGCAGTTCACAGAAAAAAATACATCAACCAATCTTCCAACGAGGCAGGCTCAACGCATCACAACTGCATGAATAAGACAGCAAAGCACCTTCATGTGTGCAATCTGATCCTGTTCCCAGTTGTACTTCTTCATCTGATTCTCTTCCAATTCTAGTCTTGTCTGCACGTACTGGTCATAATTACCCTGCGTACATACACATACAGTGCTATGTCAAGCAGGCCTCGCGAATTCTTCACCAGTTACAAAATCGAGGAACCTACTTTCTGCTGCTCATCCTCCCCCACTACTACAACTACCAACACCGTAACCAGTACCATCATTAATAATAAGAACAGCAAAAATAAGAAGGAAGAGGAAGAGATAATGGATGAGAAGCTCAGCTATCGCAGAGGGACCGTGCGATGTGCTATGTTAGTAAGTTCGTGCAGTTTCGCACGGAATGGGAGTTAGAAAGATTTCAATCAGAAAAAGTGACCTTCAACTGCAAGGTCATTCTACGGCATTGGCAATGGCTGCCATTCGATAGAGTGCATACCAGTTCCTATTAGCATTTCATAGTCACTATCTTGCACCGTTTCTGAGATATAGTGAAATATTTATCGAAAATCGTCGATCTGAACCTACCCCACCTCTACTTGGCACACCCTTTTGAGGTGACGTTCGAATTTTGCTGAGATCTTTGGCATCAGAAAACTAGAGTCCACAGGCTATCGTATGGAGTTGTTTATGTGATCCTATGTTTAGCTGTTTTGGTACAATACAGCAGTGTGACAGCATATACTGCGCTAGCATAGCATCACGCGGTAAAAACTACAAGAAGCCAGCCAGCACACACAAATGCAATGACCCATGCCAACAATGTTTTCATGACTCATGGCCTTGACCTTTTGACCCCAAAATAAATGGTTTTCCAGGACTCATTGCAAAACATATTGGTGTCAAGTTTGGTGATCCTAGCTGCATCGATTTTTGAAATATTTTGAGATATCATGCAGTAAAATAGACATACAAATGGCGGCGAAAATCCTAGCCCCGTGATTGCCGTGAATGCCGTCGGTGCAGGTAACAAACATTTCAGTCAAGCACCAGCAGACGAGCTTTCTCATTACATAGCACTATACAAATGTCCCATTTCCCATACTTCTTCCAAGCTGAGAAAGAGACAGAGCTGTGAGGCACCTATGTAACTTACGCCATAGTAACGTAGCTTGCGTAGGTGCATGTGAATGATATTGGTACAGATTCCGTTGAGAAAATCTTGCGAGTGTGAAATTACGATTAGTATCCGCTTGTAGCTGAACAAACAGCACACACAGAATTTGACAACATCAATTTTTCAATGTAATTTTTTTCAACAAGTCATTATTGGCAAAAATATCATAATGTGGAACTTTCTGAAGACACTATCAAGGAATGATTACATGCAAAGTGATTTTTCTTGTCTGAATTAAAAAAGCAACGAATTATAGCATAATGTCATATTCCAACCATACAGGTCGCAGAAACATTGTACCTCTTAAGATAATGTTCAAGCCAGACACAGGCGTCTAAGTCAAGGTGATTGGTTGGTTCATCGAGTAACATCATTGATGGTCGAATGTACAGCGCCCGTGCTAGAGCAATTCGCATTCGCCAGCCACCGGAAAAGTTCTTGCATTTCTCGTGCATCATTGATGCGGAGAAGCCAAGTCCATGAAGTATCTCGGCGGCCCTCACTTCGGCTGTGCTCACGTCCAGTTCGTCAAGACGCTCATAGACTTCCAACAGCCTATCATGTGCCTCTACGAACAGCATATAATAGTAACATTAGTTGACTGACTCACTGTGACTGACATATAACAGGCTTAACAGCACAGAATGCACATACATATATCAGTTAATGACCATTTGTCAGATGATCCTAGGTTAGTCAGCTTCACCTCGATTTTCTTTCTCTAGATGTTACTTTGTTTCCAGTAGAGGTGCGAAGTATTGTGATCTGTGGCCATGCTCGCTCCTCTGATAGCAATGTGATATGTCACACATGTCCAGTTTTGTGGATGACGAATAAATATACAATATATAGCACAAAAGTTCAGCAAGTGCTGAGATAAATGGCCAGGTCAAATTACAGTGAATTCAGAAGACACAATAATGATAAAACATAATTATCAACAGGAAACAACGTGTTGATTGTCTCAGTTATTGTCCAAAGTAACTGTCACATCCAAATGTTCAATGTGTCCACCTTGTTGCTGGACGACGCACTCTAAAAATGTGTTGTCATAGAAGTCGTCTCATTTCTATTGTTGCTTTTGAGATATTTGACATTTCACAAGGTAGTGTAGTAACACAATTAAGGTGCGGTGGGATCTTTATTGCAAATTTTCTCCTTATTCTGGCAGTGAAATAATTATGAAAATCAGTTAATATTTGGTAAAGTTAAGGCGTACAAAAACTTGTGCCAAATGTTTTTGGGCCACCCTGTATGTTGACTGACTGAGCTAAAACCAGGATTGGTGGCCTCTTACAACCTCTGGTCTGGAAATGGAAAGGGCCTACACTTAAGAAGTAAATAGGTAAAAAAGTATGTAAGTAAACGATTTATATAGCAACGAATGAATCAGGGCACATTACAGACCCAGAGACCTATGTGGCCAGCTATATGTGTAGTCTGCGCTGATATATATGATGGTAGTCACTTGAAACAACAGCTAAGAGTGTACAATATGATCAAAGACCAAGCCTAGTTAAAACTAAATGCAGGTCAACTCAGCATCATCATCATGACAACATCATGGCAGGTCGTGCAACATATCAGCCAATAGCAATGTTAATTAGTTACCAACAGTCAAAATTAACTGAATTTGGATCAATTGGACCTAAGTTCAACAACTACGACAAACTGTGAGCAACTATGGCCATATTCCCTTTATATCGACACCGATGACTTATATCAATACCTTAATAGTGAACCCTGGGTGAGACGGCCACTGGGCCACAACTGCTGCTTGTACATAATAACAAAGCAAGAAGCATCGTCGTACCGTCACTGCTCATGGTTGACAGCTGCTCCGCCTCATGCTCCAGTCGAACTCTCTCCGCATCCACCTCCATCACACAGTGCAGTGCCGTCTTGTCACTCGGCGCCATTTCATGCTGCAGGTGGTAAATGTCGATGTGATCTGGGATGGGAACTTCACGGTTGCCAAGCGCCGACAGTAAGCTTGACTTCCCTGTCAGACACACAACACTGTGCCACATGTCTCCAACGTTTCTATTTCAGAACTAGAAAAACTGTCCTCGATTGAGGATCGACGTCAGGCTGACCGTGTTACCATGCCCACATGTGCTGCACTATGCAGCACCACATCGCACGCCTCGCCGTGCTAGCATACAGCTGACGATGTGACAATAAAAGCCTACGGAGATCGTAGCTTCTCTGTTCATGGTCCTCGTGTGTGGAACAGGCTCCCAGTTGACCTACGGTCTGCAGGTCCGCTGGACACTTTCAGTAACAGACTAAAAGCCTTTTTCTTCAATGGACACTGACCAGTAGCATTGCGCATTTGCTGCATACTACGAGTTTCGCGCTTAGTAAGTGACATTATTATTATTATTATTACTATTACGGTTGTCAATCAACTCATAGGATGTCGCAGTAGGCACATGCCTTGTCTTTCAATCGCTGTAAGCTACTGTCATGACCCGTAGACATGCAAATTTCAAAGGTCAGTTAGTTCAATACATAAAAGTAAAAACACACAGACAGACAGACAGACACGACCGATCGCATTACCTTTCCCATTAAGACGGTCGGTAACAAGTGGAGGAAGAGAGGGCCACTTAAATCAGAGTCACCTGGAAAAATTCCTTTACAATGTAGTTAGGTACACGCAGCATATCATCATCATATTGATATTGGTTGAAAATTGATATCGGTATTGGTTGAAAATCACCACTTTTAACCTACCCCACCTCTATTTGGCATCCCCATTAAGAGTGACCCCGTTCAAATTTCGCCCAGATTTTTGGCATCAGCAAGCTAGAGTTCCTGGGCTATCATACGTCCTTCTTGGCATGATTGTAGGTTTAGCCGTCTTAGCAGAATACCGACTTAGACAGACGGACACATGATGACAGCGAGTACCACGCTAGCATAGCTTCGTGCGGGTAAAAATTCTCTATGACGTTTCACAAAATTCTTCAATTCTCCAGGTCATTGGGACCCCTGGTAGTGCGAAATCAGTTTTGTAAAGCATTTGCCAGTAAAACACTGCAGCAATCTGCAAGCTACTGACCACAGCCATTGAGTCCAATAAGGCCGTAACGTCGCCCGTTGTTGAGCTCCAGGTGTGTGTCAACCAGCAGCTCGGTGCCATGGAACGTGATTGACAGACTGTCAATGTGTAAATCACGGCAGTCGGGATGAGATGACAGAGTTCCAGTCACGGCTCTCTGTGATGACACTGCATACAGATCCTCCATCTGACCAGCCAACTCATCCACTTCTGTGACAGATCAGCACAATGTCTGATAAGCCATTACAAGGTCCAGAACTCACAAATGGAAACTACTACTAACACTACTACTATTGACATTTCCAGTTTTTATTTAATCAGCCTTCACTTCTGCACTTACTGCAGGTTTGACCAGATTCCCCAAATGAGAACTTCATGTGGTAATTAAAGCAGTTTTTTTACACAAAAAAGCCTTTGCTGTAATCCAACTAACAGCATCAAAGCACAGAATGGACGCCAACCATGGAATATTATCCTTTCTAGATATACAACGTAAAGCAGCAAACGTGGCCCTTTCAAGGAATGTTGCATCATTTACTTCAGCTCTCCAACACCACCATAGGAAACGTACTGAATGAATGTAATACACTGTATCACACTGAAATAACTCAAGTAGATTGTTCACTTGCACAAAATATTTATTGAAATGTGAAATATAATGTAAGTAATTTCTAACAAAATATTTACTTACCAGAGTTGTAAGTACGTCAAAAAATACTTTTCAACTTTATACTTCAAAGTTGACCATGTTTGCCATTGCTATAAAAAGCTTTAATCTCCACATCTTACACCTGCCATACTTCATTCACATCTTGCCCATGACTGGTATTTGACAGCATTGATGTTAAACGAGATCAACGAGACAACCAGCCACTCAGACATAAGTGTAAATTCCCGAGTGTAAAAACCTCTACGAAGAAGACACAAAACGAAGCTTACGTTCGTTGGTTCCATTATAACTCTCTCCACTGAGAGTCTCTGCTGCATCGGCGTCTGTCAGTTTTGCAGCAGCATCATTGTCAGATGCAGATGCTGGCTTCTTAACATCACGCTTCTTGGCAGCCTCTTTCTTCTTCTGTTCACGCTTCTTCTTCGAGTCAGATGGCATCACAACCTTTTCCAGATGAACTCAGCTGCACAATACAACACAGGAATGCACAACACATCAAAATCAACAAATACAACCAGCGAGGCAATTAAATACGTCAACTCTGCATCTACATGAATTTAATACTTGTAAGTAGCATATAATACTAATACTAACCCTAAACCTTAACCCTACTAACCCTAAGCCCTAACTCTTTACTAAACTATAATCCACTGTGCACACACATGGTCAATTACACTTTTAGACGGTAATACAACATGCGTACTGCGTAGTCGCATGATGGATAACATTTACTTAGCCAGACATGCTCCCTGCAGAGAAAATTATGGCCAACTAAAATAACAATCCTGAATAACTCAACTAACAGTGATACCCGAGTCTGTATCTAATTCAACAATGATTCGGCAAAAAGTAAGTAATCGGCATTTCGTCAAACTCCTGTCGGATGCTTAGGCTTAAAAGACTGAAGTAGTTGGCCCACTTATTTAATCAAATTAAAACATGAGACATTTAGTAAGAGATGTGAGTCAAGTATTGACGTTATTTTTAGCTTCACGGTAGGCGTGGCCGAAAATTCTTGGGGGGGAGTTTCGATGTTTGGGGGGACGTTTCCCCCCAAAAGGTCCCTGGATAAAACACTGCATCTGGCTGCTGAGAATGTAATGGTTATGGTTAACGACTTGTGTAAAAGACCAGTCGTCGTTATGCCGATCACGCAGGTGCCAACTTGGCGTACAGCGCCTTCCTTGTACCTTTGATGTGCCGTAACTGCAGTTTTGCTGCTGCGTTCTTGCATGTTTGGAGTTTGATAAGCTATTTTATTAACTCCTTCACTCCGTTACAATTTTAACCTAAAACATTACCCAATCATTTCATGTCGTGGACACGTCCTGTCGGGGAAACGTCCTGATGACACCCTAGTTGTCGCCGCCTATTGGACAGTTCGCCTACTAGACATTTCGCCTACTGCTTGGACAGTTCGCCTACAGATATTACACATCTGATTTTATTTTACTCTGGTAGTCTTGTTGGTAAAATGAAGAGCAATCTGTAGGCGAACTGCCCAAGTAGTAGGCGCAATGTCCAGTAGGCGAACTGTCCAATAGGCGAACTGTCCAGTAAACGAAATGACCAAACAGTAGGCGAAATGTCCAGGACGCGCAGTGTCCCGTAGGCGAAGTGTCCAACATTCGTTGTCGCCCACACATCTGGCGAGAAAAAAGAAAAACACTACATGTAGCTGAGACACGGTAAGAAGCTGAGAGTTTATCTCAGCTTATCTAGCAATGTGGCAAAAATCTACACTGACACATTCGTCAACATCATACCCACTGATATTACAATATAATTTTACAATAATTCACAATAACAGATAGGTGGGAATAAAATAACAACACACGTTCTTTCAACCGAAAATAACTAGAATATTTATTAGGCTGTGCCTACACGTCTGAAGTCCGACACTCACTCCAAGTCGGAAAGTCATTAAACTCGTAACTATCTATATTATAATAATCGGATTGTGAAGATGTCACGCGCGTGGCTTACGTGGACGGACGGACGGACGGGCGAGAGTCGGGCGGCAGGCACGGGCGGCAGGCGGCGAGCGCAGACCGGCTGCAGGCCGGAATGAGGGGTTGGGCAGCGGCGGGCTGCCAGTCAACTCGTCACATGACCAACTCGTCACATGTGACGAGTTGACCTTTTAATTTTACACAGCACGTGACGAGTTGACCACAGGGGTATGACGAGTTGAATGTTAGTGAGACGAGTAGTTGGTTCCAGCTAACGCCAAAATAAGCTTACTCATGTGACGAGTTGACTGACAGCCTAGTTCACGTTCGCTAGGCCTATGCTATCGCTGTTCCGTCTGTCGTCTGTGTCTGTCGTCTGCTTACGATTGCGATTTACCAGTAATCGTCTGCAGAGAAACCGCGTGACGCCCACGGTATAAATATTCTATAACTGCAAGACGAGTTTTTGTATTTTGTTTTAGTGCTCTGCTTGTATGGTAGACGTCGATTGTTGAAAAAAAGATGCAATGCTTAGTTACGATGTCTGCGACGAGTTGACTTTTTGACGAGTCGACCGTGTTACGAGTTGGTCACTCATGTGACGAGTTGACTGGCATGCCAAAATCGCGATGTCACGCCACGGGGCATATAGCTTACGAGGACTGACGGACGGGCGGGCGGGTACAAGCAATCCCGCCGCAGAGCGGCGTGACGGCTTGTTCCATTCATGGGCGAATAAACCATCTAAACAGCTTATGCAAGCGGCTCATCCGTTAATCCGCCAGAGTAACAGTAGCCGCCTCGGTTACTTCACAGTTCCCGACGCCAAGACACATCCGTGACAGTCTCACACAATGATCTATGTTTCTTGATCTATGTAAGCCCATGTAAGCCTCGCAGCGGCTCACAGGCTAGGAGGATAGAATATATAACACTCACGGGTCGTCGTAGTTGTTGATTATGTGTATTATTAGTGAAAATGGATAACTGAACATTTCAACTAGTACTTGAGAGGCAATATTGACGCTGCAATGTGCTGTTGACAGTTCGGTTACATTAATTAATTTGCCTATCGAGGTTAATATCTCGAATGCTATATTGTAAGTCCTCCGGCTATCAAATAGAGGAGGGGTCCCTACTCCGCACCCACCTTGTAGTCCCATGAGCCAGCAGCTAAGGCGTTAGCAGCTGGCTTGACCTCTTAACAGCTTGCTTTACGACTTGAGTCATTAAGCCGCTAACTACCGGCTGGCGACGGCTGGACTTCTTAACGCTGTTTTTGGTGCCAACATCTACAACCAGCATTTGGGTTTCAGCTCTTATACTGACGAAACAGATACTTAGTTCAGCCAACGTAGCCAACTGTCAATAGTCAGAGGTACAAGGAGCTGTAAATGGACCGGTATTACAGTTCAGCAATCTCCAAAGAATCAAGCGACATATACAGTATACCGAATTCTACTCAGCGCGATGCTCGGCAACGATGTCCAGCTCTGATTGTACTAAAAGAAGAAAACAACAACAACAACAAGGCTGGCTAAGCAGCTTGAGTCACAACGTAGACAGCTTATCGGTCATTTATCGTCATTTACACTTGCCTCTTACCGTTGTTTGTTTTCGTTTCATGCATAGGCGTCGGAAAATCGTTTAACAACCCTAGTTGTAAACATGAACAAGCAAAGAAGAAAATGTCATCAGTAAAACACGAGCTTGCCCTGCTCTTTCTACTATGTAGGAAGAGACAACCTAATTATCACCTAGTCACAGATGAACTATTGTTCATTCACAAAACGATCGCTTGTTTGTACCAGACAGGTCCTAGGACTCCAGTGAGTCTAGTGAGTGAGCACACCCACACACACACACACCGACTTGGTCTGAGCCCACGGCGACTGCGCAGAAATACGTACTAATTGCTGGGCAGCATAATATGGACGGCATTTATCATTAAGCCACTGTTAGCTTAGAGTCGGCAGTGGCTTATACCCTTAACGGCAGCTGAGCCGGCTAGCCATCAGCTTAGCGGCTGACTGCGGCTCGAAGCTTAGCAACTGGCGGTGGTGGCGTACGGCGGCTGTTCCGGGAACTACCACCTTGCACATGCAGTGACTAGCCGCAGTGGATTGTTGTTATCTTCCTTCAATACAGTGTGAGCTGGACAATGGTGAATAGCATGTTTCTGTAAAATGTAGATGAATGTTGCAGATTACTGAGCATGATCCATCCTGGTAATTCATGTACTATGTATCTGGTCCATTTTCAGCTCCTTGTACCTGTAACACACAGGGGATTATGAATCCTCTGTGTCAGAATTGATACCGAGTCGGGTGGTTGTACAGGGTAGCACCAACCACACCAGGTCTTCTGCCAACGCTTGTTCTAGAGCTTTGTATCACAAGTGACTTTATCCGGTGGCAGACTGACAAACGTTTTCATTGCAGGGTGACACTTTCCTGGGATGAAGGATTTAATCAGTTTTATGAAGTGCTCTTCTCTTCTGTTTATGAGAGCATCAAAATCAAGCAAAATCAAAGTGGTTCTGCGTTCTGCACAAGAGGCGGTTCATATAAGTCTCTAAAGGCTGTCTTTTCTTATTAATTCCATTAAAATTATGTACCAATATTTGCAAGGCTGAACGTTTCTGCCACTTAGCAATTTGTAGTCGTTGGGTGGCCGAGTTTTCTACAACACTAGTAATGTCTGAAAGGCTGTTATTTTCCACCACTTTAGCAAATTTTTATGTGTCAGGTGGCTGAATTTTCCACTGCACTAGATTTATCCTAACTGCAAACTAGACTTTGCTATGTTGGCATTGCATTACACGTTTGACACAGTTGCACATCCCTACTGATTGACTACAAACAAGGGAATTTTATGAGATTTTAAAATTATTATTGTCTGATTTATAAGATTTCAGTATTAAGACAGTTAGCAATTGTTTTTACATTTATTTATTTGGGAATATTTACTACTGAGCAGGACACTCGGCTTACCAAAGAGGTGGAAAGAGGAAACCAACAATTCCTCAGACAGATGTCAAGAATCGACGTCGGGACTTCCACTGGGGATACTTCCAAAGCCAGAAGGGGCAGACGCAGTGCCTGGCGGAACAAAGGAAAGTGATCCAGGTTGGCCACCGTGGATGCTTAACAGAAAGCACCTCACAGTACGGTTTTAAAAAGAAAACTAATACAGGTGTGTAGTAATCAGCAGATGAATTACCACCTGCTGAGGCAGTCGTCAGTTCAAGGACATTCTGAAACATCCTTACACCAGGAAAGGGATAAAGGCAGATATGGTAAAAAGCTGAAGTTCTAATATTTATTTAGTTAGGGATGATCACAACTTGACGTAAAATAAGTTTCCCATTCCCAAGACCAAAAATTTAATGTCAGAATAGGATGTACATTTATCGCTCACAATTTGATAGCCCCAGAACAAGATCTTTGGCGTCAGAAAACTACAGTTCCTCGGATATAGTGCAGTGTTGTTTGAGTGTTTAGACACTTTGCTACAATACCAGATTTTGATGGACAGACACAGGGGCCATAACATATACCATTCTATCATGGTGTCACATGGTAATATGAGACAATATGTGGGCGGTGGTTTGAGGTATTACACCGAATTTGGAATCATTAGAGACATTTCCTATGAAGAGTGGTAGAAGCCTGTCCACAGAGTAGGGATGTGAATCGGGTCCCGGGACCCGAAAAAACTACCTGATCCCGGGTTTCAAACTACCCGAAAGCTACCCCCGCGTCCGCTTCCCCACTCAGAAACGACAGGACTGCCGGCACAGCAGGGACAGTCTAGGCACTGTAGTGTACTAAGC
>Ga0209780_1000296_pt1 | contig 25175 bp, 19 predicted proteins | sample WorMetexBAHAMAS2_FD_187384 | JGI IMG/M metagenome (GOLD analysis project Ga0209780, IMG submission 187384) | Marine gutless worms symbiont microbial communities from Max Planck institute for Marine Microbiology, Germany - Inanidrilus exumae... | ecosystem: Host-associated > Annelida > Digestive...
GTCTGGTACCATGGGTGGGAGGTCCCCCAAATGCTTCTTTTTGGTGTTACCACCTGTTGTAGGTGCTAGCATATGAAATTAAATGAGCCTCCCTATCCTTTCCCATTTTTCGGTCGTCGCTGAACAAAAAGGCAACAAGGTTGGGAGGTTACTAAATCTTCGCCCAAGACGTTCCCGATATTGTCTATTGTGCTGAAAGGGGACATTTATCTCCCAGCCAATCAACTTGTAAGATGGGACATTTTCTTGATCATTGTATCAGTCAGTGCTGAAGGCCCTGCTATTGCCAACAGTGCACCTTATATAGGTCATTGCAAGCATCTAACCCCGGGTTGTTTCAGTAAGAATTGACTTCCTGAACCAGTAAACCATAGCTGCTTCTTGGATAACATTGAAAACCAGGTGAACATTAATCACCAGCTATTAATTCCTCTGTCATTAGCAGTTTTGCAGGTGTCATGGCATATGCTGTTTGTACACATTCAGGGTTCCATGATGCAGCGCGTAACCAACATGGAGATGCTGAAGTTGTCATACTGGAACCCAGCGAAAGACATGCGAAGCATTCTTGTCGATATCAAACAGTTTTTACAACAGTGGGCACGGCTTGAAGGCACCAGTGAACGCAATGATCGGAGGCGATATCCATACGGTTCTTATGTCGACATTGAGCACCATCTTCTGCGACTTGCACTTGTAAGCAATTCCCTTCAAAATGTCCTTTAAATTGTCTGATTTATGGTGTAAAATTTGTCGATAATTAGTGCCAGTGTGTTGCGTATTTTTAGTGGCCATTTTAGGTGTGACGTGTAGCATAAATTTTAACTGTTGCTGTTTTGAGCGTCATCTGACATGCGAAGAGTGCCGCAAATGCACAGACAAGTCTGACAGTGTGAAATATTACTGTATTTTTTATACTTATAAGTCAGTAATTGGTGCTAAAACAATTTATGTGCCCCATGTGGATCCCGTGGCTGTAAGTAAGTGGGTAAGTGTCTTAAGACAAATTTATGAAGCGCCGAAACCAGAACAGGTCCTCTCCATTTCCAGGCCGGAAGTCATAGGAGGCGACTAAACCTGGCTTTAGTTTTTTGGGGTTAATTTTATGTTGTAGTATATTTTGTTATGGATGCATGTTTGCTTTTGGGGTTTTTGTTTCAAATTTTAGCCAAGAGATTGGCTGGGAAGAACGTCTCCAAAATGACTTATGTTGTGTCGAGTGAGACGTAAAATCGTAACTCAATCAATCTATCAGCATAATTTGTGTCAATGCATTGTATCACTTAGTGGTTTACTTCATAATGTGCAGTGCCTATGTTTGGCATTTGCTTTAAGTTATTTGAAAGTGCTGATTACACAACATCTGGTTTGTAAAAAACCTGCTCCAGTTACCTGTAAAAGTTCTTTATAGGGCACCTAGTGCGACTTGGAGTGAATTAACTGAAGAAAAGTAAGTCTACTTAAACATTAATAACAATACTGTCAGTAGCACAGTTGTATGTGTTTGTATTTAAGTCGTAGCTCAGACATACAGTTTGCAGAGTGATATGTTCAAACATGCAGGTTAGTGAAGTTAATCCCCGTGCTAACTTTCGCTACCACATTGACGTCGAGAGGCCGCCAGATATGAGGTCATACGCCAGTCAGCGGGTGAGAGAATGCTAAACTTTCATTATCATTCTTGAGCTTCTAGCATTCTGTACATATGGATATTTATCTTCGTAATTTATCAAGTTGAATGTTACAGGTGACTGTGTGTATGTCTTTATGTATAATGCACTAATACCTGCTACGTCAAAAAACTGGTTTCCATGTACTCTCGTTTGCAACGTCACTGACTAGTTTTCAAAAGGTTTTTACGATATGACTCGGCAGTAAAGATGACGATTAGAACTCCTACCACACGTTCAAAGCACACCAACTCGGAGAATGACATTTGTAGTCCCTTGCAAGGAAGTGCCTAGGTATGCCAATTGCACCAGAGACATGTAGGCTCTTATTTATCAAACGAAGTGTCGCCTTAACGGGACGTAACACGACTGGCCCGCCGTGCAGCCGTGGAGCTATAATTAGACTGGAGGTTGCATGACATCACCGCCTGCAGGCCCACTGTGCAGTGTTACAGACGATGGCACCAGACTACGACGACGACAGACGCCCGTGACCATAACTAGTCTGGCCCCCCTACACTATGTGTAGGCGGATTAGTCATAACTATAGACTACCTAGTTTGGAGCACAGTGCAATCTCTCCTGGCCTTTGTAAGATCCCAGCCACACGGTCTGGTCCTCCATTATTGGCACAGTCTCGGTGGCATGTAAGCACCACTGTTTTTAAATGACAGGTGGTCACAAATTGGGACTACTGCCATGCCGTCACATGTGTACTGATAATTCTGAGACAGACTATCCTACCTGACTGATGACTGTGTTGTTAACCATTCAGCCACAGCCTGCTCTGTCGGTATTATACTGCCAAACCACATGGCAGCCCACCACTGCTGTAGTAAATTGATTTTTGGTTGGTTCTCATATGCTGAGTGGTGCAGTGACGTAACTGGTAGAGCGTTGGACTTGTGATCCACAGGTCATGGGTTCAAATCCTACTCGGGGCAACGTGGATGGGAGCTTAACAGTATTGGGCAAGTTGTTTACATTTATGTGCCTCTGTCATCAAGCAGTATAACTTGGTACCAGCCAAGGGGCGGTGATGCTGTGCAGCTGGGAAGATAATCGCAGGCCTGGCAGAAAGTAATAGTAGCCTACCGCAGGGTGGATGACTTTTAGTTACCTGCGGGCTGACTGCCTGTACACTGGGATCAGCTCCGAGCCCAGTGGTCGGTAACGAGTATGGGAAGCTTTTACCTTTTCCCTTATATGCTGATAAGCCTTAACAGTTTTTGCCTTACTTTATTAACATAAATTACGATGTAATGATAACATGCGTGTATTGAGTAAAACAGCTGTTCTGTAGAACACAGTACGAATGTTGTGTTGTTGATTTGCATTCAGTCTCTGACGACATCGAACGCTTGTGGAGTTGGAAACCACGATGAGCATTTCTATGTACGTGCACTATTGCTGCAGATGGAGTAGCATGGTCTGCCTGTCTGTGTGTCTGTTGGTCACGTTTGTGAGCCTTGCAAACACTGCTGAACCAGTCGAAATGCTTGTGTGTGTGGGTGACTCAGATGGGCCAAAGAAACCATGTATTCGATGGGCTCAATATCCCCTCTCGGGAATGGGTAATTTTGGGGGTTCTCTGGCCCATTGAAAAACATAGTAAAGCATAGGAGTTTGCAGATTTGGGTAAAGGGGTGAGCTTGGCAAAAATAGCTGAAGTGATTCAAGATGTCATTTAGGGTCTGACTCGTGGGCCAAGGGACAATATGTTAGATGGGGGTCAAGATCGGATGGATCCATTCACATCTGCAAGGGTTGACAAGTTGGCAGTGTGATCTTTTGTCAGAATTCTTAGACCATATGTTATTAGCATTGTTACATGCCATGTTGTATGCAATGATGAGAATCTACAGTAGATACAGGAACATTACTGACCCTCGTTTTGTGCAGTAAGCCATCACCTGGTCAGCCAAACTGAAATGTATCAGTGGTTTTCCTGCTAATGCATGGATGAAAACCGTGCATACAGAGTGGGTTGCTGTTGCAAACTCCTCAGCAAAGAACCGAGTGATTTTGTAGTGTGATATAATACAAAAGTAAATTTGTATAGGGCGGCGTCATCGCCAGAAAGCTTTCAGTGCACTGTACTCTGAGAAAAGAGGAGTTAAGTAGTTGGCCAAAAATAGAAATGCTGTAGAAGGGATCATGTAAATGTCATGGCAGTGAGCAGGAGCAACTGATTAGTGATGTTTACTTGGAAAATAGGCATTTTTCTGTCTGTGTCTGTGTGTCTATGTGTATGTGTAAATTGTTCAGAAATTTGCATCGTATGCACTGTTGTGTGAGTTTCATAAAAGGAACCACGACTAAATGAAGATTGAGTATAGCATGTTTGATATTAATTGTTACGTAGCACAAAGATCATAAACGGCGAGAAGAGTACTGGGCCGCTGGTGTCGGCTATGGTCATCACAATCGGCCTGGTATGGATGCGTTCTTTTGCAATAATGTAAGGTATTTATTTGTTACTGAATGGGCGTTGGAGTGGCATCGCAACACTTAGGATCAGTCCGATTGAGTGGGGTTGAGGCTTCTCTATACATTCATGTTGTTGTTCCAACAGTTTGTTTCTAAGGCTTGAAATTAATTGCTTCTGAATCTTGTGTAATTTGTAATGGATTGTTCATATTTTTTGAATATATGGTTCTAGGTGGATTTTTGTATTTTTGGCGAACGGTTATTATACAGAAGATATATTTACCCGATCGCCAGTGCTACGTTTCAGATGCGGCACACTTGGTTGCATCAAAATTCCAGCACAACAGCCCAATGGCCTTTCAGACTAGCCCAAAAGTAGTCCAAAACTTATTGTGTCCTCTGAATTCACTGTAATTTGACCCGATCGCTTATCTCGGCACGTGCTGTGCTCTTGTTCTGTATTGCAGTCAAAGAAATAGTTGTGTTGATTTTGGTTGGATTTTGTTGCTTTAAAATAGGATGTAGAAAACGTAATGAAGTTGAAATGTCAGTTGTTTTGTTTGTAGAATGGGACATTCGTGCATTTGTTGCTGCCCAAAGAGAAAAAGATAAGCAGGTGACGCCACAACTTCTTAGAGTAGTTCTTAAAATATAAATGCAGAACGAGGCAATCAAGGATAGCGGACTTTTCCCACGTGTACGCTGAGCTGCCGCTAATTGTAGTCTTTGATATATGCAAGCGGACAGACGTATGATACATGCAAACAGACATGCTGATCATAATACTCGGAAAACTGGAAACGTCGGGGAATTGAATTTAAAAAATCCGGAAAAGTGTATTGATGCTGCAAAAATAAAGGTAACACAAATCTGCAAATCTTTGTGTTTGTATTGATTTACTTACTTATTAGCTTACACCCTTGGGCTCTGGGGCAGTAATATGCAGAGATTCATGCGTTGATTTCGGCGCTGTATAAATTGTTTGTTTGTGTGTTTACTTAATTCCCTGCATGCCTTTCTTCTTTCTTTATTTTCTTCTTTTCTTTTGGTTTTTTCCTTACTTGTTTACTTCATGGCTTATCTATCTAATCTTACCAGAATAGACCCATTCCGTTTCCGGTACGAAGGTCGTAGGAGGCAACCAAACCTGGCTTTTTTTTGGGGGGGGGGTTCATTATATCTTGTAGTATATTTGGTTATGGATGCATGTTTGCTTTCGTTGTGTTTGTTTCAATTTCTCAGTGCTAAGCCAAGAGATTAGCTGGGAAGAACGTCTCCGAAATGACCTATTTTGTGGCAGGTTGGGCGTAAAACCTTAACTCAGTCAATGAATTATTGGTTCGTAATGCACATGATAACAACAACAGCTATTTTAAAGGCATTCAGTTACTATATTATACCCTATTGACCTTGACTGCAGATCGACAAATGTAGCTCATTTTTGACATGCTGTCTCACCATCAGCAACTCACTGAGCGCTGATCATGTGAGAATGTGTATTGCTGCGATGTCTGCGAGTGTGTGAATTGCGCCGATGTTGAATGAATGAACCGTTTGTTGGCAGCATTGGTTGATGTTGCATGTGGCATTTCGTACGTGTTCAGATCGAGACGGTTCTGCACAAGATCTTACACGAGTTGAAGGTTCTGTACGCGAGGCACGCGCCGCAGCTGAAGCCGCGCAAGACGTCGACGGGTAAGAGCAGCTCGGCGACGTCGTCGTCGGCGTCGTCTCGTGGCAGCAGCAGCAACAGCAGCAGTGAACAGTTGTCGAGCGAACCGATGCTGACAGACGCCTGCGGCGGCTGCAACGGAGGCAACACCGGCCTGGCCGATATCTCATCACTTGACGTAGTTGATCCGGTCACCGATGTTTACAACATCCTCGAAGGATCTGCATTAGTTCCTTTTACAGAAGTATGTCATTCTGTTCCCAGCTATCAGTCGGTCTGTCCATCCGTCTATCTTGTAGGCTCTTGTAGAGCTTATAACTCAAGAATGGAAACCACCAGCTTCATTTTAGCAGCCATTTTTAAAGGCAAACCTGGATTTGCTGCTTCTCCCTTCATTTTCGTCTCTGCTTGCTCTCGAAGGGACTGTTTGGTAGTAAGTAATGCGAGTTTTTATCGGCTGGAAGCTTTCTTGTTACCCAGCCAACAGTGCCGAATCACCGAATGAAACTCAAGAATGGAAAGTTGTTAAAAACGGGAAATTGATGAAAATGTTCACCGTGGCATGCAAAACTGGCGAATCAATTTTAGGTCAGAGAGGTCAGGGTCATAATGTCACAGATTACTCGGAGGTAATTCTGCTGTGAGGCCAATATCATGTCAGCCATCATGACCGTACATCTTTTTCTGCTGAGCTGCATAACAGAATGAGAAAACAATCATTGAACGATTATTTGCACCTTATCTGTTGATAATGTCCTTCTTGGCACAAATTTCACAGATGAAGAAATGTTACATTTTGAATATGTGGTGTTATTTTCATTTCTGATGATAATTTGGTTTTGTGCAGTAAAATTTGTGTGCATGTTGTATTCTTAGGGCCAGTTTTTCCACTGCAAGTTAATCTGTCATCAACGTGGATGGGAGCTTAGTTTGCAATGGAAAAACCAACCCTTAGTCTTTTGTGAAGTGGTATAATTTTGGCAAAAACTGTGTGTAACTGATTGTAGCAATACTTGAAAACGGATTCCTTCCTCGAGATATGTCGACACACTTACGTACGTATTCAGCCATTTAGCGATTGGCATTTTAATTTTTTTCGAGTAAACTGTTTTGCGTGGACTTCATTAATTTGCAGTTGGTTTGCAGTTTGTAAACCAAGGCTGATTACATGCTAAATGGCAACTATTGTATTTTATTACCAGTTGCTGCAAAGTTTTTAACAGCACTGTCAGTTTTGGCTGTCTACTAAAGACATTTATTACTGGCCCGCCTACACATAGTGTGGGTGGGCAGACTAGTAATGGTCGCTGGCGTCTGTGGTCGTCGTCTATCGTCGTGTGTAACACTCCACGGCAGGCCTGCAGGCGGCTTCGCCCGCGCAGGCCATGCGATGACGTCATGCCGCCTCCATTCTAATTATAGCTCCACGGCTGCACGACGGGCCAGTCCTGTTACATCCCAGTTACAATGACACCTTGTTTTTAGGAGTTTTAATGTATGCAGCACGGTGTAGGCTTTGGCTGTAATGCTATGTTTTACATTGCATTTCAGTTTGTAATGTGGTGGTACAGAGACAATGTAGATTACATTGTTGAGAACCCTGTGTCTTCTCCATAAGTCTAATGCATTAGTTGCCATTGGCAAAGGCATAAGAGTTGTAGAACTTTGCTCCAATAGAATCCTCTATTTGTTAACTGGGGCTGTTGGCTAACCGATATACAACATAATGTTTATAAAACGGTTGTTGTTGTTTTACAATTTGTAACATGGTGCAATGGCGGTCGTGGTCTTATTAGGTGGACTCTTCGACAGAGTCCACCTAATAAAGCCGGTCTCAAATGTCTGTCTGTCTGTCCATGCGTACGTCCATCCGTCCGCAAAAAGTCTTTCTTCGATTTTAGTGAAATTTGGCATGTAGGTAGAGGTCGATGTTATGCAGTATGACCCGATACAAGGTCAAGGTCACAAGCCCTTCAGAGTTGAAATCCGGCCATTTTCTAAAGTTATCTTCTCCGCCATTTACAATGGGATCTGGCAACTGACCACAGATTCTTAAACTAGGGCATGATATCTAAATTTGTTTGGGCCGGATTTTTGATATTCGGTCTACTTTTTGTGTCACATGACTTTGAAGTTGGCAGAAATGTCAGTTCTGAAGAGTTGACCGTCAGTCCCTTACGCGGCTAATTTATTGTATTATCCATTGCAGGTATATCGAGTTATTGTGGACATTATCAAAGAGATTGGTGTGTATAACATTTTATTGAGTATTATTTCGCGAATGTTCTTGTTATCGTTCTAACGCGAGTATAGTTGTATTTCGTGAGAATAAAATAGTTTTCTAACATTCCCACTTCTTAGTACCGTATGTGTTAGTGACCTATGAGATTGTGTGAGTGTGAATGCAGTGTGAATATTTGTATCAAATGTGTTGTGTGTGTGTTTTGTACTTTAGCGTTGCAGCCTCAGCTGGTTCCATTGTTGGGTAAACTGGTCGACCAGCAAGAGTCTATATATCAGCTTCTTGCCAACCTGGAACAGAAGGTGCAATTGCTTTGCTGCTACCGGTTAACAAAGTTGTACCGGATTAAATGAAATGCTGTTAATTGCTAATTATTACTTTGCCCCAGCAGGGGTGCGAAGTATTGTGATCAGTGTGTATGTATGTTTGTATGTTTGTTTGTCTGTCTGCTCGCATATCTCAAAAACCGCACATCCACATTTCACGAAATTGTTTGTACATGTTACCTGTGGCCATGGCTCGGTCCTCCTCTGATGGCAGTGCAATAAATAATACAGTATGTACTTTTAGTTGTTTTGGTAACATCATGTTTTCATATAATGGAGGGAATTGGCGCTAATCAGAGATGAGGCGTATGTTTAGTCCAGTTTGCTAGGTGGCAGCACCAGTCAGACGTAAGGCAACGTTGTTAGGGTGAGATCGCCAGTTGGTGTCACCAAAGGCGAAGTCTGCCATCGTTGACTGCATCTTGTTAATGGATTGGTTTGAACTGTATGGCAAAATGTGTAATGTGTATTCGATTTTGATCATGTTGCTTTTTCAAGTTTCACTTTGTGTCGTCAATACCTGCCCTTTTACCATCAGCAGTCTAGGTTTCCTGCTGCTGCTGTTTATGTATGGAACAGTCTATTGCAGCATGTCTGATCAACAACTTCACTGCAGTCATTTCAGAAGTGGTTCATTAACATTAATGTGTAAAACCTTAGCTTGGTCAATCATTAATCCTTTCCTTAACTTGTTTATTCCAGATTTTTGTCTACATCATAGTGACAGACTGCAGCACTAAGTTGCTGCTCTTATCATGCTGCATGTATGAAATGATGTTACCATACATCAGTGGCGTTGGATTGCTGATAGGAAAGGATGGGATGCATATGTTGTTACGCAGGCAAATGTTTTGCTACACCACATCTGCAAGGCCGGCAACGGCTGCATACCAAAGCCGCCAAAGAAAGAAGGCGTCGTCACCACCAAGCGTTCCAAGGAACGCGTAGCACCTCCTTCAGAGCATTCAGTTGCCTTAAATACTGACTCCCATGGAGCTGCATCCGCTGAAGAGAAGCTGGCCAGGCAAGGACGTTAAACATTAATTACCCATTCATACGGTAGTCTTGTGGGAGGGGCTCTCACCCAATCACCGCCATTTGTGTGTTTGTCTGTCTGTTTTTCACACGATATCTGAAAAATCGAGGCAGCTCGGATCATCAAACTTGACATAGAAATGTTACACCATGAGTCCTGGAAACCCATTTATTTTGTGGCCAAAGGTCAAGGCACAGAAACAGTGCTGGCTTGGGTGTTTTGCACTCTTGTGAGTGCTGGCTTTGTGTAATTTGTTACATTTATTGAGTGTGTTTGGTGGTCTATATGATCATCATCACGTTTACATGACCTAACCACGTTCTTTCAGCGATGGCTTGCCATCCATGGGCTCGTACATGCTGCCGTCAACCTACAAACCAAATAACCAAATTTGAAGTCTTATCTCCACTCACTACGAAGATATGAAAGGCGATACAAAACGTCGAAAATGGGGTGGTTAGGGTCACTCAAGGTCACTGGAAATAGCACCATTCATTTTAGCACATACGAATTCCATGTTCTCGGGCAAGAAAAATCATAGTATTATTTATTGTCACTTGCTCACAACACGTTATTGAGGTGCCTAGCCTTGTTCTAGCTGTCTTGTGAATACTCCTTTACGAATCGTCAGAGAGCAGAAATAGATGCAGTAAGTAAGATAACCATTAGCTGCATATACTGAGCAGCTGCTGTATGGTTCAGATATGTAATTTTAATGTGAAGTCATGTAGCTCGAATAATGTATCAACAGTCGAATGTTGGATATTTTTTGTGCGTTACAGGGAATTCCAGGTTCTGTTCAAAGATGTGTCAGGTACGAAACATCTCGGTGTAATATACAGAACTAAAACAGCAGTCAGTCGTGCTTAAATTATAGTGTGTAGTGGTAAAAGTTTAGCTGTGTTTGTTTATTTTTTAGCTATACACTTAACTCTGTTACACGTCAAGAAAATCGATAAAAATGCCGATACAGTGATCTGCAAAGATTTTCTTATAGATTTTAGGAGGGCTGTTGGCCATCCCATTTAAACTGGAATTTGGTAGCATAATGTTATTGTGTGTAAAAGTTATCGATACAATTTATTTGCCAGATGCTGTAATGCTTGGTGATGGAGATGGGGCTTCAGCAGTAGGTCTTCAGGGTCAAGTGATTTGTTGCACTACGTAGTAGGTTTATGGCAGTAGCATAGTAGTAGTCCAGCATAATTTTGCTGAGTCCTGTGTAGTTGTGTGTTTAAACTCTAAACCAAAAGCTTTAGGTTGATGTAAGAGTAAGTAGTGCAGCATTAGTGAGTAAGCGACGGATTGTTTTAAGCCGACATTAGTGGAAGAAGCACGTCTACGTGTCAGAAGCAATTAGAGCATGTCGACATGGTGTATTGGTAGCGTCGTTGGTCTCGATCAACGAGGTTAACCTATACTGAGCCCGGTTAGTACTGGGATGGGTGACTGTGTCCGGGTTCGACTCCCGGAGGCGGCACTTTATTTTGGTATGTAACCAACCACCCCGGTCGACTCAGCCTTCTACCCTCCTTGGGACGGTAAAATGAGTACCAGCCAAAGGGCGGTGATGCTCTGTGGCTGGGGAGTTAAGGCAGGCATGGTGTAATTTGCAGGTAAAACTATGTGATCCATGTCTGAGCGCATTTGAGGTAGTTACGACGATGCGCTGTACAAATCGACGTATACTTTACTTTACTGATACCTTGCAGTGTTGTGATGATGACTCACAGATACTGAACTGACTCTATGTGTTTGCTGTGAATGTACAGAGGCATTCCGGAGACTGAACATTGATCCTCACAGGTCTCCCAGCACTACTATCTGTACAATACCCGTCAACGGCGATGAAACACTGGTCCAAACTGAAGCAATGGATGTCTGCATCACGTCAAATGAGGTTTAAAATTGCACTCCGACATTGCATTGTTGTTAGGCTTTATACACAGATTTTAAACAGTTTTTTATCAGTAAGAAAATAAATTTGTTTGGAAATTTAGGCAGGTTAAGATAATCTGCGGATGTAATTCTGTTTTGATGGCAAGGTCTGAAGTGCGGGTAAAAGTTTTCTTTAATAACTGGACAGATGCCAGTAATCGACAACTTGAGCTGCCATACAATCTCAGACTAGTAATGTGACGTCTGTCATATTTATGTTCATTGTTACGTAGTTGCTTTGTCGTCTTTGAGCTGCAGCAGAAACAGATCTGATAAATTTTAGTACAGTCACAACATCCTTTACAGGTGGAATTTTTAACTAATTGATATCAGCAATACAAGTCTTAAGTTTACACTACTTTACTAACTGGTCCTCTGTATTCCTTTCTCTTTATTCTGTTCGTCTTGGAGACTTTTGAATGTTCTTAATATTGTAAAAAGGTAAAGGCTTCCCATACTCGTTACCAACTGTTGGGCCCGGTGCTGATCCCAGTGTACAGGCAGTCATCCCACAGGTGACTTAAGTCATCCACCCGGTGGTCGGCCTCCATTGCTTTCTGCCAGGCCTGCAGTTACCTTCCCATAGCACTGTGATAGAGGTTGGTAGAGTTGGAGCGGATGTTTTTTTAAGAAGACATCGTGGATGATGTTATAGAGAATGTATAAAGGTTTGGTCTTTCCCAAAGATGCACAGGTCTGGAACGAATAGAGCCGGAAAGTCAGGGAAGCAACTGACTTAACAAACGTTCACTCATGATGTGTTCATAAATATGTGCATTGTGGTAGTTATGGGGCTGCCTTGGCTGATGTGTAAGTTTGTATGTCGCATTTATGATCGTATAAATGTTTGATGTTGAAAATGTGTAGCTGGATATTGATTCCAAGTACAAGATGGTAATGGAGGAGCTCCAATTTCTACCAGTAGCTATTGACGGTTAGTAATAATTATCGTGTTATTAGCCAATGCAGTTTAATAGACTACCACTTTTCAACAGGCTTACCAGTTGGTGATGTATTATTCAATAAAATAAAGTTTTCATGTGGCTGTTGAGTATGCTTTCATCAGGATGACATTTGCACGACGAAATGTTGCTTTAAGTGAAATTGCATTTGTCGTTAGTTTCATGTATTTGATTTGCAGCATATAATTCATTTAACCTGGCTTTTGTTTTTATGTGTGTTGATTTTGTGTTATCTTTTAGTTAAGGATGCATGTTTGTTTTTGTTGTATTTGGTTTAGTTTAGTCTTGCGGTGTGATAGTTGTCATCCCCTGTTGTAGGCGCTAGCATAATAATTTAAATGAGCCTCTCGATCCCTTTTCTTTTTTGGCTGGCTGCTGAACAAAAAGGCAGCCAGAGTTGAGGTTAATGTATCGCTGACCTTCCTTCACTGGGTAGATAGCTCTCCGCCCCTGACCTTTTGTCTCTGATATAGCCATATTTGTGTTGAAAAGTGACATTAAACTCCAACTAACTTCACAGCTCATGATTGTTTGTGGCATTTAGTTGATGTTCCAAATAGTCATCATTTTCTGAAGCTGTTCAAGAAACAAGAACCTCTCTCACAGTCACAGGTTTTTAGTTTTACAGCAGTTGTTACTTAAGCATAATTACTTCTGTCTGTGCGTAATTTCGGCTGATGTAAAAAATGAAATCACTACGTATTTGCTTAAATTTTAGATTGCATTTGTTGTTTGATTTTTCATAGTTTCATGGTATTGGATCACTTCATAAAATAACCACTGTGCTAAGTGTGGATTTTGAACTTTGCTGATATAGTCTAGTTGACGTATGTGCAGTATTAGCTGGTATTTTGCTTTTTATAGTTCTAACTCAATGAAATGCTAATGTCTTTGTAATTGAAATAGGTCTTTCGAATTGCACAAGAGCTGTCGTCGCTGGCTGTGTCACTGCCGCTAAACCTTAGTTCAGCAATATTTGTTCGAACGGTGTGTATTCAATGGTTTTATTAGTTAATAAATCAGTAACACACACCTAAACATTTTACGACCATTCTCAGGTCGACCTGTGTTAATAATGGAAGGACTTTGTTGGAGTAAAGTTATACTCTTTACTGTTTGTTTGTTTTTTTTTGTAATTTTGTGTATTTGTATTGATACGGATTTTTCCGCCAAGAATAAGCTAGCGGCGTCAAATTTTTGCACGGTGGTTCATCAGCATCCTGGACAGGGAATCTCCCATTTTAGAGAACTTTGCTCTTCCAGAAGCCCAAAATCGGACGAATCAGCCAGCGTGCAAACAAAGGATGTTCACCGTATTGGTGGAATATTTACATAGTGACGTTTTATTTATAGTTCAATGAGTGCGTGGGACAAACGCCGTGCTGTAAATGCACCGTTTGTGAAATCGCACGGCGTGTGGACGTTGGATCGGCATGTGTGAATATATAGCCATCCCCGAAGACGGACGGTCTTGTTCATTTTTATCAACAGCGTTGTTATAATTCGCTGATGCTTTAGTTTGTAAGTAAGTAAGTAGAGAGCTTCTAAGGTGCAATAATCAAAAAGTCACAATGCGCCGTGGCTGACTAAAACCTAAATAAATACGATTTCAGCAAGTTTCTGAATTGTCCAAAGCTGATGTCTACGTGTTGTAGTTCCGGTGGCAGATCGTTCCAGATTCTGGGTCCGGTCGTGTATTGTGACTAAATGGATCAAGCTATTTTTCGTGTGAGGGTTACTACGGAGAATAACCACTTTGTACTAGATGAGTATCTGGATCCACCTACAGAAAGGGAGTCCTCCCCAGAGGTCTTAGTAAATTGACTTTGAAAATGAGATGCAAATAATAATAACAATAATAATACACATTTATATAGCGCCATAAGGTCTGGTTTTAAAAATAGCAGTCATTACAGTGACTTGATGTGTTGACTCAGATGAACTTGTTTATGTTTATTCCATGGACAGCAATTGCTGAGCTGTTGTGCAATCTGTTTTAGGACGAAGACAAAATAACGCTGATGAAAGCCTTGATAACTGGGTATGCAACACCTTCACTGAATTGTTGTAATGCAATGTTTACTTCAGTTTATAAAGTGTATCTACAAAAGCACTTGCAGTTTGTTGCTTATACTAACATCCTGAAAGCAGAATTTGTCTCTGAATCATATACTTAAGGTTAAAGACGACACTGCTTTAGGATGAGATGTGCCAGCTACACAGGTATCGTGGTGGACAGCTCTTACTTGTTCTACCAGCTCCCAACCTATGTTGGAACTTGGACAACATGGTCTTAAGGTGTTCTTTTTTTGTGCTGTGTCATTTAATTGGATGCTCTGACCATGGCTGGAAAGGCCGAATGACCGTGTATGCTGAGCCGATAACGATCAAATGAGATGGTGACTGTGCTGGAATGAAACTGCTGCATCTTCAAATCGATTCAGTCTAATCAAAATGTGGATTTTTATAGCGCCTCTTAAACAAAGTTCTCAATAGGCACTGGCTATGAGTATGTATGCTCACATAGCTGTGTCTTAAAGCCGTCTTTAAACTATCCTACTACTGATATCATTCTCTTTCAGTTTGCGTGAAAGATGCATTCTCCATAACTGATATACACCGTGAGTAAAAAAAACAGACCCATACGACTTCAATATTACGTCAATAACTAACTAGACCTATGCATTACGTGTACAAAAATATATTGCTATTGAAGCAGTGTTTATGACCTTGTGCCACAGTTACAGTGGTCCGGGTTTTTTTGACTCACAGTGTAGATACATTTTGCAGTTCTAGATATGCTAGCAGGTTCTGCAGGTAATCTGTTTGAAATAAACTGATACTGGACTTAGTGACGTTATGTACACTAAGAATTCGCACGCATTGGTTTATTTTTGTTTCGTATGCCGTGTATTAACTAGTTGTTGTATTTTGTTATTCCAGCCCTGAAGACACTCCTTATTCCTGTGGATGTTTCCAGTTCGATATATTTTTCCCTTCCGGTTATCCAAAGATTCCACCGTTGGTTAATCTACAGGTTTGCTTATTTCAGTTGTTTTGGTTTTAATTATAAAGAAAGTTCATTGAATGAAACCCCGTTGTTTTTATTTTTTTGTGTGCATTCTGATGTTTTGACAGACTTCCGTATATTTACCACAACAGTAATTGCTATTGTGTAGTCATTGGTGTCATATGGAGTTTTTAATAATTACATTTTGTTAGTAATTATTACTCAACTTGGAAGTGTTTTTTCTGTCTTGTTGTAAATAACTAATGTCATTACCACAATCGCGTTCTCGTAAGTTTACTGTGATGCAGGCTACTTCGCTTGAGTCTGCATCAATGATGCATTACTGACATACATCTAATCAACTTTCAGTGCTGTAGTCTATAATTAGGTGGTGCAGTTGCACAACGGGTAGAGCATTGGACTTGCGATTGGCAGTTTGTGGGTTCAAATCCTACTCGGGGCAAAATCTGCATAACAACCTTGGGCAGTTTGTTCACACCTATGTGCTTCTGTCACCAAGCGGTATAACTTGGTACCGGCCAAGAGGCAGTGATGCTCTGCGGCTGGGAAGGTAACTGCAGGCCCAGTGGAAAGTAATGGCAGCCTACCACAGGGTGGATGACTTATAGTCACCTGCGGGTTGACTACCTGTACACTGGGATTAGCTCTGGGCCCAATGCTTGATAATGAGTATGGGAAGCCTTTACTCTCTTTAGTCTATAATTAGACAACAGTTGCTTGGTCTGGTGTATATGCTGACTGCCTGTATGTGTTCTGATTGATTCTGTAGACAACTGGCAGTGGTACAGTTCGCTTCAATCCAAACCTTTACAAGTATGCAATTAATTTATGAACGTTTCTTCTATGACTAGTTTTTTCTATTACCTGTGTAGTTCTTCCCGCAAAAGCGAGGGAGTATGCTTTTACCGGCGTTGGTTTGTGTGTTTCTGTTCGTGTGTCTGTCTGTTACCACGATAACTAAAAAAGATTGTGGACAGATTTGTGCCAAATTTTATGGGAAGGTTCCTAAGGGGAAGGGAAGACCAAGATCGCGTTTCGTTACGATCGGTAGAGGGATGTGGAAGTAACGGTCATTTTGCAGGTGAATCTGTGCTATCCGGTTGCACTCTTGAATTTATTTTTTCACCTGTTACAAAAGGGAACCTTTGGGAATAGTTAATGCGGTTTTTAGAGGCAGGTTGCCCTTCCATCACCCAACCAGACACTGAAGAGGACAGAATTAAACTTGGAAAATGACAAAACATTCATCTGTTTGTTGTTATTGTTGAAAGATAGTGCAGTGTTCAACTGTGTATACTAAACAGTGTATACTAAAATTGCTAGTATCGTGGCAGTTTGGCCTAACTGTTAAGGCCTAATGGTCTGAAGAAAACAAAGACGTATGCAGTAATACTAAATGTGTGGTATTGGAGCACAAACTGACCGAATGTTATGCAGCCTGGCCATATGACCATCTAATGGACATTGCACTTCAGCTGTGTGTGCTTGTGTTTGTGTGAATAGCTGTGGCAAAGTGTGCCTGTCGTTACTCGGCACATGGGACGGCCAACAGGGTGAACAGTGGAACGAAACCACATCGACTGTGTTACAGGTTTCTGTCAATCACTGCTACTGGCTTATAGCATGTCGAGCATCATTTGCATACTGGCTGTGGACAAGAAGTACCATTTTATGCTTTCTTCACCCGACTGCATCGGCAAAGGCTTTATGTTTTTAGGCTGTCTGATTGCCGCATTCATCCATTAGTTCGCCCGTTCTTTCATCCAGATGGATCATGTTGCACAATATCTCACGAACGGCTTGAGCAATCCCGATGAAACTTACCGAGAATATTCACCAGCCCCTACTGATGACTGATTAGATTCTGAAGGTCAAGGTCAAGGTCAAGCAGACCGTCGAGGTGGCAGAGGCATCCACATCAACGTTAGGCGTCGAAGTCCATCTAGTTTCTCTTTGCAGAATGCTGATTATCTTAGTGACTAATGTGGTCTCTTTTTCCAGTTAAGTATGATATTCTCACAGAAAATGAATGCTGTTTTCGGTTTCTGATGTTAGTGAATTTACTGGATGACAGTGTGATAATGTTGATGTACTGAAAGGTTTTTGCTGAGCACTTTAGTTGATGGCTTTACTGTACCTTTGATGAGTTTTTACACCTTAGTGAGCAGCTAAGAATGTTTGATGCCGAAGGACGGCAATAACAACTATTTTATGATAATTATGCAGGTTAGCTGTGTTAGTAAAGTAGTAGTAAAGTATGCGTTGATTTGTATAGCGCATCGTTGTAACTACTTATAATGCGCTCAAACATGGATCACACAGTTTTACCTGCCAATTACACCATGCCCGCCTTTACTCCCCAGCCGCAGAGCATCACCGCCCTTTGGCTGGTACTCATTTTACCATCCCACGGAGGGTGGAAGGCTGAGTCGACCTGAGTGGTTGGTTACATACCCAAATGAAGTGCCGCCTCCGGGAGTCGAACCCGGACACGGTCACCCATCCCAGTACTAACCGGGCTCGCGTAGGTTAACCTCGTTAATCTAGACCAACGCATTACCGCTATGCCAAACCCGCCACCCGTACCGTCTGATGTTAATTTTAAAAAGTAGAAAAATTTAGTTGTTGATTTATGGTTTTAAAAAACTGTTGTATATTAGTGATGCTGTGTTCATCTTGATGTCTATCACCGGCTTGTAAATTGATTGTCGGCAATGTTGCCACTCTGTTTTGATGCTGAGGGTGACTGAATACTGTGGGTGAATGGTGAATGTGACAGGTGCTTGTTTCAATACAGTCACTGATTCTCGTACCGGAGCCGTACTTCAATGAGCCTGGCTATGAACAGGAAATTGGCACGGAAGCTGGCGAGAAGCATAGTGCCGAGTACAATCTTGGTATGCGGTGGTTTATTTTAGCGTGGATAAACTTATTTTGGCGTGGATCTGTTCACTGCTGGTTTACAGTTTCATTATATAGCATCAGTAGTCTATGATTTCTCATGTTCTGTCCGATGCCAGCACTCACACTTAAATGCACATTCACCAATGAAGTCTTTGTCTCAGCAGCTTTTTTTCACTTCATTACTCCAAGTTGAGACAAGTTTCACACTGGGAACAATTGGAGAAGATTTTATCCAGTCATTAAGATCATTCTTCTGCTTTTTTCTTTACTCCCATCCATCTTTCCTCAAGAGGTCCGACGATTGTGAATACTTTCCACTTTTCTGCAGCAAATTTTTAGGTCAACTCCTCGGAGTCGACCTAATAAAGTGGGTCTCAAATGTTCGCCCATCTGCACGTCTGTCCGTCCGTCCACAAAAAGTTTCTTCGATTTCAATGAAATTTGGCATGTAGGTAGAGGTCGACGAGTGATGCATGACGGTATGCAGTATGAACCGATCCAAGATCAAGGTCACGAGTCGAAAATTTGGCCATTTTCAACAGCTATCTCCTCCCCCATTTATAATGGGTGCTGGCAAATGACCACTGATTCTTAAATTAGGGGGCAATGCCTAAAGCTTGTCGGGGTCAGATTTTTTATTTTTATCCTAGTTTTTGTGTCACATGACTTTGAAGTTGGCAGTAAGTAGGAGTCGACCGTCAGTCTCGTATGGGGCTAATTTATCAAGTTTGTGGCTACTGTACCCAACTTCCTACCCTGATTACAGGTAAATTTGGCATGAAAGTGTGGGACCATGATGTGTCATACCATGCCAATTTGCACTTGAAAATTTGCTTTTAAAAATTGCAGTAATTGGGTAAGTGTCTAAGTAAATAAGTAAGTGACAAATTTATCAAATGCTGAAAGCAGAATAGGCCCTCTCCGTTTCCAGGCTGGAGGTCGTACGAGGCGACTGATCCTGGCTTTAATTTTTTGTGTTAATTTTATGTTATAGTATTTGTATTTACGGATGCATGTTAGCTTTGTCGTGTTTGTTTCAGTTTTTCAGTACTTGATTGGCTTGGAAGAACGTCTCCGAAATGACGTATTTTGTGTCGAATTGGACGTAAAACCTTAACTCAATTAATCAGTCTTGTTGGTGATGTGCAGATATTCGTATAAACACCATCAAGCATGCAATGATAGGACAACTGCAGAATCCAAGTCAGGGTTTTGAAGACGTTGTTAAAGCACACTTCTATTTAAAAAAGGATCGCATTCTGCAGGTATGATAAAGAATTTAGATTATTACTGTATAGGCGGGCCAGATTAGTAAGGGTTGCAGGCGTGTGTCGTTGTATGTAACACTGCGCGGCGGGCCTGCAGGCGGCCGCCAGGCGATGACGTCATGCAACCTCCAGTCTAATTATAGCTCCATGGCTGCACCGCGGGCCAGTTTTGTTACGTCCCGTTAGGGCGACACCTTGTTATTTCAGATGTGAAATGGTAATTGCACAACTGATGTACTTAGTAACTGTTCCTGACCACCAAATTTTCTCCTGAATAGTAAATGGATGTGGTATAGTATCATTAGTATGGGACGTCATCAACTTCGACGTGTGAGCAGTATTTTTTCTATATTATGTAATAAATAATTGTATGATGTGATATAAGTTTTGTACATATGATAAACATGCACAACTGTTCTATGGTGATTCTATGGGTCGGCCTGTGTTAGCCGACACCTCCGGCTATGAACTGGAAGATGTTGTTGGAAACAGATTCCACTGTTCACATACCATTGCTGACAATACCAAGAGCATTGGGATCAGGGTTGTTAACAACGCCAGAGGTGCCAAGGCCAGAGGCGTGCAAGGCTGAGGCCACAGACCCAAGCCAAGGCTGAGAATGCAGAGTAAAATTTTTTCCAGTAAATGCCAAAGTTAGTCCAGTCTTCCATTTTTGAGTCATTTTTACTGTTCTGTAGAAAAACTGCAATAACAGATTCAACTAGATGACAAAGGCAGTTCCTTACTTAAAACGTAGTATGAAGAACATTTTAAAATACAATGTATGTGTAAGTAAGTAAGCCAGGCCTTTTATGATAAGTACTTGGCAACTCAAAAGTTGGAATTTAATGCACATTCACAGTAATTCAGTATTGCATTATTTAGATAATATGGCGGTTGGCCTTGTTATTTATTCCGAGGCCAGGGCATTCAAGGCCAAAAGCTCAAGGCCAAGAAATTTGACCTTATGGCCAAGGATTAACATCGCTGATTGGGATTAGACAGAAGATGATAGAGTTGCATTCAGTGTCGTCTCCATATCGTGTACAGATGATGGGCAGTGGTCCAGTAACTGCTGTGCTGTCTGCAAATGTGTAGGAGGTGGAACAGTGGAGCAAGTCGTGCAAGAGTTCGAAGTTGGACCGAACAATCCAGAACCTAAAGTCAGAACTGCAGAAGTTGGAACCGCCGGCAAAGCTTGTAAATGCCCTGAACGTTCCATTAAAGTCGACACAGATCGTTGAATCGATGACGATGTAGTGCTGGCTAGATGGCTGCAATCTTCTTCTTACACATGACGCGGTTCTTTCGCATCGGAGAACTTTGTGCAGTTCATCTATTTATCTTGCTGATTGTCAGACAGTCTGATTAGATCTGCTGGCGATATTAGCCACGAGATACTTGAGTGGTCTTAACAGTGGCTGCAGTGTTGCTCTCTGCTCTTTCCAGTATGCCGTCAGACGATGTGTAAATACATAAGTAACTGGCGTAGCTAGAAGCGTGCACTGTTGATCCCTTATGCACAGTGATAACAGTTTCTAGTGTTGTTACAGTGTTCATAGCATGGTAATTGTAATTATCCGTGATTTTATCATTGATGTTAGCAAGGTTTTGTACATAAAATCTCTCGTCTCACAGAGGTTGATGCCTCCACTGTCTTCTTTAGGCGTTGTATTTTGGACCGCGTACATCGTTTTTGCATCTTATTTAGTGGTAAATTGTACAAAGCGTGAACGTTGACGTACGATCGAGCTGTTATTGACAAAGAGCAGCAGTTTGCTGGTTACTGAAGTGGTGTTATCTTGCAGTCTAGGTCCATTGCTGATGGTGAGTTATTGATGTGGTCCTCAGTTCAGTCAGTCCTCTTCGTATTTTAATTTATTCTCATCGTTTTGTTGCATGTCAGATGGTCGTATTCTCTCTCGTTGTCTATCTTTCTATCCTCACATGCCGATAGGCAAGGTGTGGATATATCGGTTACTGTTTGTGTGTGTGTCATGTTTTATGTGTATTTGTACGTAAGTTCTTGTACTCTACTTGTTTCGCAGATCCTTTCCACTATAGGCACTGTTCCCTCTTGACTAAGACGTGGACCAGATTTTCTGTGCTAATAAATTGCTGTTTATAGGCCGCATCACATGCATGCAGTGCATAGGTGCGTGTATTGTTCACGCGGATGTGCTTTGCAAAAATGGATAAACCGATCGAGTTGCCATTCGGGGGCTGACTCGTTTGGGTCTAAGGAACCATGTATTAGACAAGGGTCAAGATCAGATGAACCCCTTCACAGCTGCAAGGGTTGACGATGCAGACTTTTGCCAATGTACTTCATTCTGTTTACTGACCACTTTATTGACCATGTAGAGGAATCAGTCGTATGGGTTTGTTCAGGGCAATGACCTTGACCTAGATATTTGGCATGGTGATTTGACTTGACCCTGTCTAGGTCAAGGTCATGATCAGGGTCAAAGGACGCATGAAAAACTTAGAAGATGAAAATGTTTTGTGACGGAGCCACCTGCATGTCGTAATGTGGACAGCAATGGTGGTTGCTGGGCCGCTTAGTCTGTACCAGTCACAGAGTTCTGCAGGTGACTCGGTGTCACAAAATTTTTCCTCTGTTATTTTCTGCATCCGTTGTTTGTGCTAACGTAGCCGGTGCAACCTCGATTATGGGCTTTCTAGCTTTGTTCTGATTCATGTGGTATACGTCGCGAATTGCATCGACTCACATAAATTTTAGGAATAAGTAAGTAAGCATATTTATATAGCGCAGAAAATCATACATCACACTGCGCTGAAATTGATTTCCTGGTGCATCACTGTCCTGGTAATTTGGTCGTCATCATCGGTCTTTATTTCCGAGTTACTGCCCTGTAGTAGTTTTGTGTACAGATGAGCTTCAGACGCGTCAGTCTGTAGACTTAACGAATTATTCGACCGTTCGTTTGTCATTTGTATCTGCCGTTTGTCGGCAGCATGCTGACAAGTATTTACATTGCGATTTGCAGTGACGCTGCCGTTTGGAGTTGCATGTGACTGCATGAAATAAGTATTGTCTTCAGTAGACTTGAGATATGTAGTTGGCACCGGCATTGCATAGCCGATATAAAGACAGCTGGGATGAGTCTAGGCAGGTCGGGGTCAACGTTTTATGTTCCTTTCAGTGCGTTGACTGTTCGTTTGGTGACAAGTAAGACAGCTGGCCCACTAAACACGCGTGCCATTTATCCGCAAAGGTTCTGTTCCGGAAAAACTGGAGGATGGAAACCGAGGGAACTGGATAACCCAGGGATCACGTTGGAAGCGACTGTTGAACGCAGGTAGGTTGTGGCTGAGCGTCAGCAGTCTTTGTCTCTTACACGAGTGAATAATTTGAAGCGCAGTTTTCTGTAGCAGAACGTGACTGCAGTGAACTTACAGGACTCGGTCGAGTTGCTGGAAAAAAACTGACTGATGCAAAGCTAAACGTTGATTTTTTAACTAAACATTGGTCTTTTGTCATGTAGGTTTTGACCTTGCAGAGTGGTCAGCGGACACTAGTGTGCTCAGTGTCATAACTTTGGTCTGAAAAGTGTGGGGGACCAAAATCGAGGTGTAATTATAAAGAAGGGGATCCGTCCCTACTCCAAGAATTGGGGGAGGGGTCCGAACTCCCGCCCCCTGAAATTAGGCCTATGAGTGTGCTTGAATTATTTGTCCAAATGGCAAGTAGCTGTGGTCAGTTACATGCAGATGCAAGGAAACGATCCATGTAGGGTCTTCCATTCATTTTTGTTGAATGAATGATTGATTGATTGAGTTAACGTGACACAGAATAGGTCGTTTCGGAGACGTTCTTCCCAGCCAATCTGTTGGCTTGGTATTGAAGACAACAGAAGCAAGCAGCATAGGAATAAAATGGTATAAGCTAATACCAAAAATACAAAAATGGTAACCCAAAACAAATACACAAAAATGAAGTGTAAACCTACACCGATATGCAAATTTTAAGAACTGTTGACAGGTATGTGCAGAACTGACCTTCACAATACAGCACAGAACAGTTCTGATCATTTTCCCTCCTAACCTCCAGACAATCATGATCATCACAGCTCAGATGCTGTCTATTTGAGGGGAGGGAGATGTAGACCGAGGTCTTGATTTCGAGACCGGCATTCTGCTGTCTTGATCTTGAAAGATCGGTTTTAGCTGTTTTGGAGTAATCTGTTAGCATGAACGTCTTAAAATTATAATCCTTTTTGCGCAAGTTAATAACAGAGCCGGTTCTACCTATTACGCCGTGGCCTACCCAAACTCGTGCCTGGCCTGGCCTAGCCAAACGAAATTTTGCCCCACGTACACTACTCCTGTTGGCCTACCAAAATTTTGCTTGGCCCTTTGGCCTACCCATATGAAAATTCCTAGAACCGTCCCTGGTTAATAACAAAGATTGAATTTTTTATTAACTTCACTAATACCGTTTTAGGAATAAGACTGCACATGCGGCATAGATAAATTAACTGTTATTGTGATCAGTGTGTATTTGCTTTTTGTTTATTTCCCGGTTTTGGTCTCGGTTTCGAGAGAGCTGGTCTTGATCTTAGCCTTGGTCTTAGCGCTGCTGGTAGTGTAGTGTGCTCTATATACAGAGTGTTTCTGTTCGTAATACTAAGTATGCACAACACAGTACCTGGCGGACCACTGCCAATTCATCACAACCACTGGCCACTGGCGACTTCGATAGTTTAATGTGGCTACCTGCGAAGTTTCAGGAACCCGCACAAGTCTGAGTGATCGATCCTTCACGGCTACTGGTCCAGATCTGTGGAACAATCTATCACTTCATCTCCGTGACTTTGAACTATCACTTCTTGAGTTTCGCCGGTTACTGAAAACACATTTGTTTGGTTGATGATCCCAGCGCCTAGTGACTTATTTAGATATAATGCACTTTACAAATGTACTTACTTACTTAATTGCTATGGACACAAATATGAGGTTCAAAAAATTAACGCTCAGTTGCGGCTGGGCTTCCTGACTTTCCCGGGCCCCTGGGCATTCACTCCGTCCGTTCCCCCTCTTGGCATCACTGCACAATACCGGTGATACAGACACGCAGAGATCGCTGACTAAGCCAATTCGTTACAACGATCGGCTAAAAAGTTGTATTGCAGCGTTTCAACGTCTACAGCTAACGTCTCTTGGTGCCGTAGTGGGTAGTACTGTCGGTGTGCTCACCGTGATCTCTAGTGACAGTCATAGCCATTGGCGTCGCCAGCTATGGGTGGGGCACGTGCCCTCTCGACTTACAACAATTAATTTTTTTTCAGTGCACTTTGACATGTACAAAGTCTGACATCGACTATATGTCGACAGTTGCCTCCTGTAAAAGCCCAGTAACTTTTGCGTGTGCCGCTCCTGGCACCAAATCCTCGACGCCACTGGTCATAGCAAAATAAACCCAGCTGGATCTGTTTACGCGTTTAGTCGCAATATCAGGGCCGCCGAGAGCTAACGCGGGAACCGTGACAGTTAGCACTTCCGGTCCCGTCCACAGTCCGCGTCTCTGATGCCCCCGTCACTGGCTGATGGTCGCATGCAGTCAGATCAACGCGACAGACGACGCTGATGTCGATGCAGTCTCGGTTTGCGATAGTAGGTCGCCGTCGCACAGATCGACAGAAGGACGAAGACGACGATTGTTCCAAACGTGA
>Ga0209780_1000297_pt1 | contig 25037 bp, 23 predicted proteins | sample WorMetexBAHAMAS2_FD_187384 | JGI IMG/M metagenome (GOLD analysis project Ga0209780, IMG submission 187384) | Marine gutless worms symbiont microbial communities from Max Planck institute for Marine Microbiology, Germany - Inanidrilus exumae... | ecosystem: Host-associated > Annelida > Digestive...
CGCATCAGGTTGATGATCTGCTCGACCGAAAACCGCTTCCTCGGCATCTCAATGCCCCCTCTCCTCAGGACCCAGATGCCAAGCTTCCCTGCCAATTCATCTGGATCGGGTTAAGGGGGGCGGGCCAGTGCCCATGAGGTGCTGGGCCAGCACGTCCAGACCGCCGGGCCGCGGCGGATCGTCGTCCAGGCTGCGCTCGCCCACCGCCTCCACGGCGGCGCGGCACTCCAGCAGCTCGAATAGGTTGGCCGGCACCAGGATTGCCCGGCTGGGCTGATCGAGCCGGTGTCCAGACCGTCCTGTCCGTTGCAGCAGTCGGCTGACACCCTTCGGTGCCCCCACCTGGACCACCAGATCCACCGCACCCCAGTCGATGCCCAGGTCCAGCGACGAGGTGGCGACCACCGCGCGCAGCCGTCCCGCCGCCATGGCTGCCTCCACCTTGCGGCGCTGCTCCACCGCCAGGCTGCCGTGATGCAGTGCGATGGGCAGGTTGTCGTCGTTGGCGTACCACAGGTGGTGGAAGACGATCTCCGCCTGGGCGCGGGTGTTGACGAAGACGATGGTGGTGGCCGCCTTGCGGATCTCCTCATAGACCGCCGGCAGCGCGTGCACCGCCATGTGTCCGGACCACGGCATCCATTCGCCGGTGTCGAGGATGGTCACCTCCGGCTCCAGCCCTTCCGTGGTTTCGATCAGCCGCACATCGCCGGCGTCCGCCGCCGGCGATAGCCACGCCCGCAGGGCGTCCGGCCAGGCCACCGTGGCCGAGAGGCCCACCCGCCGGCAGGCCGGCGCCAGCGACGCCAGACGCGCCAGGCCCAGCGACAGCAACTCGCCGCGCTTGTTGCCGGCGAGGGCGTGAAGCTCGTCGATGATGACGCAGCGCAGGCCGGCGAACATCCGCGCCGCGTCGGCGTAGGACAGCAGCAACGCCAGCGATTCCGGCGTGGTCATCAGCACGTGCGGCGGCCGTTCCCGTTGGCGGCGGCGGCGGTTGTGGGGTGTGTCGCCGGTGCGCGTCTCGGCCCGCACGGGCAGTTCCATCTCGGTGATGGGGGCCACCAGGTTGCGGTGCACGTCCACGGTGAGCGCCTTCAACGGCGAGATGTAGAGGGTGTGCAGGCCCATGGCCTCGGCATCGTTGGCGGCGATATCCATGAGCGTCGGCAGGAAACCGGCCAGGGTCTTGCCACCGCCGGTGGGCGCCACCAGCAACGCGTGGGCGCCGGCCTCGGCGGCGTCCAGCATCGCCACCTGATGCGCATGCGGCCGCCAGCCGCGCGCCCGGAACCAGCCGGCGAAGGGATCGGGTAGCGCTGCGCCCATGCGGTTATACATAAGGCAGTTGCGGCTCGAATGATTGCCGAAACCGCCGGAGGACACCCTCAACGTGGCCGTCCACGCCACCCACATCCTGCAACACACCGAGGCCGGGCTGTGGTGTCCACCGGGCGGCTTCCATGTGGACCCCAGCCGGCCGGTGGACCGGGCGGTGATCACCCACGGCCATGCGGATCACGCCCGGCCCGGCCACCGCCACGTGCTGGCCACGCCGGGGACCGCAGCGGTGATGCGGGTCCGCTACGGCGATGAGGCGTGGGACACGGTGCAGACGCTCGATTACGGGCAGGCATTAACCGTGGGTGACGTGACAGTGCGGCTGGTGCCGGCGGGACACGTGCTCGGCAGCGCCCAGGTCGTCTTGGAGCACGGCGGGACGCGGGTCGTGGTGTCCGGCGATTTCAAGCGGCGGCCCGATCCTACCTGCGCGCCCTTCGAGCCGGTGGCCGCCGACGTGTTCGTCACCGAGGCCACCTTCGCCCTGCCGGTGTTCCGCCACCCGCCGGATGGCGGCGAGGTGGCGAAGCTGCTGGACTCGCTGCGGCTGTTCCCGGACCGCACGCACCTCGTCGGCGCCTACGCGCTGGGCAAGTGCCAGCGGCTGATCGCCCTGCTGCGCGCCGCCGGCTACGACCGGCCCATCTGGATGCACGGCGCGTTGGTTTCGCTGTGCGATTTGTATGAGCGCGAGGGGGTGGCGCTGGGTCCGCTCCGGCAGACAGCCGATGCCGACCGCAAGGAGCTGGCCGGGGAGATCGTGCTGTGCCCGCCGGGAGCGTTGAACGACCGCTGGTCGCGCGCCTTCACCGACCCCCGGCCGGCCATGGCCTCGGGCTGGATGCTGGTGCGGCAGCGCGCCCGGCAGCGGGGTATCGAGCTGCCGATGGTGATCTCCGACCACGCCGATTGGGACGAGTTGACCGCCACCCTCGACGACGTGGGCGCGGCGTCGGTGTGGGTTACCCACGGTCGCGAGGAGGCGCTGGTGCATCACGCCCGCGGCCGCGGCCTGGAGGCGCGGGCCCTGGCCCTGCACGGATTCGACGAGGAAGGATCATGAGGCGCTTCGCCGCGCTGCTCGATGGCTTGGTGTTCACCCCGCAACGCAACGGCAAGCTGCGGCTGCTGGACCAGTACTTCCGCGACGCCCCGGACCCCGACCGCGGCTTCGGCCTGGCGGCGCTCACCGGCGGTCTGAACTTCCGTCACGCCAAGCCCGGCACCGTGCGGGCCCTCACCGCCGAGCGGGTGGATGCCGAACTGTTCGCCTTGTCCTACGACTTCGTCGGCGACCTGGCGGAGACCGTGGCGCTGATCTGGCCGCCGGCGGCCGCCAGACCGACGCCGCCCGAACCATCCATCACCGATGTAGTCCGCATCCTGTCCGGCGCCTCGAGGGACGAGGCTGGGCGGCACATGGAGGCCTGGCTGGATGCGCTGGATGCCTCCGGTCGGTACGCGCTGTTGAAGCTGATCACCGGGGGCCTTCGGGTCGGCGTCTCAAGCCGATTGGCGAAGACCGCACTGGCCCGCTTCGGCGGCGTTCAACTGGCGGAGGTGGAGGAGCTGTGGCACGGCCTCGAGCCGCCCTACGCCGACCTGTTCGCCTGGTTGGAGGGGCGGGCAGCGAAGCCGGCCATCGACAGCGGTCTGGCTTTCCGGCCGCTGATGCTGGCCAATCCGCTGACCGATGCGGACCTGGCACGGCTCGAGCCCGACGATCATCTGGCGGAATGGAAATGGGACGGCACCCGCGTGCAGGTGGCCGTGCGGGGCGACGAGTGGCGTCTGTACTCGCGGTCGGGGGACGACATCACCGGGGCGTTCCCAGACGCCGGGACCGGCTGGACCTTCGACGCGGTGCTGGACGGCGAGCTGCTGGTGGTCCGCGACGGCGCGATGCAGCCGTTCAACGAGCTGCAGCAGCGCCTGGGCCGCAAGGCCCCGTCGGCGGCCATGCAGCGGCGGTTTCCGGCGCACGTGCGCGTCTACGACGTGCTGGGGTGCGATGGCGAAGACCTGCGGTCCCTGCCGCTAGTTGAACGCCGGCGCCGGCTGGAACAGTGGTTCGAACGCTTCGAGCCGCCGCGCCTGGACCTGTCGCCGCTGGTGCCCTTCGGCACCTGGGACGAGCTGGCCGAGAAGCGCGCCGCGGCCCGCGCCGCCGGCATCGAAGGGCTGATGCTAAAGCGCAAGGACAGCACCTACGACGCCGGGCGGCCCAAGGGGCCGTGGTTCAAGTGGAAACGGGACGCGCTGACCGTGGATTGCGTGCTGATGTATGCCCAGCGCGGCCACGGCAAGCGGTCTTCGTACTACTCGGATTTCACCTTCGGCTGTTGGACCGGGGAGGACGGCGATCAACCGAACCTGGTTCCCGTGGGTAAGGCGTATTTTGGTTTCACCGACGCAGAGCTGCTGGAGCTGGACCGCTGGGTCCGCGGTCATACCAGCGAACGGTTCGGTCCGGTACGCGCGGTGACGCCTGGACTGGTATTGGAGATCGCCTTCGATTCGGTGCATCCCTCGTCCCGGCACAAGTCCGGCGTCGCCATGCGCTTCCCCCGTGTGCGGCGGATTCGCTGGGACAAGCCCGCCGCCGAGGCCGACCGGCTGGACACACTGCTGGCGATGATCGAAACGTAGGGGTACGGCTTTTAGTCTCGCGCGCTGGTGATCCGCGGGCGCCGACCACCCGTATCGCCATCGATGCCACAATTTGGTGGCCCACATCTTCATTGGGGATCTCATGCCGCGCGATCTCGACGCGCCTCGCCCGCTGAATATCGCCGTCGTCGGCACTGGCATTGCCGGCATGTCGGCGGCCTGGCTGGCCAGCTCGCGCCACCGCGTCACCGTCTACGAGCAGGATCGGCGCATCGGCGGCCATACCAATACGGTGGTAGTGCCGGGGCCGGACGGCCCGGTGCCGGTGGATACAGGTTTCATCGTCTACAATGAAGCCAACTATCCCAACCTGGTGGCCCTGTTCCGGCACCTGGGCGTGCCGACCAAGGTCAGCGACATGTCCTTCGCCGTATCGGTGGCCGATGGGGCGCTGGAGTATTCCGGCACCGGCGTCGGTGGCCTGTTCGCCCAGCGTCGCAATCTGGTGCGGCGGCGGTTCTGGTCCATGCTGGGTGGCCTCAGGCGGTTCTATCGCGACGGTCCGGCTGTGCTCGACCGCGCCGATGCCGACTCGCTTACCCTCGGCCAATTCCTCGACGCCGAGGGCTACTCGCGTGCCTTCATCAACGATCACCTGCTGCCCATGGCTGCCGCGGTGTGTCGACTCCCTCAGCCGACATGCGCCAGTATCCGGCGGCCGCGTTCGTCCGTTTCAACCTTAATCACGGGCTGATGCGGGTCCGTGGACGGCCCGTGTGGCGCACCGTGGAGGGTGGCAGCGTCGCCTATGTGAACAAGCTCACCGACGCCTACGCGGACCGCGTTCGGCTTGGCGCCGGTGTCCGTCGCATCCAGCGCGACGCCAAGGGCGTAACGATCGAGGACGAAACAGGTCGCGTCGACCAGTATGACCGGGTCATCATCGCCGCTCACGCCGATCAAGCGTTGGCCATTCTCGGCGATCCTACGCGGGAGGAGCGGGAGGTGCTCGGCGCTTTCCGTTATGCGGCCAACGACGCGGTGTTGCATTCGGACCCCTTGCTGATGCCCCGGCGACGCGCCGTATGGTCCAGTTGGAATCATCTGGGCGACGGTCACGGCGACGGCACCGGTCGCGTCAGCGTCACCTACTGGATGAACCGGTTGCAGGGCCTGGACGACCGGTTCCCGCTGTTCGTCACCCTCAATCCGCTGCGCGAGCCGCAGCCGGGCCTGGTCCATGCCTCCTTCCGCTACGAGCACCCCATGTTCGACCAGCCGGCCCTGGCCGCCCAGCGCACCCTGTGGCGCCTGCAGGGGCAGGGCAACACCTGGTATTGCGGCAGCTATTTCGGCGCCGGCTTCCACGAGGACGCCCTGCAGGCCGGGTTGGCGGCCGCCGAGGCGGCCGCGGGCGTGCGGCGGCCCTGGACCGTCGACAACCCCAACGGCCGGCTGCCCGTGCCGCTGTCGGCGGAGGCGGCATAACCGTGGAACGTTCGGCGTTGTACATCGGGGAGGTCGTGCACCAGCGGCTGCGGCCGCGGCGGCATCGACTACGCTATCGGGTGTTTTGGATGTTGCTGGATCTGGACGACCTGACGCGGCTCCACCGCACCATGCGCCTGTTCTCCCACAACCGGCGCAACGTGTTCGCCTTTCACGATCGCGACCACGGACCCGGTGACGGGACACCGCTGCGTGGCTGGATCGACGATGAACTGACCCGCGCAGGAATCGAGCTCGATGGTGGCCAGGTGCGCGTGCTGTGCTTTCCGCGCGTCCTCGGCATGGTGTTTAACCCGATCTCGGTTTTCTTTTGCCATCACCGCCACGGGGACTTGGCGGCCATTCTCTATGAGGTCCACAACACCTTCGGCGAGCGGCACGGGTATCTGATTCCGTTGGGCGAGGACGATCGCGCCGCGCCGGTGGTCCGCCAGCACTGCGCCAAGGCCTTCTACGTGTCGCCGTTCATCGCCGTCGACGGCGAGTACGGGTTCCGCACCGCCGTGCCGGGCGAGCGAGCCGGCCTGGCCATCACCTTGCGCGACGGCGACGGGCCGCTGCTGTATGCCGCCATGAGCGGCCGCCGGCAGCCGCTCACCAACCGGTCGTTGGCCACCATGTTGTTCCGTTTCCCACTGCTGGCGCCGAAGGTACTGGGCGCCATCCACTGGGAGGCGCTGAAGCTTTGGCGGAAGGGCATTCCCATGTTCCGCCGCCCTGCGCCGCCCGTGGATCTGGTTGGCATCGAACGGAGCGCACGTCCATGACCCGACGTCTTCGCGCACCGGAGATGGGCTTGCCTGACGAGGCCGTCATCGATGTGTCGATGGCCCGGCCGCGCGGCCCGGCAACCCGCTTCCTGCTGGCCATGGCGGCGCGCATCGAGACGGGCAGCCTGCTGATCGAGACCGTCGACGGTACGACGGTGATGGTCGGCCACCGGGACGCTGCTCCGCGGGCCGTGGTCCGCCTCAACCGGCCCTCCGCCCTGGTATTGAAGCTGTTTTCCCGGGGGCCCGTGGGGTTTGCCGAAGCCTACATCGACGGCGATTGGGACAGTCCTGACCTGACAGCGTTCCTGGAGCTCTGTGCGTTGAACGAAAGCGTGCTCGGCGATCGCGCCGCCGGCCTGGCGCCGTTCCGCGCCCTTAACCGTCTGCGCCATCAGGCGCGCGCCAACACCCGGCGCGGCAGCCGTCGGAACATCTCCCAACACTACGACCTCGGCAACGCTTTCTACAGCCGGTGGCTGGACCCGGGGATGACCTATTCCTCCGCCCTGTTCGATGGCCGTGCCACGGACCTGGACAGTGCTCAGGCCAACAAGGACCGCCGCATGGCGGATATTCTCAACCTCCGGCCCGGCCTGTCGGTGTTGGAAATCGGCTGCGGGTGGGGCGGCTTTGCCGTCCGCATGGCCGGCGAGTACGGCTGCTCCGTCACCGCCGTGACCCTATCGCGCGAACAGTACGAATACACCCGCGCCCGCGTCTTCGAGGCAGGGTTGGCCGAGACGGTGGACGTTCGCCTTCAGGATTACCGGGACTTGACCGGCAGCTTCGATCGCGTCGCCTCGGTGGAGATGTTCGAGGCGGTGGGCGAGGAGAACTGGCCGCTGTACTTCCAGGTCTTGCGCGATCGGCTGAAGCCTAGCGGCATCGCCGCGCTGCAGGTGATCACCATCGCCGAGCGGCGGTTCGACGCCTACCGGTCCGGAGCCAATTTCATCCAGCGCTACGTGTTCCCCGGCGGCATGCTGCCAACTGACGCGGCATTGCGGCGGGAGGTGGCCCGCGCCCGCCTGGCGCTGCGTGATGCGTTCCACTTCGGACGATCCTATGGCCGTACGCTGGCGCTGTGGCAGGACCGCTTCCAGGCCGCCTGGCCGGCCATCGAGGCCGACGGCTTCGATCGCCGGTTCAAGCGGATGTGGGAGTTCTATCTGGCGTACTGCGAAGCCGGGTTCCGCGTCGGGACCATCGATGTCGGCCAGTACCGGATCGTGCGTCCGTAAGGCACCCCCAATCATGCCCGGTCAGCGCCTGTCCGCCGGCACCATCGGCCTCTACGCGGCTCCGGCGTTCGCCCTGGCCATGCCCACCATTCCCGTATACGTTTTCCTGCCCACCATCTATGCGGAAGACTTAGGCCTCGGCCTCGCTGCTACGGGGATCGCGCTGCTGGCCGCGCGGCTGTTTGACGTGGTCACTGATCCGCTGGTGGGCTACGCTAGCGACCGCTACGCCACCCGCTGGGGCCGTCGCAAGCCCTGGATCGTGGTAGGCGCGGTGCTGGCAGCCGCCGGCCTGTGGGCCCTGTTCCAGCCGCCGGACGGCATCGGCGCCGGATATCTGGCCGCGTGGGCGGTGATCCTGTACCTGGGCTGGACCCTGGTCGCCGTCCCCTACACCGCGTGGGGTGCCGAACTATCCGACGACTACCACCAGCGGGCGCGGATCACCGGTGCCCGCGAGGCGACGATGATCGTCGGCGTTGTCGTCGCCGGTGCACTGCCGGCCGTGTCGGCGGCGGCCGGCGGCAGCGAACGGGACGGCTTGACGCTGGCCGCCGGAATGGCCGTGGCCGTAGGCGCGGTGGCGGTGGCCCTGCTGCTGTGGCGGGTGCCGGAAGCGCCGACGGTGAGCCAGCGCAGGCCGGCACCCCTGTTTGACCGCGCCGCCTGGCGCGCCGTCATCGCCAATGGACCCTTCGTCCGCCTGCTATCAGCGTGGTTCGTCAACGGCTTGGCCAACGGCCTGCCGGCGGTGCTGTTTCCCCTGTACGTACAATACGGCCTGGGAGTCGGGCCGGAGATCCGTGGCGGGTTGATCTTGGCCTATTTCGTCGCCGGCGTTGCCGCGATCCCCTTGTGGCTCCGTCTCAGCCGGCAGTACGGCAAGAACCGGGTGTGGTGCTGGGCGATGGTGCTGGCCTGCGCCGCTTTCGTCTGGGTGCCGCTGATCCCCGAAGGCGCCGTCGCCCTGTTCCTGGTGGTCTGCCTGGTAACCGGGGCGGCCCTCGGCGCTGACCTGGCACTGCCGCCGGCTATGCAGGCGGACGTGATTGACCTCGACGTCCTTCGCACCGGGCACCACAGGGCGGGACTGTTTTTCGCCATGTGGAGCATGGCGACGAAGCCGGCCTTGGCCTGCGCCGTCGGCATCGCCTTCCCGGCGCTGGAGGCCTTCGGCTTCGAAACCGGTGGTTCGAACGCACCCGCAGCAATCCTAGCGTTGGCAGTGATCTATGCGGTGGTCCCCACCGTACTCAAGACAGGGGCGATCGTCTTGGTGTGGAACCATCCGATCACCGCGGGACGGCAGCGAGCCATCCGCCGTCGCCTGGATCGACGGGCCACCACCCATCAGGGGATCCACTGACCATGCGATGGGCCGCTCGTCTTGCAGCACTGTTTTCATTGGGCATCGCGGGGTGCAATGACATGAAGCCGGAAGATTTCGCCGATGGGGGACCGCGATTGGTGGTGGAGGAGTACTTCGCCGGATCGACCCGAGCCTGGGGCGTGTTCAAGGATCGCTTCGGCGCCGTGCGGCGGCAATTCGTCGTCGACATGACGGGCACTTGGAACGGCCGCGAGCTGGTACTCACGGAGGATTTTGCCTACGCCGACGGTGAGACCGGCCAGCACACCTGGCGGATCGTCAAGCGTGACGAGCACACCTACGAAGGCACAGCCGACGACGTGATCGGCACCGCCGTCGGCCGCGTCTTCGGCAATGCGGTTAACTGGCGCTACACCGTCGATCTGAAGGTGGGCGACGGCACCTGGCGGGTGAAGTTCGACGACTAGATGTTCCTGCAAGGCGACGGCGTGATGATCAACCGTGCCTGGGTCAGCAAGTGGGGCGTGCACATCGGCTCGGCCACCATCGCCTTCGCCAAGCTCAATGCACCGGCGGATGCCGTCATGAACGACGAGGGAGAAGCCGCCGCGTCAGGGGGAAGTACAGCGCGTACGGCAGACACCGCATCAGCTTCAGCGGCCAGCTCAGCCGTCGGGGAAACGTGATTTCGAACCGCCGGCTGTCGAGGCCGGAGACGATGCGTCGCGCGGCCTCATCAACCTCCATCAAAAACGGCATGGGAAAATCGTTTTGGTCGGTGAGAGGCGTCCGCACGAAGCCGGGATTGATCAGCGACAAGCGAACGCCATGGCGTTCCAGGTCGGGCATCAACGCCTCGCACATGTTGATCAACGCCGCTTTGGTGGCACCGTAGGCGGCCGCCGTGGGCAGGCCGCGATAGCCGGCCACGGATGACACCACGGCGATATGTCCGGCGCCGCGCGCGATGAAGCGCGGCATGACAGCCACCAGCCCATGCACCACACCCATCAGATTGGTTTCCACCAGCATCCGCACCGGCTCCACGGCGAAGTCCGCCGCGGCGAGCGGCGCGTGCGTTCCGGCGTTGAGGATCACCAGATCGGGGAGGCCTAGATCGCCTTCGATGGCCGCTAGCGTCGCCGTCACGGCGTCGGCGTCGGTCACGTCCAAGGGGTAGGGCAAAGATGGAGCCCGCTTCGCCGACCGTATCCGCGGCCAGCGCGTCCAGGTCTGCACCCGTACGCGCGCTGACCGCGATCCGATCACCATTGGCCGCTAAGAGAGCGGCGACGGCGCGACCAATTCCCTTTCCGGCACCGATGCACCAGATCAGGCGGCTCATCGCTCCGCCGACATGGGGGGAAGGCAGCGCTGGCAGACGTAATCGATGGTGGAGCCGTCGCGTGCTTCGAAGCGCATCCACACCCACCGGCCCTTCTCGTCGTACCAAACCTCGTTCTTGAGGTCGCCGGTGTAGCGGAAATGCCGGGCGAGGACCGACTGATCGTCGATGATGATGGTCTCTTCGCCCAGCGCGTCCATCCCGATGTTGGAGATGCGGCCGGAGATGGTGTTGATCACTTGGTCGCTGCCGATCACGCCGGCGTTCCAGTGGTTAGTGGGAAAGAAATCGGGCGGGGTGCGAAACACTCCGTTCGGGCCGTCGACGACCAGCTCGTCGCGCTCCCGGCGCACGCTGACGGTGGAAACGTCGCCGTCGTCATTGGTTTCGGCGTCCAGCGACACCAGACAGCCGTCATGCCAAAGGGATGCGGAGGCATAACTGTAGCGGTAGGCGACAATACCCAGGATCCGCACCTCAAGCTGCATCCGCACGTCGACGTGCAGCCCCTCGTCCGTTTGTCGAAAGGTGAGGGTCTGCCGACCGATGGAACGGCCATTGCGCTGAATGTCGAATTCGCGGCTGTCGCCATACAGCTCTATGGGATTCACCGGTTCCACGGCTCTGCTGCAGGCTCCGGGAGTAGCGTGCGCGTCCCGCGGTGCAGAGGCCAGCCCTGCTGTCAGGGCGATTAGACAAGCCACGCCCACGGCGTGTTGCCAACGAGCCATCAGCGGCCGACGTGCCCATCGCCCGGCGTGCATTTCAGGTCCTCAAAAACGGTTCGATCAGCCGCCCGCCCGGCCCGGTAAGCTTGACCGGGGCGTCGAGGATGATCAGGCAAATACACTCACCGTCCGGATCCGCCACTGGTCGGTGATCGTCACCCGCCTCCTTGGCGTCGAAATCGCCGCGACCGAAGGCAACGCCACCATCGGAGTAGCCGCCAGCCAGGACCGTCGTATACTCCTCGCCTTTGTGACCGTGTTTGGGCATCACCGTCCCCGCCTGTACGCGCAGCAGCGAGGCGCTGAAGCCACTGCCGCTCAGCGGCAATCGCGCTTCGGCGATCCGCCGCCCGTAGCGGCGCCACCGCAGGTCGCTCAGCCGGCCGCCCACGTAGCGGCGCAATGGCGACGGCACAACCCTTCGCGTTTCGTCGTCCAGGACGGCCGTTTCCACAGGGACCGATGGGATCGGCTCGTCGAGGCGGGCCAAGGTCTGGTCTAGCAGCCGCGCCTCATCGCCGGCCACGGGGCAATCGAATGGGTCGACGTGATCCAACATCGCGCCGCCAAGGGCCTCCAGCCGACGCACGTCCGCCCGGCAGGCGCCGCAATACGACAAGTGCGACGCAACGGCCAGCGCCGGTCCTTCAGGCAGGCTGCCCGCCGCGTAGTCGAACAGCAATTCAGCCGACGGGTGGTGATTGATCATAGATCGTCCTCCGACAACGATTCCCTAATCCGCGCAAGGGCGAGTCGTACCCGGGATTTGACCGTGTCCAGGGGCAGATCGAGCTCCGCCGCGATCTCGCGATGAGTCTTGTCCTCGAAAAACGCCATTCGCAAGATCTGCTCTTGTTCCGCCGGCAGGGTACGGATGGCCTCGCCCAACACCGTCGCCACTTGGCCGGCCTGCAGTTCCTGATCGGGAGCGTTCGTATTGATCCCGTCTTCATATAGGTCGCCGGGATCCAATTCCGGCCTGGATTCACACCGAAACAGGTCGATCCGCTTGTTGCGGACGATGGTGAAAATCCAGGTGGACGCCGTCGCCCGTTGACGGTCGAAAGTCTCCGCCTTCCGCCAAACGGTCAGCATGGCCTCCTGCGCCAATTCCTCGGCGGTCTCGGGGTCCGACCCCCGTTTGATCCCGAAAGCCCTCAGGCGCGGCGCGAAATAGCGGAAAAGCTCGGCGAATGCCGCTCGATCCCGCCCTCGTGCAACCGATTCAATCAGGCCGCAAAGGTGACCGTCGGGAACGCTGCTCGTCTGAGGCACTCTCAGGCCAGCCATAAGCCAACGGGCCCCACGCCCATGCGCGACACCGCCTGTATCAGTTGCAACAACCGCGACACTCATACCTGCCTCCGTTCGGCCTCGCAACGTGATACGTCCGCGACGTGGAAACGGATCATCCAGGAGTCGATTCAAAGCCCGGAGATTTCGCGTGTCATCGCAAGAGGTTCGGCCCATAGCTCGCGACGGCGGTCGCCTGGAGCCGTTGCTCAGCCGTCCTCGGGAGCAGGTGTGTCCCTGTCGCGGTTCTCAGGACGCGGCCGTCGGCGCCGGTCAATGCCCGAACGGCGGTCCGGATCGGGGCGCCAACCGAGGCCGGATCGGCGGTCTTCACCCGACCGGCGGTCCGTGCCCTTCCTTCGATCGACGGTATTTTCCTCCTCTGCCATGGGCTGTGTGCGTGTCGTTATGGGTGTATGCGACGGAAATGTTATAGAGCGGTGACATGCGTCGGTCATCCCCTCTGCGATCGGTTTGCCCGTGGTTCGCGTACCCGTCTCGGTGGTCGGATCGGTGAATCAGCAACCCGTTGCCGGTTGATGAGGGGGGGCGCGGCCTGTATAAGTGCCTGCGACGGCATAATGTTTCAGGTGGTTCGTAGAAGGGGTCCAGTGCACGACCCCAAGGGTCGGGAGTACCTGCGGCTGGCAACGTGGCCATCCGCCCCTGGTCCCCGACCGCACGCGAGCCGTCACCAACGCCGATGTTCGCCACCGCACGGAGCCAAGGATTCATCATGACCGAGCGCCGCAGACTGAGCGACAAGATCATCGATGCCCATCAGCAGGCCGTAGCCGAAGGCAAGACGGAGGTGGCCGAATTGCTGATCCGCGCTCTGGAAACCGAACTGTCGGCCATCGGCGGCAGCACTGTCGAGCAGCGGGAAACGGTGGACGAGGTCGCCAGCGCCTTCGAACGCCACCAGCAGGGCGCTACGAAGAGCGGATAACGGGGTGTTCCGGCCGCCTGAATGGCGGCCGGACGTGATCAGGCCGTCGCCGCAGCGGCCACCGGCGCCGCGGGTTCGACGCCGTGAACCTGCCGCAGGAAACCATCGAATATGACCAGCGCCCATAGCGCTGCGCTGTGATCGCGCATGCCGGACTGGTGCTGGTCAACCAGCGTGCCCACGTAGTTCATGTCGAACATTCCGCTATCGGCCATCGCTGACCCGGTGGCTGCGTCGCGAACGCGCTGGCGAAGCGGCCCGCGGAACCAGGTCGCCAATGGGACGGCGAAGCCCATCTTGGGCCGGTACAGCACCTCGTCCGGCACGTGCGGTTCGAGGGCCCTCTTAAACACATACTTGCCTTCGCGGTTGCGGAGTTTGAGCTCCGGCGGCAGGTTGACGGCCCATTCCAGGAACGGGTGGTCGAGGATCGGCACGCGAACCTCCAGCGATACCGCCATTGCCGCTCGATCCACCTTGGTGAGGATGTCGCCCGGCAGGTAGGTCTTCAGGTCGGCGTATTGCACCCGCGCCAAGTGGTTGTCGGTTGGCGCCCGGCGCATGTGGTGCTGCAGCACCTCGATGGCATGATAGCCCTGGAGGTCGCGATGCATCGACGGGCTGTACAGCCGCCGGCGGAGCCCATCGGGCAGCACCGAAACGCTGTGGAAGTAGCCTTCTTCGGTATCCCGGGCCAGGGCCTCGAAGGTGGGCTTGGCCCGCAGGACCTTGGGCGCCCAATCGGCCTTCGGATAGACGCCTCCCAATAGGCCGAATAGCGGCCGGCGCAACGGTGCGGGAACGCGCGAGCGCACCAATTCTTCGTAGTGATGCCAGCGATAGCGGCGATACCCGGCGAACACCTCGCCGCCGCCGTCGCCGGAGAGCGCCACCGTCACCTTCTCCCGCGCCAGCGCGCACACCCGGTAGGTGGGCATCGCCGAGCTGTCGGCGAACGGCTCGTCGTAGAACGTGGCCAAGCGGTCGATGAGGTCAAAGGAATCGGGGTCGACGCGGCGTTCGCGATGCCGCGTTTGATAGCGTTCCGCGACCATCGCCGCATATTTGGATTCGTCGTAGGACCGATCGGCGAAGGTGATGGAGCAGGTGTCGACGGGTTCCGTGGCCAGGCCGGCCATCAAAGCCACCACGCCGCTGGAATCCACGCCACCGGAGAGGAACGCGCCCAGCGGCACGTCGGCCAGCAGGCGAATGTCCACGGCTTCGCGTAGACGTTCAATCAACTCGTCGCAGATTTCGCTTTCGGGCCGTGACGCCATGTCATGCAGCGGCACATCCCAGAAGGGGCGCGGCGCCGCCATGGGCATTCCCCGGCGAAGGGTAAGGGTGTGGCCCGGTGCCAGCTTGGCCACCCCGCGATAGATGGAACGCGGATCGGGCACATAGCCGAAGGCCATGTAGTCTTCCACCGCTTGTGGATCGATCTGGCGCGGCACGTCCGGATGGACCAGCAGCGACTTCAGCTCCGAGCCGAAGACCACCGTGTCATCGTTGAGGACGCTGTAGTACAGCGGCTTGATGCCCAACCGGTCGCGGGCGAGGAACAGGGACTCGGAATTGGCGTCCCAGATGGCGAACGCGAACTGGCCGCGAAAGCGCTCCACGCACGCTTCGCCCCACTGCTCCCATGCATGGACGATGACCTCCGTATCGCAGCGGGTCTTGAACTGATGGCCAGCGGCGATGAGTTCGTCGGAAAGCTGGGGGAAGTTGAAGATCTCGCCGTTGTAGACGACGACCACCTGTCCATCTTCGTTGAACAGCGGTTGATGGCCGCCCGACAAATCGACGATCGCCAGCCGCCGATGGCCTAGCCCTACGCCAGAGCCTACGAACAGGCCCGATCCGTCGGGACCGCGATGGGTGACCGCGTCGTTCATCCGCGACAAGAGCGACCGATCGATGGGCTTCGCGCCCCGGTGATGGAAAACGCCTGTGATCCCGCACATCGGTTTGTTCTTCGTCCTTGTCCTTGCAGGCTTGGTTCGGTCTGATGGTGGCCGACGACCGCGGCGGTGCTATGACGCGGGTTGTCCGTCGAGCCGGGGCACCATTGACTCGGCATTGCCCAGATAGCTGGTGATTGCCCGCACCGCATCTTCGGGCCGGTCGACGTATTCGGCCGATACGACGATCGCTGCCGCTGCCTCCGATCGCCCGCGCACCCACGCCCACGCGTGATAGAGCTTGAATAGGTGCGCGCTGGCGGTGAAGCGGCCGTCCACCCAATACCAATGCACCGCCAACCGTTTGCCCTGCCGACTGGTCATCCGCGTGACGGTGGCGTTGATGGTTTGGCCGTCGGCGACGATCGTCGTCTGACGAGTGTCGATCCGCCGCCACGTCTCGCCGTCGGCAACGCGGTTGTGCCAATTCAGCGCTTCGGCGCCGTCACGCTGGAAGGCGTAGTAGGCGATGTAGTGGTCCACCTGCTGGCCGTCCGCCTGGAACGCCACCGAGGCCTTCGCGTCGGTGCCGACGAACACCGGCTGCCACGGCGTCTCGTCGTCTGCGATCCGACTCCACGGCGCTGCGACCTCCGGCGGCAGCAACATCAGGCGCGCCGCGCCCGGCCCGACGATATCGGCGTGCGACTGGTTCCGTGCAGCGGCGATGGCCGGTCCGCTGGACGCCAGCAACAACACGGCGATGCCGGCCAACACCGCCCGTTTCCAGGCGCTGGGGTCACCCGGCGTCGGGGCCGCGTGGTCCCGGCGGGTGGCCGCCGGCGGAACATCGTCGTCGCGCATGGCGATACCGATCGCCAGCAACACCACGGTCACGAAGGCGAAGAACAACCACCCGTAGACGATATGGTCGACACCGACGGCGACCTCGCCATTGGTCAGGTGGGCGATGATGACAATGCCGAAGGCGCGAAACCCATTGGCGATAACCGGTACCGCGACGGACAGGACGACAAAGGCGATGCGCCGCCACCACGCGCGGAACAACTGGTCGGCGCACAGCGTGCCCAACGCCACCGTGGCGATGAGAAAACGAATGCCCGAGCACGCTTCGGCGACCTCGAAGTCGGCGGTGGGGATGCTGATGAACACACCGTCGGAGTAGACCGGGATGCCGACCATGTGCAGCCCAATGACCACGAATCGGGCGGTCACGTCCTGCAGGAACGGCACCAGCGAGTCGCCGGCAGGGACCGCGAAGAACAGATAGGCCAGCGGGAACGCCAACGCTCGTGTCACCGACCAGCCGAGCACCGTAAGGACGCTGCCCTGCAGCATCAAAACCAGGGCCACGTGTTCGATCAGGTCAGTGCGCGTGCCGCGGCCGAGCAGCCATATCGCAGTCGCCGCCGCCAGGATGACGAGCCCCCACGACGTTGGGCGCGGGTCAAGATCGCGGAGCACCGGCTGCCGCGTCCAGACCAGCCAGGCTACCACCGGCAGGATGGCGAAGCCGTGATTGTAGGACGCCGACGTGATCCACACCTGGACTGCCGATGCCGCCGTCTCCCAGAACAAGGCCAGAATGAATGCGATGGCGATGCCGAGGATCGTCAACGCAGCCGGCCACGACGCCTGTGCCAGCGGTCGCGGGACCGACTCGACGCCCCGCGTTTCAGTCAGCATACCCGTCGTGTCCGGCATCGGCGTTCCGGGACCTCGGTCTTCTACGTGTTCGTGACGCTGGGCGTCGCGATGACGAGACGCTGCGCCGATTTCAGCGGCCTGCACCGCCGTGGCCTGGCCGGCAACGTGGGTATCGGTGGAGCCGGTGTCGTATGCGCCGGCATTGGGCGCCGCCGCCGGCCCGCTGGCCCGTGCCGGCGCCACGGTGTCACCCTTCGCCGTACTGGTAGTAGTAGGATCCGTAGTAGCCGCCCAAGCGGGAACCGGCAAGGCTGCTGCGGGCCTTGTTGAGCACCAGGCCCACGTGCTTGCAGCCGGAAAGCACCTCGATGGCGCCCTTGACCGCCGCTTTCGGCGTGTTCTCCGCCTCCACCACGAAGACCACTTGGCCCACGTACTTGCTCAACGCACCGCCTTCGCTGCTCGCCAGCACCGGCGCCGAGTCGAAGATGATGACCCGGTTCGGGTAGCGATTGGCGATCTCGTTGATGACACGCCCCGCCCGATCACTGGCCAGCAGCTCCGTCCCCATGGCGTGGGGCCGGCCGGCGGGGATCATCGACAGGTTCGGCACATCGGTACGCAGCAGGACCTCACCCACGTCGAGATTCTCGTCCTCGAGCAGGTCTGATAGGCCGAGCGCCGATTCGAGGCCGAACATGCCGGCCAGCGACGGGCGACTGAGGTCTGCGTCGACAAGCAGCACGTAGGTGTCGCGTTCCTTGGCCATGCTCATGGCCAGGTTGACGGCTGTGAAGGTCTTACCCTCGCCGGGCACGGCGCTGGAGACCATGATCAGGTTCGCGTGCCGGGTGTCGCTGGCGCCGTTGGTCCGACCGGCGAAGGCGCGCAGCATCAGCGGCCGCTTGATGACCCGGTACTCCTCGGCAAAGCGCGAGCGTTCGCCCCGCGGCGTCACCATGCCTGCGGCATGCAGCGCATCGAGGTCGATGGTTACCCGCTTCTGTTCGTCCGCCGGCAGCGAGCTTCCCGCCGGCGTGAGCGCCTTGTCGGAGCGCGTTTCCGGCTGTCTGGCTTCGGCGGCCGGGGACAGAGCCTTCGGCGGATCGGTGACCGCCGCCTTGCCGCCCGTCTTGCCACCGGCCTTTCCGGTGCGTGCCGGCTTCGCCGGCGGCGATGCGGGTTCCGGGGCGACAACCGGCGCCGTCACCTCGTTGGTCACCACGTCTGCCTTTGGCGGCGTCGCCGCGGGGGCCTTGGCCGTCGCAGGAGTGACCGCGTCGGGGGCATTGTCCTGGACCGGGGCGGACGCCTCGTCCGCCGGGCCCATGCGTTCCGCCGCCCGTTCGACCAACGAAGGCGACCGGCGTCCCCCCAGCTTGGCGGCGGCTTTTTCGATCAGGTCCATCGGCACAATCCGTTGATCTTGAGCGGGTTCAACAATAAGCGGAGCGCTTGGTGAGCCTTGACGCCCGGCCGGTTCACTTCAGGTCCTCGGTCAGCTTCGCCGGCAACTTCTCGACGATCTGCTGTCTCAAATCAGACGGCACCGCATTCGGCAGGCCGACCCGCGATTCGACCGCCATCAGCCCACCATAGGTTCCAAGTATTGCCAAAACGGCAACGGAGAAGCTGGCCAACCGCAGCGAACGCCACGACCGCCGGCCGGGCTTGCTGATCATCGACACCGTGCCCAGCACCGGCAGGGAGATAACCTGCATGAGCCGCTGGGTGCCGAAGAACGTGGTCTGCGTTCCGGCGATCAGTACGCCGAAGCCCAATGCCGCGCCGACGCCGGCGATCAGCACCACCGTCAGGTAGAGCGAACGCTTGACGCCCGTGGGCAGCAACGGCAGGCGCGGCGGCTCGATGATCCGGAACTGCACCTTTTCGCCTTCGGTATCCCGACTTTCGGAGATTTCCGCGGTTTCCTTGCTGGCCAGCAGCTTCTCGTAGTTCTTGCGGATGACGCCGTAGTCGCGGGTCAGCTTCTTCAGTTCCTGCTCCACTTGCGGGATCAGGTTGGCCTGACCATCCAGGCGGTCGACTCGGGCCTGCTGGCGCGAGATCCGCGTACGCAGGGTCGCCGTTTCCGCTTCGGCGCTCACCAGCTGCATCTTGATCTGGTTATAAACCTGGTTGGGAAGCACCTCGTTGCTGGTGCCGCCGGTGGCTCCACCCACAGGTGAAGAGGCACCCGGGCCGTACTGGGAGTCCGGGGTGCTTTCGGCATCATCGATGCTGACCCGTTCGACGCTATTGTCGACATTGCCGACGCCGATATCTTCCTCGATGCCCATGGAGTCGTCGAGACCCGGGCCATAGCCGGCTTCCGTTTCCTCACGCCACTGCTCGCGCAGGGCTTCGAGGCGCGTGCGGGCCGTCACCACGTCGGGATGCTGCTCGGTATATTGAAGCAGCATGTTCTCAATGGCGGTTTCCAGTTCCAGAATCCGCACCTCGACGCCAGACGGCGGTCCCGAACCCAGTGCTCCCGGGGCGTTGTATTCGATGAACTGCGGCACGGTGTTGAGTTGGCGGTTCAATTCGGCCACCAAGCTCTCCGCATCCTCGAGCTGCGCCTCCATAGTGGCGAGCTCGGCGCGCGACGCGGCCAGACTCTCGTAGTAGCCGATGTTGCCCGGCAGCAGGCCGATGTTCTTGTGCTTGAACTCGGCAAGCCGCTGCTCGGCCTCATTCATTTCCTGCTCGTACTTGCGCAACTGATCGTCGAGGAACTGTTGCGCCGAGTCGATGTCGGTCCGGCCCGCCTTGATATGGCCCTCGACGAACAGGGTGAACAGCGACTGCACCACCTTCTGGGCGGTCCTCGGCTCTACGTGCGCGTACTTGATGGAGAACAAATTGGGGCCGCCCCTGCTGCCGCTGACAGTTATGTCCTTGGACAGCTTGGTGATCAGCTTCTCCATGTCCTCCTGCTTCTCGACCGAGAGGTCGAGATCGGCCATCCGCGCCACCTTCTCTAGGTTGGGCCGGCTCTTCAGCGTCCGCTGCATGAGCGACACCTCATGCATCACGTTGGACCTGATGACCATGTCACCGAGCAGTGGTCCGAGGACGCTCTCGGTGTCCACGTACACCCGCGCCGACGATTCGTAGCGATCCGGCATAAACGCGACAAAGGTCCAGCCGATAAGGCAGACGGCCCAAGCGACGCCGGCCATAAGCCATCGGCTTCGCCACATCGCGGGTACATAGGAAAGGACTTGCGACAGGATTTCGTTCATGGGGGGCCTGATCCGGTCGAGAGGAAAGACCGCGTGGGTCGTTTCACCTTTAGCGCCGCACCGGCAGCGATTTTTAGGCCGTCGGCGGCCTTAATTCCGCCCGGCCTCCGGTGCTAGGGGCATATTCTACATGTGCCCCAGGGGCCTCGCCATTGATTTGCGTCACACCCCAGCGCCTTCGATTCCCCCTGAATGGCCTGTTGCCGGATTTCATCACTGCCGCCGGCAATGCCGCCTCGGGGGCACCGAAGGCCGGCCAAGCCCCGGAATCTTAACAATTCGTAAAGCATTGTGCCGTCCGATACTTTCGTGTTGCCGCTATTGCTTGCGGCGCGTCCGTGTAAGATACTGGCGCCATCTTGATCGTCGATTTTGTTTCCGTGTCTATGGTGAGGGGGTAGAACGTGCGCTTACCAGCGTCACCGCGGCCAGCAACAACGTGGCCATCGTGGCGGCCGTCGCCCTGTTGGGCCCAGTCGCCTGTTCGGGCCTCGAAGACGCGCCCCCTGCGGGTCCGACGGTTGAAGGGGAATCACCGCAGTACGTGATCGGCCCCAACGACTCGCTGAACATCTTCGTCTGGCGGAACCCGGAACTGTCGCAAAACGTGCCGGTTCGCCCCGACGGCCGGATCTCGGTACCGCTGATTGAGGATCTGCAGGCCGCCGGCAAGACGCCGACCGAACTGGCCCGGGATATCGAGAAGGTGCTGGCCCAGTACGTACAGAATCCGATCGTGACGGTCATCGTCACCGGGTTCGTCGGACCTTTCGATCAGCAGGTGCGCGTGGTGGGAGAGGCCGCGTCGCCGCAGGCGATTCCCTATCGCGAGAACATGACCGTCCTCGACGTGATGATCGCAGTCGGCGGTTTGACCCAGTTCGCCGCCGGCAATCGCGCAATCATCGTGCGCAAGGCCAACGGCAAGGCCAACGGTGAGCAGGAGCAGTTCCGCGTGCGCCTCGACGACCTGGTCAATGATGGTGACGTGTCGGCCAATGCCGCGGTGCTGCCGGGCGACGTGCTGATCGTGCCGCAGGCGTGGTTCTGACGGATACGGCCAGGGTCCCACCGACCGTGCGTCGTCGCCGGTCGGTGGATCAAGAACCGGCCGGGGGGCACAGCCAATGACCGCAGGACCAGCCGCGGCAACGCGGTGGCTGCCACCGATGTCGCCCGTGGCGCGCCTGTTGGCGCGCGCCGTCCCCGTGCCGGTGGGGCCGGCTGTTGCGCTAGGTGTCGCGATGATTGTCGCGGCTGCCGTCGTCGGCGGCGGGATGGCGCCGGCCGTGGCTGGGGAGTGGGACATCACGCCGCGCGTCTCGGTTGAGGAGACGTACACCGACAACGTGTTCTCCGAATCGGACGACCCCGACCACGACTTCATCACCTCGGCGACGGCGGGGCTGGGCGTGCGTGGCTCCGGCGCCCGGGTTCAGATGAACTTTGGCTACGACGTGTCGCGCGATACCCACCTGCGATTCAGCGAGCAGGACGGATTCCGGCACAGTCTGCTCGGTGCCGGCACGGTGGAGCTATGGGAGGACCACCTGTTCTTCGACACGCGGGCGTCCATCCGGCAGGAGCTCGTGTCCCGCGACGGCGCCACCACCGCCTCGGATCGCACCGCCTCGGACAACCAGACCCAGGTTGTCACCTACAGCTTGGGCCCCACCTTCAACCGCCGTTACGAGGGCTGGGCCGACGGTTCGATCGGCTATACGTTCTCCGAGACCCTTTTTTGGATGCCAGCACGGGCAACAGCGACGATGCGCCGGAGGACAGCCGGACCCACTCCATCGAGAGCTCCATCACCAGTGGTCGCCGGTTCTCGGTCTTCGGCTGGTCCGTTTCCGGCAGTACCCGATTCGAGGAAACCGGGGGCGAGTTCCGTTCCCGGCGGCAGACGCTTACCGGGTTCGGGTCGTACCGTTGGAACCGGTTTCTCACCCAGTTGGCGACGGTGGGATACGAAGACATCAGTGACAAGGGCGTCAGCGACGACGACAACGTCAGCGGCGTGTTCTGGAGCGCCGGCGTTCGGGTGACGCCGAGCCCACGGTCATCATTTCGCCTGGAATACGGTGAACGTTTCGACAGCAAGGATTTCAGCGGCGACTTCAGTTACGACATCAGCCCGCAGACCTCCATCAGTGGCGCCTACGTGGTCGATATCGAAACCCAGCAGTCGGCGATCGGCAACAACCTGCAGAACCTGACCTTCGATGAGGAGGGGAACCTGATCGACGCCGTTACCGGGCTTCCGGTGGATCTTTCCGACCTGGACACGGATCTGGTGGATCGCTCGTTCAAGTCCGAGACGTTCAGGGCGGGGCTCAACGGGACCCGCGGGCGCAACCGCTTTAGCCTGTCGGGCTCGTACACCCGTCGGGAATTCGGCGCCGCGGATGGCGACGAGGGAACCGACAAGACAACCACCGTCCGGGGCAGTTTCGGCTGTAGCCTGTCGCCGCGCAGCACGCTCAACCTGAGCGGCAGTTACTCCATGTCCAATGACTCGGCATCGGACGAAGACGAGTGGACGGCGCGCGCCACGGCCGGATTCAGCTACAGCTTCAGCAATTCTTTAACCGGTTCCCTGACTTATAATCTGCTCAAGCGGGACGGCGACGACGACGACGTCGAACTTCTGGAGAATGCCGTCTCGGTCCGCCTGGCGAAGACGTTTTGAGCAGGGCTCATGTTTGTCGAATATTATGGGCTGCAGGCGCCGCCCTTCCAGCTGACGCCTGACCACCGTTTCTTCTTCAACAGCAGCGGCCATGCCCGTGCCCGCGCCTATCTGACCTACGGCCTCAGTCAGGCCGAGGGCTTCATCGTCATCACCGGTGACGTGGGCGCAGGAAAGACGACCCTGGTGGGGCAGCTGCTCTCCAACCTGGATACCGACCGCTTCGTTGCCGCCAACATCGTGACCTCGCAGTTGAGCGCCGACGACACCCTGCGGATGGTGGCCTCTGAGTTCCAGGTTCCCTACGAGTCGGCGGAAAAGGCCGTGATCCTCGAGCGGCTGTCGGAGTTCTTCGCCGATCATCAGGCGAACAACCGCCGCTGCCTGCTGGTGGTGGACGAGGCGCAGACGCTGTCCATCGAGGCGTTGGAGGAGCTGCGCATGCTCTCCAACTTCCAGACCAACGGCCGCGCGCAACTGCAGAGTTTCCTGCTGGGACAGCCTCAGTTCCGCCAGACGCTGGCCCGCCACGACCTCGATCAGTTCCGTCAGCGGATCATTGCCTCCTACCACCTGGGACCGATGAGCCCCGACGAGACGGCGGAGTATGTCCGCCACCGCCTGCGTGCCGTGGGCTGGGAGGAGGACCCCAAGATCGACGCCCAGATATTCGGCGAAATCCATTCGCAGACCGCCGGCGTACCGCGACGCATCAATGTCCTATGTTCCAGGCTGCTGCTGTTCGGCTGCCTGGAGGAACGCCACGATCTCGGCCGCGACGACGTGGTCCAGGTGGCGGAGGATCTGCGCCAGGAAACCGACAGCATCCTCGATGATTCCCCGCCGGTGAACGCCGTGGCGGCGGCCCGCGGCGCGGTGGTAAGCCCCTCGGTGGCGGCGGATATCGCCCGCCTCGAGGAGCGACTGGTGGCCGTCGAAACCGGCCTGCGGCGCCGCGATCGGGCCTGGCGTCAGGCCATGCTGTCCTTCTCCGACATCCTGCAGACCCTGAGTATCGACTTCAAACCAAAGAACGGCCTGTGAACCACATCTCCGACAGCGGCGAGATCCTCCGCACCCAGATTTCCTCGCCGCCGGTCAACGCCATGTCGGTGGACGTGGAGGATTACTTTCAAGTCCAGGCGTTCGCCGACCGCGTCAGCCGCGACGATTGGTCCGGAATGGCGTCGCGGGTGGAGCGCAATACCGATCGGGTCCTCGACCTGTTCGAGGCGTGCGGCATCCGTGACACGTTCTTCACCCTGGGGTGGGTCGCCGAACGCTTCGGTCCGTTGGTGCGGCGGATCGTCGAGCGCGGCCACGAGCTGGCCAGCCACGGGTACGCCCACATCCGGGTCTTCGAACAGACAGCCGATGCGTTCCGTGCCGACGTGCGGCGCACCAAGGGCCTGCTGGAGGACGCCGGCGGCGTGGAGGTGAACGGGTATCGGGCGGCCACGTTTTCCATCCGCCAGGACACCATGTGGGCGTTCCAGGTGCTCGGCGAGGAGGGCTACACCTACAGTTCGAGCATCTATCCGGTGCACCACGACCTGTATGGCATCCCCGGTGCGCCGCGTTTCGCCTTCCGTCCGGCCGGCGACGACGGCCCCATCGAGTACCCCGTCACCACCGTCGAGGTGGGCGGCCGCGTCCTGCCGTGCGGCGGCGGTGGCTATTTCCGCCTTCTGCCCTATGGTGTCTCGCGCTGGGCCATGCGGCGGGTGAACACCGATGACCGGCGGCCGTGCATCTTCTATTTCCACCCGTGGGAAGTGGACCCCGACCAGCCACGGATGACCGGGATCTCGGCGAAGACCCGCATTCGCCACTACACCAACCTAGGACGGATGGAGGGCCGGCTGCGACGCCTGGCGAAGGATTTCCGATGGGACCGGTTCGATCGCGTCTTCGACCCCACGGACCTCCACTAACAGCCTGCTGGAGCTGACCCATGCACACCATCGGCGCGCTCAACGGCACGGCCCCGGAGTAATGGGAACGCTGGGACCAGTTCGTCGCCCAGTGCCCGGATGCCACCTTTTTCCATCGCGCCGGTTGGAAGCGGGTGATCGAGGACAGCTTCAACCAGCGCGGCCACTTTCTCTATGCGGAACGGGAGGGGCAAATCCGCGGCGTTCTGCCGCTGGTGCACATGCGCAGCCGCCTGTTCGGCAGCCGGTTGGTGGCCAACGCCTACTGCGTCGCCGGCGCCCCGGCAGCGTTGGATGACGAGGCGGCCGCCGCCCTCGACGTCGCGGCAGAAAACCTATGACTGGCCCGCCCCCCTTAACCCGATCCAGATGAATTGGCAGGGAAGCTTGGCATCTGGGTCCTGAGGAGAGGGGGCATTGAGATGCCGAGGAAGCGGTTTTCGGTCGAGCAGATCATCAACCTGATGCG